>Ga0208298_1000221_pt1 | contig 26367 bp, 36 predicted proteins | sample 14BtaG_FD_184088 | JGI IMG/M metagenome (GOLD analysis project Ga0208298, IMG submission 184088) | Marine viral communities from the Subarctic Pacific Ocean - 14B_ETSP_OMZ_AT15311_CsCl metaG (SPAdes) (version 2) | ecosystem: Environmental > Aquatic > Marine > Oceanic | place: Pacific Ocean... | reverse complement strand
CACTCCCTTTGCTCGCGCTTTCAACAAAGAACGATACCCGCACCTTTACGATACTGCGCGCTACACTACTGTTGAAGCGTATCGGACATACTACTCACAAGACAAGCGACGCTTTGCGTCGTGGAACAAAGGAACCCCCGCGCCTCAATGGTGGGACACAATGGAGGAATGAAAATGACCCGACAAACAAACATGAACGAAGCCCAACTAAGATTGAAACATGAACAACTGATGGAGTTGCTTGAAGAAGCATTCAGTGACCGCGCTAATACAAGCGGTGCTGGTTACTTAAACCAAGTCGCGCGACTGATGGGGTTGATTGAATGATTGACGAAGACTACATCGAGGGAGCAAAGAAAGGAATACTCATGGGCTATTGCTTAGGGTGTTCCCTCGCTTACCCATTGGAGGATATGAACAAGCAAGGCTTGTGCGAAGAATGTCAAGGAGGCGAAGGACAAATGATTGACACAGACAAATACACAGGACATACAGAAGGGCCTTGGCGAGTTGTTGAAGGTGCATACGCGGATAAGGATGGCATGCATCAAAAGATATGGGGGGAAGGAATACATCACACGGACTTGGGTATGTTTTTCCTTGCCACTGACCTCAATAATGACATACCGAAAGAGATTCAACAAAGAAGAATCGAAGCGCGACTTAACGGACAACGAGATGAGCAAGCCGAAACCGAGGCCGACAATTGGGCGGACGCTTATACTGATGAATGGATTGATGAGATAGGAAAAAACCTCCTTCTCGCTCAAGACGCACCACTACTACTCGCAGAAGTCAAGCGGTTGCGTGAGCAACTAAGGCTTGCGAAAGAATGGGTAGCAAAAGAATATCCATGTTGCCCTGTCACAATGGGCATATTTACAGAATACATAGGAGATGAAGAAGAATGAGCACAGACAAATTGAGGTTTTACGAACAATTGCTTGAAGGTCGAACCCATCATTTCGCATGGGAATTGATAAGAGAAGTCAAGCGGTTGCGTGATGAACTTGGCAAGCAGATGGAATACATCGAATGGTTGGAAGAGTTCGCCCCAAAAGCAGGGAAACACAATACCTCATGGGAGGCTTACGAACTGGCTAAGGAGAGTGAAGAAGAATGATTGACACAGACAAATACGAAGGCATGAGGCAACTGTTCCTTGACTTCATAGATACTGCGAGCGATGAAGCAGATGAAGAAGCATGGAAGAATAAACTTACTATGCTCGATGACCTGCTTACAGAAGTCAAGCGGTTGCGGGAGTTGATTGAATGACCAAGGAATACCACATCGTGAAGACAGTCAAACACACTTTCATTGTGAATGCTGAAAATGAAGCAGAGGCAGAGAAGGAAGCGTGGGCGCATGATGATTCTGCTCCCATGATGGACTACGAAGTCTATGACATTGAAATCACTTGCTTGGAGGATGAGGAAGAATGAGTCCCGAAGATGCATTGGAAAAGATGCGCATCAAGCAAGCGCAAATGGCAGTGCAAGCCGAGATGATGGTTGAGCGCGTCCACAAACTGCAAGACCTTAACCACTGTGCTGAGTCGGGTCACTCTTGGATTGTTGAAAGAACAAACGGTGCGAGCCAAACACAGGTTGACCACATGCGGATTCAATGTATGCACTGCAACGCGTGGTATGAGATTGCACGAACATACGAACAGAACGCTCAAATCACCCCGCTTTGCATCACCCACAACAACAAGGACATGACTGTTCAAGACTTCCTTAACGGAGGTGAAGAGGAATGAGTTTCTTTGTCCTTGACGAGAACCCTGTTCGCTCCGCTGATATGATGTGTTGGCTTGACTGCGAGTCTGCCGCATTTGACGGTGCGCGCATCATTGTGTCTGCAATCAAAGAACAAGGTGGGCAGGTCGATGACCTCCCTTTCCAACCACTCGACGGCCATCCGATGATTCGTTGGGCTGTCGTGTCCCGCGAAAATGCTCGCTGGTTGTTCCGAAACACTCGCGCCGCCGCAATCAAGTGGGGTAAAGACGCTGAGATGAAACAGTACCCCGAATTGATGAAGCAACTGAACGAGATTGCCTCAATCATTGACAGTCGTTGCGCTCTCTCAAATGAGATGGTTGGACAGGCCACGCTGTTTGGCAACTTTTACATTGACGGCGACGCGCTTGTCCCCTTGTCTGTATCCGACTCAAGTGTGATTAAATCCAATCGTGCTTACTATGAACAGACACGCAAGTATTTGACTTGGGGCGACGAAGATGCGAAGAACATTTACGGTGACCGAGGTGAAGAAGAATGAACATGACATACGAACGATACACAGACAACTACGGTGCGCGAATCGCACTCAAGAAAGTCCCATTCGATTTGAAGGATGAGATGAAGGCCGCGCTACCATTCCCTCAAATGGTTTGGAACGGAGGCATGGGTCTTTGGGCTATCCAAGACCGCGCTGATGTGATTGAGAAGGCTCTCGCTTTCCTCGCTGACCATGACATTACAGTGGATGGGTTAGAATACGATGAGACTGCTATTGAGGTTTCTTCTAACGCTACTGTCACATACACTGCTCCCGACAATCTCATCATGAAGTGGGACTTCCAACCCAACTGGAAGGAAATCAACGCGGCTATGAAGTCTGCCGCCGCAGGTTCAGCCAAGTGGGTCAATGCTTCCAAGTCATGGGTGATACCTATTGGTGTCGCTATGGCTGTATCAACAGCCGTCCGACCTCTCTTTGAGGCACTGGCTGATGCAATCGAAGACAACCCACAAGTCAAAGCATCGCATGAAGCAACGCTCCAACGAGTGGAACTGTCAAGCGCGGTTGAGACTGACATCGAACTACCCGACGCGGAACCGTTCAAGAGCATGCGACCTTACCAGCGCATCGCTCCTGTTATGTATATGACAGGAGGACGCGAGCGCATTCTCATCGCTGATGAGATGGGTCTTGGTAAGTCACTTCAAGCCCTCGGTTGTGTTGAGTTGGCTCGGTACGAACGCGTCTTGATTGTTTGCCCTGCGATTGTCAAGCACAATTGGGCGAACGAGATTGAGAAGTGGATTCACCTCGCAGTTCAAGACCGAGAAATCATCAGTGGAGGGAAGGGTGAGATTCGTCCTGCTCGTTTCCACATCATCAACTACGACATTTTGGACAAGCGCAAAGAACACCTGCGTGCTATCGGCTATGACTGCATTATTTTTGATGAGGTTCACCGCATCAAGAATCCAAAGTCTGCCACTACCAAAGCCGCGCTTTACATCGCCAAGAACATTGACGGTATCATTGCGCTTTCGGGGACGCCAATCACGAACCGCCCTATGGAGTTCTTCCCCACCCTCAACTTGATGATGCCTGCGACATTCAGCAACTCTTTCGCCTTCGCAAAGAAGTATTGCAATGCGCGCAAGACTGAGTTCGGATGGGATATGAGTGGCTCGTCCAACATTGACAAATCGTGGGACGGACAAACGACACCCCTCAACCACATCTTGCGTGACTTCATGTTGCGTCGCTCTATGGACGACCCGCGTATCGCAGGTGAAATGCCTTCGCTTGTTGAAACCATCATCCCTGTCGAACTGACTGATAAGCAGACAACTGCTTACAAGAACACGCACAACTCTTGGATGCAAGCATGGGTTGACCAACAACAGAACTTTGGTTCCACCGACGCGGGCTTCACACTCAACATGATGACTGAGTTGCGGCACGAAGCAGGTCTTCACAAAGTGGAGGCGGCTGTTAAGTGGGCAACAACTTACTTTGAAAACAACGGTAAGCCACTCGTCATTTTTGCGCACCATAGAGATGTGATTGAATCGCTTTATGATAGGTTGCGAGAGAATTTTCCAAGCACGCGCTTCATCAATGGTGAAACGAGTGAGAGCGACAGACAAGAGAACATACTGCACTTTCAACAAGGTAGTATTGACTTCCTCATCTGTTCCACCAACGCCATGCGAGAAGGGGTCAACCTCGACCACGCCAACACTACGCTCTTCGTTGAGCGTGAGTGGGTTCCAGCATGGGAACAACAAGCCGCGGCGCGCGTTCGCCGTATGACACAAGAAGATTCCACCTGTCACAAGGTGGTATTGTCCGCTAAGGACACCATTGATTCAATGTTTGACCAAGTGGTTGCTGACAAAGCAGACCTCGTTGAGCGTATCCTTGACGGTGAAACCGGCAAGACGCGTGAAGCAATTGGCAAAGCATTGCTGACTAAATTGAAGAAAGGAAAAGGTGCATTACTATGACACACGGAAAGAGAAAGATGAGAAAATGCCGCAAATGCGGAAGCCAAAGAATGAGAAGCGCGGGTAAATGCAACTTGCTTGTAGCACACGCGACTGAGAAATGCACAGGAACTATGCAGGTGGTTAGAGATGAGCGATGAGTTCCGAGAGGAAGAGAGCATCCCGTCAGCACCATACACTGTGCAGTTGAAGAATGGTAGGTTTGTCCTGCTGGAAGACTTACCGGACCGCACACTGAGAAGCATGGCACACAAGAACTTAGCGTCATTGCGCAAACAAATTACAAGAGTGTGTGCAATGAAAGCAGAACTTGACAGACGAGAATACAGGGACTCGCTTGCTTCCTTCCATCCGTTTAGGGATTACAACATCTTCCAAATAATGACACACGCGACAATGCTTGGTGTGAACAACTTCAATCGACTGCACCCCGAACTTGCTTTACCTAATGGAAAGAGGAAGGAGGATGAGGAAGAATGATGCCCGCGCCTCAAGAACCGCTTGATGTTATCATCATTCCCTATTCGCCTTGCCCTTGTCGTAAGCATCCGCAACCTTCGGAACTCTTCATCTATCGCACCGTTCCTTACGGCGTCTTCTCCAAAGCCGAAGTGCATTGCGTTGAAGGCAACGGAGTATGGGACGCGTCGTTCCTTTTCATGCCGCAAGAATAAATAGGTTGCCCCTCTTGGGGGTGAATAATGCCCCGTTACCAGTTAGGCACGCGCCATTTTGGAGAGGATGGCTTCCTTACGCATCCGATGGCTGACGGTGTACCTGTCAAGAACGCGACAATAAAGAATCCCGACAATGGTATCCACTATTCCATTGAGGGATTCGACTACGCGTCTCACTTACTCGCTGATGCTATCGTGTGTTCATGTGGTGAAGGCATAGACCCACACCAAATCGCTTTGTTCACAGATAAGAGTGAGTACATTATTATCCCCGCGCGTTGTTGCAACAAGTTTCGGTGGTTCAAAGGTGAAGAGATATGATTGAAGATAATTGGGAACCCACAGCGGAAGACATTGAATGGACGAAAGACCACTATGAGAAGATGCAAGTGGGTGACACATGGGGTATCGCTGATGCTGTCCTCATGAAAGACGAAGATGGTTTTCGCATCACGAAAGCCACGCCCTCTTCCATCCTTCCTCTTGAGCGCATCGGTAAAGTGTGTGCTGAAATTGGCATAACGCTAAACGCTGATGGAGTTGAGGTTGTCGAAGACCCAATGCAAGCCGCGCAAGATACTGCGAAGGAATGGATACACGAAGAGAGTGGCGTGCCGCTTGTCAATTTTGATTTGGAGAACGCTGAATGGAGAGAGACTGACAACGCTGAGTGGCGCGTGCTGGTCAAGCATGAAGACAGCGAACAAGAGTTAGCGCCTATGGACTTCCACCTCATCGCTGGTGACGAATTGTTCTTTTCTTGGGATGGCATGAGTGTTCTTGAGCGCGGTGAAATCATAGAGATTGCAGATAGTGGAACGCTGATGAAGGAACTTGAAGAAGCATCGGTGGTCATCATGCCGTCCGAATGGAACGGTCAGCCTGTACCTCCACACTTGCGCGGATTGATATTCAATGCCAAGGGTGATGAGGAAGAGTGAAGTTTGAGGAATTGGCAAGCGCAGTGCGTGCTCATCAAACAGAACCGAAGCACCCGAAAATACTCTCCGACCTTTTCACGAAACACGAATCGGACGCTCACGATATTATCACACTGTGTTGCGCAAGTCCACGAAGTTCAATAAAATCTCACCATGTCGTTTCCATGTTAGCCGAATCGTATGGTCTGTTCCCCGAAGAATACGAATCGCTCATGGATGAACAAGAGATGCCCGCGCTCCTTGCATCCGAATCGCCAACCGATGTAGCCGAATCAATCACGCTTCGCCAAGCCATTGAGTTCAAAGATATGATTATCAAGAATGAGATGAACGCAGACATTCTATTCAACTCAATGTCACAATTAGGTGCGATGCTGTTTTGGGGCTTTTGCTTTGGACGAAGCGCGTTGAACAAACGCCCTATCATGAGGGCTGTTGCACACACAACACCGTATGAGACGAATCACCTTCAACAGATGCGTGCGCTCATGCCGACAGGTGAAGTTATCCAGCGCGCAATCAACAACACTCTCCCGACCGAGTATGCTATTCAGCCCACCTATCCTTTCCAAGCGCCCAACTATTCTCGATGGAATAAATGGTCACTACCCTTCAAAGAAACACACTACGAAATCGTCCGAGGAAAAAACTACTTCGTACACAGGCGGAGCCGAAGGCTATACTCGTATGACCGTCAAGGACTACGCATAGCGCGCGCCCCTCTTATTGAGGGCGAAGACGATTGCGTGTGTGAGATGGATGAGCAGGGGAACATTGTGGAATGGTTGTACCGTGAGGGTGAGCCGAATCTATGGAAAGATAACAGAACCGCGCGTGCCACGAATCCCAAGAAGGTGGAAGACCGCGCCCATTTGAGAGCACTCGTTCAGCATTTAGAGGACGGTGAAACCCTGCGCCTCTTGGATGGTGAACGACCCTACTATCACAGTGGGGCTGTTGGAGGATTTATTGTGCCGAGAAGAACATTTGACATACCGCTACTGATACTTGGAGGCTTTCGTGAAGGCGAAGGCATACGAATTAAACTCGCCGCGCTTGACGGCTTCGACCCATTCCCTGTGGGTTACGCCTATGTGAAAGCGGATGACATACCGGATAAGTTGACTCGTCTTTACGAAGCGCAAGGCATGATGGACATTGACGAAGGGATGATTGGCATCTTCCATTCGCTTGGGTATGATGAAGAGAGTAAGAAGATGCGCGCTCCATATCTTGCACGAATAGACACGACTCTTGGACAGTCGGATGCTATGCAGATTGGTGACTTGATGGAGAAGTGAGCCGAATGGATGAAGACGCTTTCTTCCTCGGTTGGCTGGCGAGGGAATGTCGATTCCAACTAAGCGTTCACTTCTCTCCGAAGACACGAATTGGATACCGTGTGGAGAGGCGTGTCTTGGTCAGCCGAAAGGACGAACCCGCTCTCAACATGTGGCTCGCCACGCAGGGTATCAATGCACGAATCCTCAAGGATGCCGAATTGATACGGCACATCATCCGAATACTCTCACCCGTCAAACAACATGTGTACGACTTGAAGAACATGGTGAAGATGGTAAGGCTCATGGATTTCAAGGGGCGTGCTCCCACGCACACAGAGATAGCCGAAATTATCGACCTGTTAGATAGAGAAGATTGAACATCAGCGCACCTCTGTTTCAATTATCACTATTCTATTATCATTCTAATAAAGAAAGTATTACTATTATTCTTATAACAATAATAAGATAATATCAAGAAAAGGGTAGTCGTTGGACCCCCCCCTTTATAACCCGACGCGGAATATGCAAGTGGTTTTGAGGAAGAAAAATGAAACTCACCTGCCGAAAATTAACCGATTTTATCGGAGCGAACGAACCACACATGCCCTTGTTTTACCTTGACGAGTGGGATGCTGATAGCCCCCAATGCCTTCTGTTGCATGGAGCGCCGGGACTTGGAAAGACAAGTGCGGCATACATCATAGCCAAGCATCTTGGATTACAGGTAGTCGAATACAATGCAAGCGATGAGCGCGGCATTGAATTCATCCGAAACAAGTTGAAGCAAGTTGCACAAGCGACCAACCTTTGGGATGGTGGCCGACTGATTTTACTCGATGAGGCTGACGGTCTTACCAAGCCTGCGCAAGATTCATTGAAGCGTATCATGGAGAAAAGCAACTGCTGGTGGATACTAACTTGCAACGACCAAAGCAAGATTATCCCTGCTATCAAGTCACGATGCGTCATGTTCAAATTCCGACCATACGAAGTAAAACATGTGCGCGCGTATATTGAACACTTGATTGTGAGACAAGGCATTTCACCTACGGTCAGCGCCGAGGTACTGCATTCACAGTTCGGAGGCGACCTTCGCGCAATCGGCAATCATCTTCTAAGTGGACTTGAATTGTTCCCCGAAGAACAAGATGATTTGGATTCATTGGCCCTCGACTTGGCCGCTAATGAGTGGGAGTCTGCCCACAGAACCATGTTGAATATGCTAAGGGAAGGCTCTTCCCATCAATACATCATGCGTCGCATTCACGAATATGTGAAAACCGTGGGGATGACCTCGGAACAACTATATACCTTCTTCTCTGTGTGGGGAGATTTCGTCTTGAAGATGAACCAATGGGACCTTGGAAGTGAATCATTTATTGACTACTTCGTAGCGACCTTACACACAAAAAACCAAAACCAAAACAAGGAGGACTAAACATGCCAAACCTAAACCAAAACCAAAACCAAACTGAAGCCAAAAACAACAACAGCCTTCACAGCGATGTGGAAGAACGCCTTAAGTGGTGGGCTGAGAAGAACGGAAAGAGTCTTGACGACGCAACAGGTGATTTTTACACCTACCTCAAGAACGAACTCGGAGTTGACAACCCCGACGCAGAAGAAGCAGACTTCATGATTGATGCCGCAGAGACTTTCGTAGTTGAGCGACGCGTCATGAGCGGCGGGAACAACAATGCAGTTGAACTCGTCGGATACTTCATTGGTGTTGACCCGAAAGTCCGTGACAGCCAAGAACGAAAGCGCGGACCAGCAGTGTCAGCCGCTATGAACGACCTTGACGACGCAATCCAACAAGGACTTGTGGCCCGCGCATACACCGAGAACGGTGTGTGGATGCTTGAGGGAGTCAACGGACCGAAGGCTACCGAAGAATCAGCAGACACCAAGCCATGGTTCCTCTTTGAAGAACACGGACTGAGCATCGCCATCCTTCAAAACAACTCCGAATGGAACCGCTACGGTGAACCAATCACACCGTACCGACACCAGCGAACCTACTACTATCTCGGTAACGACAAGGACAACTACTTGAACGAACAGAGAGTGTTGCGCATCAGTGTGACTTCAAAGAATCCCGATGAGTGGTTCATCCCTCAACTCTTCCAAGAAGGCACACTCAAGGTGCGACCTCAAGGAAAGAATGTCAAGCCGGAGTGGGCTGATTCCTACACAGCCTACCCTCTGCCTGCCTCCTTCACCTACGGCAACGAGTTTGTCGATGAAGAGATTCGTGATGTCATCCGACCGGACAGACTTGTCCCCGGACTCGACAGTCACATCAAAGACCTCTCATCGCTCGCTGAAGTTTTTGAGACGCGACAAGAGATTGTCCCCGGATACAACCCCGTCGGACCTCTTGTCTTTGTGAGAGGCAAAGTCAGTGACATGCGAAAGGAAGCACGCGAGACAGAGTGGGACCCGATTGGTCACGACTACTCAATGTCGCTGTCATCCTTCGACCTCATGCGTACATTCAACGGAAGTCGCCGACAGAACCTACCCTGCTACATCCACGGAGTCCTCGGAGACGAGGGTCACCCGTTCGATTATGCCACTGAGGAAGGATGGAAACCATACGCAGTGAAGTCCACAGTCATTGTCTTCGGACGATTGAGTGTGCGCGTCACTGATGACGGACCCGAACCTGCCATCAAGACCTTCGGTGTTTACGCAGTCCCACGCCTCGCCATCCCTGCTGGTGAAGGCGGCGACACAAACATTACCCAATACGGAGAGTGAATAACATGCCAAACCTAAACGATTTGAAAAACCAAGCCAAGCCCGAACAACCCGAACAACCTGTACCTTTCGACCCGACCACCGGGGAGATGATTGAAGCCCCTACCACGCCCGTCAAGCAACCCATTGCTAAATCCGTGTGGGATGAAATCATCAACGCTGGTGACGAAGTGCCTACGAGTCAAATCTTCATGGGCCTCATCGGTCCCGAAGGTGTCGGTAAGACTGGCATTGTTCTCGACAGCATGAGTGACGAAGAAAAGAAGCGCGGAGATGTTATCTTCGTCTTGGACTTTGATGGTGGCGGACAGACCACCCGCGTCACACATCATCGTGAGCATGCTAAGAACATCCGTTGCCTAAGTCCGAATGTCATGTTCCGACAGACAGACGCTGACGGTGACATTCGTGAAGCCATCGACTACCCTGCGACGCATCGTCGTGTCATGAAGATTGGACAGACGCTTGTTGATTGGGCCGCACGCCCCGGAGACAAGCCTCGACTTCACTCGGTACTTATCACCGCCGTTGACCTTTGGGATGAAGTGGCTAAGAACTGCATGTTCATCGAAGACTTGGGTACAGCCCCCGACGGTATCGGTGCAAAGGTGAAGCCTCATGAACAAGTCGGACTCCGATTCAACTGGCAGATTCGCACAACGCGTTTCCATCAACTTACAACCATCGCTCGAACGCTCATGTCCCTTGGTGTCAATGTTTACTTTGAAACCCACTTCAAGGAACTACAAGACAAGAGCGGTAATGTGATTGGTAAGAAACCATCTTGGGAGAAGCATACTGCAAACTACCTCAACCAAATCCTTTACTTCCACAAGAAGAAGGTGCGCGGCGAAAATAACTCACCAACAGGTGAGACACGCTACGAAGTTGAGTTCGTCAAAATCAAGACCAACCCTAACTTGCTTGACCAACGACGCACCATCATGGTGACGAAGAAGGACGAAGCGCCTCAGTGGTTTGGACTACCGGAACTACGAGAGGGTGAAGTTTGATGGCATGGAAAACCACAGGAACGCCTGCGCATAACAATGCCACAGACCGAAGTCTTGAAGACAATCCGTGCTACGAAGCAAACCCCGACTGCAATGCCTGTGGAGGCACTGGTGAATACATCATTGAACAACCCGTTCGGAACTATGAGGGCGAGTGTGTCGATGTTGAGTTCGTCAACCACCCATGTGATTGCATCTTCATTGACTGGCAAGTGGTCCCCGACCCAAACTGCAAGCAATGCGGAGGCGGAGGCGCGGTTCAAGAACGCATGATGAAGGACGGAGAGGAAGTCATTTTCTTTTACGACTGCGTGTGTTTACGATATGTACCGAGAGGTGAAAAGAATGAAGAAACAAAAGGTGATTCACATTAAAGGACTACTGAAACCAAGACTCTGCGGAGCGATAGGCGACTACGCATCCGTGGGTGATGACTCCGATGCGCCAATTTGCGAGGACTGCATTGCGATTTACATGACGCTGAATGGGGAGGCATACGAATGACGCTGGCTCAAGCGAGTTTCAACACAGATTTGTTGCGCGGGTTTATTTCCGGCTTCGGCGAAGGCGTCAACGACCTCTTCTGTCAAATCAAAGACATGAAGTTGACAGGTTGGGCTGATGTTGATACCCACTATGTTCACAAATCAATCGTTGTGAACATGGGAGATACATACAACATGGGCGATGTATTCATCCCTCAACTTGACAAGGTGAACGCATTCCTCAAGGCGTGCAAGGGGGGTGTCACAAGCATTCGACATGTGGGAGGCGTGCTGACATTGGTTAATGAAAACGACCAATACAGTACCCCAACTTACACTGAAGTTCTATCCAATCTAACTGTTGCGCGAGCAAGGTTTGCAATCTCAGGATTTGAGAAGAGCGGCTACAAGAAGTTAGGGCGCGCTGATATACAATGTCGCGGAACTCTAACCATGAGTGACCTGCATGGACTTGACGCTATGACAAAAGCAACTTCCAAAGATGCACCTGTTCGTATCACCATGCACACACAAGAGATGACGGTGACTGTCGGAAGTATGCGCGGTGCTCGTATGAGCAGGGTCATTGATGTTGACTGTTCGCCTGTCTTCGATAAGATTGAGACTGTCTTCTCGTCAGTTCTCCCTAAACTATTGAGAGTCATGGGTAGTGGTGATGTTGAGTTCTTCATTGGCAAAGAGAGTGCTCTCATCCTCAAGCACCAAGAAGTGGATTGCATGCTCATCCTCAAGCACCAAGAAGGTGTTGACCAATGATTGTCGATGCGATTTACAACGACGACGGACCGCCTACTGTCTATACAAGATGGCGCGGTACAGAAAGCAGAAGTTTGTTTGAACACCGTCAGTTGGATTACAGACCCCACTTCTTTCTTCCTGCACACACGCCGGAATATCGAATCAAGAAAATGCTTCGCAGTTTCCCTACCGCGCAAGTGGTTGAAGGCGAGACATTCACTGCTCTCGATAAGACGAAGTTGTTGAAGGTTGAGGCTGACTCACCTTATGACATACACAACATGGCTATGGGTTTCACAAAAACCTACGAGGCTGATGTGATGTATCCCGACCAATACCTCATCAACAATGTTGCTGAAATGCCCAAGTGGAAGCCGCGCAAGTGGTGGTATGATATTGAGTGTGACACAGGTGATGACAACTTCACGACTGTCATTGCTGTCATTGACTCCGACCTCGACACACCCGTTGTGTTTGCATGGGCTGACGAGCGAACCAATTGTCCCCTTGACACAAGTTACGGCATGAGAAGCGGACCTATGCAAAAATCGGTGCGCGATACAGAATACGATTTGTATCTCTATGGTTCCGAGAAGGAGATGTATGACAACTTCATTGTCTTCCTCAACCAACGCGACCCCGACATGATGATTGCTCATGCGGGAACTTTCTTTGACATACCTCACATGATTGAACGCCTTGACAAGATTTATGGTCACGGTGGTGCGTCTAAGTTGAGTCCTCTCGGTGTTATCCGATACCCAAAGAAGGGTAAGAGATACCGATACGACGCCCAACCTATCGCTGGCCGCTGGCAGTTTGACACAGCCGCACCCGAAGGAAGCGGCACAGGCTTCGAGCGCGTGTGGAAAGACAGTGGTGGTGGTCAACTACCTAACCTCAAGTTGAATACTATCGCTGAGACGCTTGGTCTTGGTTCAAAACTCACCGAAGAGATTGACGGTATGACAGTCCACAACGGCTGGTATGAGTATTGGTCCGAGTTTGTTGACTACTGTCTGCTTGACACTGTTCTGCTTCGTGGTATTGATGAAGCGCACAATGTAACTGACTTCTTTGTTGAGATGGTGCGTCTAACAGGCGTGTCGCTGAGTTCTGTATCCAATGTCACGAACTTTGCGCGCGGTTTGATTTCTCGGCGAACAGGATTGAAAGCCCCGTCACGATACCAAGCGCAACGAGAAGACTTGAAGGGTGCTGAGTTCATCAAGAAAGACAACGGCCTTTACGAGAATGTCGCAGTGTTGGACTACAAAGGACTGTACCCATCACTCATGACAGGCTACAACCTATGCTGGACCACCAAGCGTGACGGACCGGGCGAAGATGTTCTGCGAATGGAGAACGGTACTTACTGGTATCAAGGCGAGAAGGGCATACTTCCTATCATCGTTGACTACCTGTTTGACTACCGTGATGTATGCAAACAGAACATGCGCGACGCTAAAACAAAGCAAGAGCGAGCCGCATGGAACACAACGCAGTCGGCAGTAAAGCGCGTCATGGCGTCACTATACGGCCTCACCGCGCACGCTGGATACGGTTGGGCTGACATGGATATTGCTGAAACGATTCTCTCCGAGGGACGCAGATGCATCGCTCTTCTTGACACCGTTGCTACCGACATGGGGTATAATGTGATTTACGGATTCACCGACTCTGCCTTCATTCAAGTACCTCTTGAAGACGCCGAGCGTTTAGCAAAGCGCGTGACTGATGTGGTCCAAGAACAGACCGGGAACAAAAAGTTGTTTGCGGAACTTGAGGCTTACATGGACTATTGGTATTTGGAGACAAACAACCGCTACGCAGGTATCGTGTCGTATCCCGAAGCCGATAAAGGCAAATGGAAGAACGCCCAACTGATGAAGGGGAGCGGTAAAGCACCTATCAGTAAGCGTGCTGAACGAACTGTGCTTGAACTCATCTGCACAGGAGCCTCCGAAGGAGATGTACGCGAAGCCGTTCTTGAGATGGTCAAGCCTCTCCGTCGTGGTGAATACAACTTGAAGGAGATAACCCAATGGACACGCATTGGCGTCTTTCCTTCTAAGACCCCTGCCGCGCAGGGAGCACAATACTACAATGAGCACATCGTCAAAGATAAACGCGATGCATTCGTGAAAGGCAATTCAGTTGCATACCTCTATGTTTCCCATCCTCCTATTGGGAAACCTCCTACGAAGTATGCCGCTTATCGTGAAGAAGAAGACTTGGATGGGTTTGAGATTGACAAGAAAGCAGTCATTGAAAAACTCGTTGAAAGGAAAATCAAAGCAATGTTCAAGGTCTTAGGTTGGGACCTTGAAGCCGCAATGGGAGCACCCCGACCTGCAACATATTGGTGATTACCATGACAAAAACAGAAGAAAAACAAAAAGAACTTGAAGCCCGAATCATTGAACTTGAAGAACTCGTTCAAGAACTCAACGACCAACTTGATGTCGATTACGCAAACGCAACGGACACTGCGAAGTTAGCCCGCGCTATCAGTGAATTGCAAGACATGTTCCCCGAACTGCCTCTCATCAACAGACTGCATGTACCTACAAAGGTGGGACAATCATGAACAAAAGATGCCGAAGATGCTCAAGCATTGTGCGAGCGACGCATCCTTCATCGGAACTGTGTTTGGATTGCCACAACAAGCAAGGACGCATTACCAAAACACTGAGGGGTGATTGAATGCGAGTTGTGATTGATTATTTTGAAACAGGAACTAAGGAAGTCAAGCAAATGACAGGTAAACTCTTTTTTGGAGACGCGCTTCTTTCGGATTACATCGGAGTGCAGACTGGCGAAGACCAATGGGAATATATTCTCATCCCTCAAGCCACTGTTGTTAGAATTAAAACAGACAATCTTGATGAGGAACTTTACATGGTTGATACTGACAGTATCAAGCGCTCAAAGAAAATCGCATTGAAGAACATGAAGCGTGATATGGACCGCGGCGATAATGGAGGTGCTTTCCATGGATAATTACCCACCCGGAATGAACTGGGGCGCGTTTGACGATTACCAAAATCCTCAACTTGAATGCGGTCATCGCTCGGATGACGCTTGTGATTGCTGGTGTGATGGTGGTGAAGGTGTGGGTGAAACTCACCAAGTCGGTGACTGCAACAGTGAAATTTGCACACACCTTCAATGTGAATCATGCTTCCAGCCTCACGAAGATGAAGAATGGCTCGTCAATAATCTTCAACGAGCGAATGAAGAAGGGACTCTCCTGTGGGTTGATAAGCAGAAGACCAAACCACTTCGGTTTATACCTCAGCACAGCAAACTTACGGTGCGCCTTTGTGGTAAGTGCTACAAGGAATACGAAGTTGAAAGAAAAGAGGGGGCGATTGAATGACTGCTAAGATTTACGATGACGGTTCTTCCTACTGTTGGACTCCCGAAATGGGCAAAGATGGTATCATCATCCGCATCAGCAAATCAACTGCTGGTTCACTCGGATGGTGCGTACAACAGATGTGGCTTGAACAAAACTACCGCAAGCCGCAAGGCTTGGTGAAGCATCTTGTCCTTGGTGATGATGTTCACAACGGTCTTGACCTCTTCTATCAACACATTGAGAAAAAGCCACATTTGATTGAGACAATCAAGAACTTGGCTAAGAACAAGGCAGACATGACTGACTATCTTAAGAAGATGATTCCGACTGAGAAAACAATCGTTGACAATCGTCGCGCGGAGAACAAAAAGTTCCCCTTCTATCATGAGGATTACTACCGAAACATGGAATGGTTGATGGAATTTGAGACTGCGCGAATGCACATGAATCCTACCAATCCAATGCCTCTCGCAAATGAAGTTCGTCTTGAAGTCAAGATTGACATGGATATTGTGGGCTACGGTACAGTGCCAATACAATTCGTTGGCATCATTGACCGTGTGTTTGAAGCGCCCGACGGTGGACTCATGCTCTATGAGTTGAAGACAGGTAAGTGGAAGGATAACAAAGCGACGGAGATGAGAAAGGAAATGTCTTATTACAAATTCTTGATTGAAAACTGCGACAGTGCTTACTTACAGGAGCGCGGCATTGACAGACCTGTCACCCATTGGGGATGGCGATATTCAGCCGCCGACCATTGGATGATTGAACCTGTCAAGAAAATCAGCGAGCGTGCAATGATGAAGCGCCTCAATGACCTCATCAAGATGTACCTCGACAATCACTTCCCTCCAACGAAGCAGGATTTCAAATGCGGCTACTGCAACTACCTTGAACTATGTCCGAAGTATGCAATAGAGGTGATTGAATGACTGAATACAAGATGTGCGAATTATGTGGAAAGAAACCCGATGCAAGCACGACGAGATTCAGTAAGGAGTTCCTTGACTGCCCTAATGGTAAGAACTATGTTTGCGGTCATTGCTTGGGTAAATTGGTTGACTTCGCTATTGGAATGAAGTATGCAAAGGTGATTGAATGAACGGAAGACTGTGCGAACTGTGTGGATGGGACAAGGGTGGCATAGCAATGCGATATGCAAAGCGCGCTGTTTGTTTCTCTTGCATCGACAAGGTGCTTGAGTTTGCTGTCACTGCTGGAATGAGGTTTGATACAGATGAAACCACTTAAGTTTGATTTCCCCAAAGAAGTTGGTCTGTTCCGAAAAATCGTTCACAACCAAACAGAGTTTGAAAGATATTGGAAGAGCCTTGAGAACTCACAATGTGCCTACATGTCTGTGTATGGCTTCCGAGCGTTGAAACCCAATGGAAGACGCGCGGAGTACAACACTGCGGTTGTTAGCAATTTCGTGCTGGACTTCGACAAGAAGTATCGCAAGGGGAGTAACATGGTTGAGGTTGATGGCGATGAAGTCGTTGAACAAGTGTCTCGTTTGCAAGAACATCTTCTCAAAGAAGACATTAACCATGGCGTATGGTTCAGCGGCAACGGTTTCCACATTTGGATTTCCCTTGACAAGACTCATCTCCCATCCAGTGGTGCGCAAGTGTCTCACATTAAGGCGGCGGGGAAGAAAGTCATCAATAAGTGGAAGAAAGACATGGAGTTGTATTGCATGGACCCGACTGTCCCATTTGACATGGCGCGAGTCATACGAGTTCCCAACTCTTACAACGCTAAACAACATGTTCTCCGATGGAGCATCCCTTTGATGCATCAAGAGGTTGACCAATTAACTTGGGACCAAATTTGTGATATGGCTCAAGAGCCGCGCAACACCGCTTTCTTCTATGGTACGAAGGGTGTTAATTTGCCAGTATCCGAAGTGAAGAAAAGCCAGTTCAAGGTCACAGGCGAACCAGTCGAGTTCGATACTGTCAAGATGGGGAGCATCAAGATTCTTCCATGTCTCATGGAGTCTGCTTGTCAAGTCGGTAGCAATCCTCCACATATCAGTCGCGCGAGTCTTGCAATTTACCTTGCATCGCGATTGCGAAACTTCCTTCCTGTTCAACGAACCACTGTGCAGATGAGAGAGAAGCACATGTTGACCCTTCATGACTTCATCAAGACGCTTCAGTGGGCTGACTATGACCCGTCTGTCACTGAATACCAAATCCGCTCCATCGTTGATGGAGGATACATGGAACGATGTGAAAGTTTGATTGGGAAAGGTCTTTGTGTCGGTCGCTGTCAATTATGGGATGGGACCGGAGAGTTCGAGGTGAGTGAATGAAGAAGCGACGAAACATTGTAACGATAAATCGCATAATCAAGATTCTCAAAGAAGGAGATATGAACACCGCTAATTTGTACTACACTCTCAAAGAGCGATGGCCTCGAACTGCCCCAAGTATGCCAAGTTTAGGCAACTTACTGAGCAGGTCAAAGGAATTTGCGGAAGCAGGCGAGGAGCGTGTGATTGATGATACTGGTCACGGGCAGAATTACCCTGTTAAGGTTTGGAGGTTGGTTAAATGAAGCCACCTCTCATTATTGACACCAACGAGCGTGGCTCCCTTGTCTCAGCACTTGAACGGCGCGCTCTATCAAGGTCACCTCGCATTGATGTGCTGAGACAAAAACTCATCAATGGAGATTACAAATGCGGCGATTGGCTCATCGAAGCCAAGAGCGTTGACGACCTCTTCTCATCTATGAGAACAGGACACCTCATGCGTCAGTTGGATAACATGGACGCTAATGATGGGAACTACGGTTTAGTGATTTGGGGAGACATAGCAGGCTATGTCCGCAGAGCGCGCGACCGTGGTTCAAGAATAACAGCCAGTCAAGCCCTTAAGCAAATGACTGGTTTCCTCGGTCGAGTGGTTGCCGATTTCGGTTGCCTCATTTACCGAGCGCCTAACGCAAGTGAAGCGGCGGCTTTCATGGTCGCCCTTCATGAGAAAACCTACAAAAAAGCAAGTCGGCATGGAGCGCAAGCAGTACGCCGCGTTAGTACAAATGATGTACGCGCTGATATGTTGATAACAATACCCGGCATCGGCCCCGATATGGTCGATGCCATCCTCGAAGCGTGTGGCTCTATTGAAGAGGCCGCATGTGGAGATTGTTTGCGCGATGTTCCTCGTATGGGGAAAGTGTTGCGCAACAGAGTTACGCAAGTGCTCACAAGCGAACAAGAAGTTCGCGTGGAGAAGTGATTATTATGGTTGCTCTCTGCAAAAAGACATTCTTTTATCCTTATAACAACATAGTGATAATTGATAAAACGAGAAATGGTTATAGGATGACCACCACACCCCAAGAGTCATCCGCCCCCCAAAGGAGACAAAAAATATGCCCCAAAGACAATGGAACCAGTACACCGCAGTAAAAGAATACCCGATGATGAAGGAATACCTTGAGAGATTTCGGACGACCTCGTTTTTCAACGAAGTCCCCGGCCTCATTTCCTTCTTTTACCTACAAGGCCAAGCCCTTGTTGACTATGTGCGAATCCCCGTGTGGGCTTCGGCGCTTGACCCAAGAATCCATGTGTTTTGGATTCAAGCAACGCGGTCCGGTAAGTCAATCGCTTGGGAATTTACAGGCGAAGTGGCAGATAAAGCAGGATTGAACATTGACATGTTCACAAGTGGAACAGACAGCGCGCTAATCGGGTCAATCGACTCAGTGAGCGACGGTGATGGTGGATACGAACTTGTGCAGAACGAAGGGTTACTTGGCGGTAACAAGTGTTTGAATTTCGATGAAGGTTCAATCCTTCTCCAATCCAACCCCAAGCAGTTCTTCTCGGAAGTCATCTTGTACCTACAACAAGCGATGAATCCCGTCGGAAGTCACAGCAACACCTTGACTAAACACATGAAGAATGGTAAAGTGGAAACAGAATCCCGCGTATCATTTTGGATTACATCATTCCCGCCAAGCGGAGTGAAAGAATATGTTTTGACCAAAGGATTGTTCCAGCGTGTTCTGTTGCTTTACAGACCATGGAGTGATGACATGCGACAGATGGTGTCGGAACGCAGAATGGCTGGTGTCTTCAAGAACAAGTTGACCGAAGTGCAATCACTCGATGATATTGCAGTCCACTTCAAGGAAATCAAAATCAAAACCCAAGAGCGTCTCTTGCTTCTTTCAAACATGACGGAAGATGCATGGGAAGGACTCAACCCTGCTGGTAAAGAAGAGGTTGCGCGAGGTTGTATGCAAGAGATGTTTACCATTGATGCATCTTTTGAACCTCAAGTTCTTGCCTCCGTCGAAGAATACTACACACTGGTTCGCGGCATGGAGAAGCACTTGTCGGATGTTGTTTGTTCTTTCATCCCTAACATCCTCAACTACACCGTTGTTTTCGCAACACACCTTGCTTTGATGAGAGTGATGCGCGACGATACACCTGTTGACGGTGAATGGAAAGTGACCGGCGACGATGTTGAAATGGCTACTGAAATTCTTTACGACATTTACGAACAACTTGTTCTTTGGCTTGAGTCCGAAGTTGAAGTTGGAGCCAAGGCCGCAGAAAAAGCGGCGCGCAAAGATGAATGGAACAATGCATTCAAAGCCTGTAAGAGCAGTGACATTGAAGGCAGAGGTAGCGGTTGGGTTCTCAAGAACGACATGTTTGACCGATACGCTAACCAACTCGGAAAGAGCAAGCCGACCGTTTACAAGCGGTTCAAAGATGTGGAAGGTCTTTTCACCACCTACCGTGTCGGCAACTCTGTGTATGTCCGTTTCAAGGAGGCTTGAGTATGAGTAAAGTAATGGCGATTGACATCGAAACGGCTAATTTCTCCCATGAGATTGGCGGGTGGGGTAATACCCATCTGTTTGAACCAACAGTGGTGGCTACATGGGACGGCGAAGAAGCACATGTATTCAGCAAGGCTGACGATGTGATTGTAGCAGACGCGCACATGCACCCTCTTCATCCCCGTGAACTCGGTGAGCATCTCAAGAAGCATGTTGACGAGGGAGGCATCGTGGTTGGACACAACATCCGAGGCTTCGACTTGCCTGTTCTCCGAGACGCTCTCGACATGCATTACGCCGGTGTTCTTCTCAACAAGAAGGAGAGCATGGTTGATACTTCTTGGTCGCTGAGAAGCGCGTGTGGCAAAAGTCACCACCTTGACTCGTTGTGTAAACACACACTCGGTAAAGGGAAGGAAATCATGGACTCAGCAGACGCGCCCGTCGCTTGGAAAGAAGGGCGTCACGCTGAGGTTATCAAATACTGCATAGCAGACTGCAAACTCAATCATGACTTGTTTCTTCATGGAAGAAACGAAGGCTTTGTGAAAGGCCGTAACGAAGAAACAGGTTTGATTGAAGAATACCACATAGGATGGTGAACCCACATGACAGAAGAAAGAAAAACTGGAAGAGAAGCCCAAATGAGCAACATACGAGCCGCAGTGCAGGTCGCTGAAACAGTAAGGTCAACGCTTGGCCCTGCTGGTATGGACAAGATGCTCGTTGACGAACGCGGAGAAACAATTGTTACCAACGATGGTATCACTATTCTCCGAGAACTCGAAACTGCACACCCCGGTGCGCAAATGATGGTTCAAGCGAGTCAAACACAAGAAGAAGTATGCAAAGACGGTACGACAAGCGTTGTTGTCCTTGCGGGACAAATGCTGGCGCTGAGCGAAGGACTGCTTGCGCGTGGCATTCACCCGCAAACAATCGTGCGCGCCTTCAACAAGTCATCAAAGGTTGCTCTCGAAAGCATGCCTTCCGGGGACACCGATGTTGATATTTGCCATGTCGCCGCAACTGCATTGCGCGGTAAAGCATCCGAGTCTGCTCTTGGATTCGCCGCACAACTTGTCGAAAAAGCCACGCTTGCTGTGGATGGTAACCTCGACCGTGTTCGTACCTTGACTCAAGCGGGTGGAGATATGACTGACTCGTACTTGCATCGTGGACTCGTCCTCAACAAGATGTTTGTCAATCCCGACTTTGCTGGCAAAGAGAATCCACGCGTGTTACTCCTTGACGGCGGACTCGACGGTTTCAACTACGAAGATGTGCAAATGCAAATCCAAGACCCCGCTCAACTTGAATCCATTCGACAGCAAGAAATGCAAATACTGAGCAATGTTGCACACAAGATTGCTGAGATGTGCGATGTTGTCATGGTTCGTGACGGAATCCACGAAGCGGTTGCCAAGCATCTTGACATGATGGAAATCGGAGTTGTCAGTCGCGTTCAACAAAGTGACATTGACGGTGTTTCGAGAATCATCGGCGTGCCTATCCATCATCGCATTACTGAATTTACAGAGGATGAAGCCCCGCGCATCGAAGGCAAAGTGTCTTCGTTGAGAATCGGCGACCTTGACTATGTTTCAATCGAGAGTAAAGAAAGTGATAGCATAACCATGATTGTTCGTGGTGCTACAAGACAAACCCTCGATGAATACGAGCGAGCGTTCGATGATGCACTTGGCGTGGCGTGTCTTTACATGAAGGACCAGCGCCTTTACCCCGGTGGTGGTGCAGTTCTTTCCAAGTTGGCTATGTCTGTTCGCAACCATGCCACACTTGAGCGTCAATCCTCAGCGCGCGAGCGTATGTGTATGGAAGCGTTCGCTGATGCACTCGAAATCATCCCTGCCGCTATCGCCAGCAATGCTGGCATGGATGCACTTGATGTTGTCATGGAATTGCGCTCAGTGTCAGCAGACATGGGACTTTACATTGACTTTGAAGGCGTTGGTAGCATTGCTGAGACGGGCATCCAGCACGGCGTGTGGGAACCTGCCGCGCTTGTTGAACAAATCATCAAGTCAGCGACTGAGGTTGCCTGCTCCATCCTTCGCATTGACGATATTATTGCGAGGCGCACTTGATGGATTCGGAGACGCTCGGAATACTTTTTTTCCCGACTTCGATATTGTTCTTCTTGATAGCGCTTGCTATCTTTGAGGGTCTTTTCGTGCTCGCTGATTGGTGCTCGCGCAAGTTTTGGAACTTACCTATTCCGGGTTCTGTTGAAACTGAGGAAGAGTAGCGTTTCCTTCAGCGGCCTTACGCCGTTGTGCTTCACGCCTTTCTCTTGCTTGTTGTTGCTTTAGGGCGGCTTGCCTTCGTTGTTCCTCCGCCGCAAAGTCGGTTGGTGTGAAGGCAGGTCGCCCGTCAAGAGTCTTCTGTCCTTGAACGAAGAGTTTCTTCTGCTCCTTCAACAACCGCATGGCTATGTCCATTGGCGCGCCGTGATACATCATGTCATTTTGTTGATTGATTTGCTCTTGCTCTTGTTGTATGCAAGCCACACATACCGTTGCGCCGAACTTCTCATTCATCGCCTGTGCAGTTTGAGCATCAACGCCAGCCCCGCACAACTCGCATTCTGCTGAGTTGCCCATGAGATTCATTTGCGGTGCTTTGACCACGACCATCTTGAGCGTTGAGCCTACGGATGGATGAGAGCGCGCTCTGTTCGTGTGCGGGTCTTCGGGGACAATCTTACCTGTCTTCGTGTGACTCATATCGGGACCCCCCTTGCCTGCAACTCCACGCTTGCGTCGCTCCGCACCTAACTCCCTACGGTATTTCTTGCGCGCGGGTGAAGACTCGTATTCAGTTTCATACTCGCGCTTATGTTCAAGGGCGGCAGGTGACTTGGCTTCCTTATTCAATTCTTCACCAAATGGGTCTTCAATCAATCCTTCGTTTGCCATCTTTCGCCAAAAGCCCTCTGCGCCGCCTACAACATCATCTGTACCAACTAACTGCACAGGTCCGCCGTGATGGGCTTCGAGTTCTTCTTTGAGTTTGATTAGACCTGCGCGCCCATGACCAGCGTCTTCTAATCCTTCGCGCACTGCGTAATGGTCAAGCATGTATGTGTTGTCACCGAGGTGCTTGATTCCCGCACGAACTTTTTCGTCATCCGATTGATAAAAATGAGAGAAATTCTTATTCTTCCCTTCCCACTGGTATCTGTTGTCTTCCGTAAAAGGTGAACCCTTTGCGTTGGGGTTGTTCAAGCGAGGCAGGGTGTAGCCTATTTCCGCGCCAACTGTGCTTTGCGGTGGGACTGCCGGTACTTCTTGTCCCATGTCTGTTTGACGCAATCTTGTTCGGTCGGGTGTTTGACCACTTTGTTCAAGGTAACGAACATAGGCAGGGTCCCTGTCAACCCTATCGTAAATAGGGGCTTTCAGTAAATTCCACCATGCGTTAGACATGCGCGCGCCTCATTCATCTTCGGGTCGGGGCGTTCGTTGAATTGCAGGGTCGGGACCGTAGTAGCCTCCTTCGTGGGCGATGTCATTTTCGTTTTGCATATACTCGCTTGTGTCGCGCTTAGAGCGGTTGCGGGCAAAGTCGTGATGTCCTTGCATTGTTTCTCCACCAACCTTGTGTCGTGCAAATCGTGGATTTTTCAATGCTCCACGGAAGCGGGAGGTGTTATCATCATCTCGCATGTCCCCATGCCCCCCTTGCCAAGCATCCCTTTGATATTCCAACGAGTCTTGAAGAGCACGCGCTTGTTGAGCATAGTTCATCACCGAGGGATGAACAGTATTTCCTTGCGCATCAAGCATATCGGGGTTCGCTTTCAACAAAGCCCATGCCGCGCTCATGACATTTGGATTGTCAAACGATGTGCGGAACATGTTCTGCTCAACCGCGTCCATGTCCATATCTTCTTCTTCGGGTTCCTCTCTGCCGCTACCTTGAATTGGGGAAGCGCCGCGGAAACCATAGTATTCAGCCTCAACAGAACCGGGTGGCGCAGGACCAGCAGGGTTTCTTCCTTTACCCGAAGCCTTTGAGTCTTGTACGCGCTCACCACTGCCTGCATACGGAAGCGTGTTGACAGTGGATGCCTCACCAAAGAGGCTGTGTTTTCTATCCCTATCACCTCCTTTGTTTTCTTCTTGACCACCCATAGCATGCATTGCTCGCATTGCATCATCCATAGGGTCCCTTGAACCGCGCGCCTCAAACAATTGTAAGAGTCGTTGCAATTTTTCCTCTTCGTCGGAATCGCCCGACGGGTCGGAATCGCTGAGAGGCATGTCGTGGACGGAGCGTTGGTCATCGTCGGTGTCAACTTCTCCGCTATGAGCCATATCCACTTCATCAAAGAGAGAGTCGTAGCCGCCTTGTTGTCGGAAAATTCTATCCGCATCGTTGGATACTTTTTTCCTTTCTTCATCACTCATTTCGGGAGTCAGTTCCCTAAGCAGATTTTCAAAAGTCTTATCCGTTAATTCACTATTATCCATGCGCCTTACTGCACGCTCCCAATCTTTAGGGTCAATCCCCCTACTGCGAAGCATTCCTTTGATTTTTGGATTTGTCAAACCGCTTCGCAAACTTTCTGCTCGTCGGTCTGCTCTTGATGATTTGGCTTGTCCGCGCTCATTTGCACTTTTCTCAGCCAATTCATCAATTAGCGGTTGAATGTCAAAAGGTGCTTTGTCATGCGACAGGTACTCATCCATGTCCATACCGTGCCGTCGATGCATTTCTCCATGAAAATTTTCGGGATTGATGCTCCGCCTTTCCAATATATTGTTAATGTCAAGACGATTGCTTTTCAATCTTGAGTGAGTTTTATCTCTTGAAGCCGCTTGAGTAGCCGCTTGAGCATCATTGGAGCCACGCGAAGCGACTCGTCGTTCAGCCTTCTTCATGTCTTTTGGCTTAGCGCCCATACCGATGATGAGAACCATACCGCCTTTCTTAGACTTCTTTTCTTTACCCATTAACTTCCACTCCGTGTTGTTTGAATTTGGGTTTCACCAATCTCGATTCTTTCCATAATCGCGAACAAAGTGGACACTCCCAAACAAGGACACGCGAATCCCTATCATTAACATATCGCCCTTCTAAGCGTCGCGCGAGAACATTTTCGTAGCAACCGGGGCATTTTTGAGATAAGCGTTGTTTTAATTTACCCATTATTACACATCCTTTTTTGAAATCACAAGTCACCCATGCGACTAATTGTTACTGAGTTTAGAGTCCCTGCCGTCCCGATTCGGACTTGAAATTGACCGCCGCCGGAAGTAGGCAAACCTTCAGCCTTGACAAACAAATAAACGGTATGTGGTAGCGTCATCGTATTGTCCACAGGTATGACGATATTAAAATCGGGCGCTTGAGCGAGAACTTGATTGGTCGCCAAAGCGTTGTCAAATCGGTTATAGGACATGTCGCCTGTGGGTTGGTTAGGTGATATGCTTCTATCCCAATAACCCTGTACGGTGGGGTTGGGTGGGTTCGTTGTAACGATGTATTGAACAATAACCCCTGTGACGCTGGTAACAGGCGCTACCCCATAGAGATAAGCCCCCCAATCAATGCGATAATAACCTGTATCATGCAACTCAATGCCGTAATCCGGGTTTATAGAAATTGAAGGGTGTGTCGCCGGGTTGGTTATTTCAGTCCAATTAGGTGAGCCGACATCAACAATGGAGAGAACATCAATGTTGTAAGGGACATTCGACATGTAAGCGTTGCCGGTCTTGTTCAACTTCATCACTTCAACGCTACCGCTTCCCGCTGGACCTGCTGGACCCGCTGGCCCTGTTGCTCCTGCTGGCCCTGTTGCTCCTGCTGGACCTGTTGCTCCTGCTGGACCTGTCGCTCCTGCCGCGCCATCGCTTCCGTCTGCTCCGTCTGCACCTGCCGCTCCTGCTGGCCCTGCTGGTCCTGCCGCGCCGGTAGCACCATCAGCACCATCAGCGCCATCAGCGCCATCAGCGCCTGCCGCGCCAGTAGCACCCGCT
>Ga0208298_1000211_pt1 | contig 26951 bp, 35 predicted proteins | sample 14BtaG_FD_184088 | JGI IMG/M metagenome (GOLD analysis project Ga0208298, IMG submission 184088) | Marine viral communities from the Subarctic Pacific Ocean - 14B_ETSP_OMZ_AT15311_CsCl metaG (SPAdes) (version 2) | ecosystem: Environmental > Aquatic > Marine > Oceanic | place: Pacific Ocean... | reverse complement strand
AACTTCCAGCAGCGTTCATTAGTGGTTCAACTGTTGCAGACCCTTTCGCAGGATTAGCAGCAATTGATAAACCAACAATTGTATACGGTTCAAATTAAGTAGAATTACTTATTGAGACTAAAATAAAGAAAACCTCTCTTCGTGAGAGGTTTTTTTATGTCTATATCCTAGTTAATGTTGAGTTATTTCGTTTTAATTATAAGTTAAAGGTTGTTTGTTATAATACTAAACATTAGAATATGCTATCGTATTATATATCACAAAGTAATGAATTTACAGTCCGCACACAAGATACTGCTAGTGTAATCATTAGTGGTTCAGATTCGGGTTCAGAAGATATGACACTTATATTACAAGATATGATGACTTATAGTTCATCATACTATGATTTAAGTGGTTCATATACATACAATCCATATGAATCAATCCTTACATTCTCTCAATCATTAGAGGGTACTGTAAGAGATGCTCAAGAGTTTAGAGTTCAGTTAAGTGGTTCAGTATCAGGTAGTGTTTATAGTGGAACAATGCAAGTTTATGCATCACAAAGTATTGATAAAGTAGTATATCTAACTCAGAACGAAGAGTTCATATCGAATACAACAGATAACGATTATATAGTAATATGAAGAAACAAGAACAATTTTCAGTATTAAATCTAACAAGACAGGATGTTCCTATTGTTACAGAAGATACAAAAACAAGGTATCAATGGGTGCCAGTCGGAATACTGGATCAAGACGATTATTTTGGTATGATAACTGAAGCATACAACACATCTACAACTAACGCAGCTTGTGTTGAAGGTGTAGCAGATTTAATTTATGGTAAAGGTATCTTTACAAAAGAAGAAGGTAAACAACAAGAATTAGATAAGATAATTCCACCAGAAGATTTAAGAAAGATTACTTTTGATTTAAAATTATATGGTAATGCTGCATGGCAAATCATTTGGAATAAATCACATACACAGATATTAAGAATGTATCATATGCCTGTTCAAAATTTAAGAGCAAAGAAGATATATGATATGGGTAGAATCGAAGGATACTACTATTGTTCTGATTGGAGTGACCATAGGAGACAGAAAGAGAAAAAGTATTTACCTGTCTTTGGTTCATCTAATGAAGAAGTAGAAATACTTTATGTAAAAGAATACGAACCTAACAGATATTACTATTCATTACCTGATTGGATTTCTGCATTACAATTTTCATTTAGTGAAGCAGAACTATCTAACTTACACCTTAACAATATAGAAAATGGTTTCTTGCCAGTAGGTATGGTGAATTTCAATAATGGAGTTCCTGCACCTGAAGAAAGACAAACAATAGAAAGTTTATTAGAAGCTAAGTTTACAGGTACAAGAAACGCTGGTAGATTTATGGTATCGTTTAATGATGATGCAGTAAACAAACCTACTATTGATACGTTCCCTATGGAGAACTTACACGAGAAGTATCAGTATGTTGCTGAATATGCACAAGATAGAATTCTTGTAGCTCATAGAATAGTATCACCTTTATTATTTGGTATTAGAACTGCAAACAATGGATTCTCTTCAGCAGCAGAAGAAATGAAAACTGCATATTCAATTATGCAAACGATGACGATATTCCCATTCCAAAACCTTGTTATAAACTCTATATACAACGCATTTAAAGTTGGTGGTATAGATTGTTCAGATTTATATTTTGAACAACTGACACCTCTTGTAATCCTTTCAGATACGGCTGATGATACAGACCAGACAATAGAAGAAGTTCAAGAAGAGATAGATGATAACTTACAAGGTGGAGAAGGAGAAGAAAATCAACAGTTAGAAAGAAACAAAAAGAGTGAAGAGTATGAGCCGATGAGACCAACAGATTTTGGTTTTGAATCTCATTATGATTCAACAATATAAATAAAGATAAAATTATGGCATTTGGATTATTAATAACACGAAACGATATTATCAAGAACACACCATTAGGTGGTGCGATTGATGCCGATGCTCTTCTACCTTTCATTAGAACAGCACAAGAAAAATATATACTTAACTTACTTGGTACTGTATTATACAATAAATTACAAGATGATGTAGAAGCACAAACTGCATTCACAGGATATTATGAAACTCTTGTAGAAGATTATGTAAAACCAACTTTAATTTGGTATTCGTGTGTAGAATATATTCCATTTAGTTCAGTAACATTTAAATCAAATGGTGCAATTAAACAACAAAGTGAAACAGGAATAGCACCAGGTAAAAATGAAGTAGATTACTTGTTAAATAAAGCATTGAATAATGCAGATTATTATTCAACAAGATTACAAGATTGGTTAATTGCTAATAATACTAACGTACCCGAATTTAATGAAAGTACAGGAGATGCAACACAACAATATCCTGACCAAACTAATCAATACTTCGGTGGAATACAATTATAAGATATGAGTACATCATCACAAAATACAGCACCTCAACAGATTACTAAGGATAGTGGAGTAAACTTTTCTTTGTATTATAATACTTTGAACTTCTTCAAAAACATTATGAAGAATCATCCAAGTATTGCAAAGGTAACACAAGGAGATTTATTTGCAATTGATACAACACAATTTCCTCAGTATCCTATTGGTAATGTAATGATACAGACAGCAGCTTTTACAAACAATACAACTGATTATAGAATCCAGTTAATCGTTGCTGACAAATCTAAAGTATTAAATGATACTGATATACCAAATAGAAAAGATAATAAACAAGAAGTACCTTTCTATGGGACTAACGATATGGTAGATATTCATTCTAATACAATGAGTATAATAAATGATTTAACATCCTATGTACAGAAAGGGAATTATGGAATGGAGGTGAATGGCACAATTAATTGTGTTCCTTTTGCCGAAAGATTCGACAATGGATTAGTTGGATGGTCAGCAGAGTTTGACCTAACTGTTCACAACGATAGAAATCGTTGCCTTTTTTTTTTGAGTCCACCTAGCGGTTCGTACTTTAAAATAGAAGATTGTGAAACAGGAGATATGTTTAATGCAGTTTTAGCAGAGACAGGTTCAATAGGACAAGTATTTGCAACAAACTATATACCTTCAACAAGAGGTGAAGCATATTTACAAAGTTATGAAAACATAAGATGTTTTGAAATAAAAGAAGAAATAAATAATAGAGATGACTATAACTTTTTTAACTTACCTGTCCTTGATATACCTTACGATGACTTTGAAACTTGTGAGGCGTGTGAATTATGGACATCACCAAAAGTTTGGGATACAACACCAGAACGATGGAACAATGGGGCAGTTGATGAAGCACTTAGAAAATGGCAATATACATAAGATATGAGTAATTTAAGTAACATGATGATTAGCGGTTCTTACTTAGGACTGATAAACTTAGAAGATAGTACCCAAAACCTTACATCCCAAAGTGGTTATGTAGAACTACAAGATGGTATGGGAGAAAACATTGGTGCTGCTATTGATGCATCTTCAAATAATTGGAGAATAAATAAAGAATTAAGTGTAAGTAGTTCATTAGATGTAACTGGTTCTGCATTCTTTAGAAGTGATGTAGATATCGCAGGTGATTTAGATATAAGTGGTTCATTCGTACATACAGGTTCAATTGATGTATTAGGTGATGTAACTATACAAGGAGATGTAACTGCTAATATAGGAAACTTTGATACAGTTAATGCAAGGTTGTTAAACATTACAGAAGAATCTGCTAGTGTAATATTCTCAAGTGGTTCGAATGTATTAGGTGATGAAGAGAGTGATACACAAACGCTAATAGGACAAGTTATCGTAAGTGGTACTTTGGGTGTAGAAGGTAATTCAGCGTTCACAGGTTCTCTTACAGTAAGTAATGAGATAAGTTCTTCTACCCTTAATGGTATAGGAAACGTAACATCTTACTCTGCATCGGTAGATAGTAGATTAGATGATTTAGAATTCTTTAGTTCATCAGAATATCAAACAGATTCAGCATCTTTTGATAATAGAATAAATAACCTAGATAACTTTACTTCATCTCAATTAGATATTAATAGTGGATATAATTCTTATACATCTTCAACTGATGATAGATTAGATAATATAGAAGCTACAACTGCATCATTAGAAACAAATAAATTAGATGTATCAGTTTATAATACAGATTCAGCATCATTTGATAATAGAATAGACCAGTTAGAAGCAGATACAGGCTCACAAGATAATAGATTAGATTCATTAGAAGCATTTACTGGTTCTCAAGAAACTATAAATGGTTTTTATAATCAACATACTGAATCGTTAAATGATTTTACATCATCTCAATTAAACATCAATAGTGGATACAATACATTCACTTCATCTTATTATATAGATTCAGCATCGTTTGATTTAAGATTAGATAATCAAGAAAACTTTAGTTCATCACTTTCAATAGATTTTGTTTCTACACCTGATTTTAATTCTTATACCGCTTCAATAGAAGTAGAACAAGGTGCACAAGATGATAGATTAACCAATATAGAAAAGGAAACAGGTTCAATACAAGATAGATTAGATGATATAGAATTAACAACTGCATCTTTACAAGTAGAGGTAGATACTTTAAGTTCATTTACTGGTTCATATGCAACTACTGGTTCTAATACATTTGATGGAGACCAAGTATTTAGTGGTTCAGTTCAAGGTATAGTAAACTCTTTAACAATCACATCAAACACTGCAAGTTTAGATTGTAGTACTGGTAATTTCTTTACATTAAGTTTACCTAGTGGTTCATCTACAAATGTAGAAGCAACTAATATAGTTCCTGGTTTAACAATTACATTACAAATAGAACAACCACTAACAGGTAGTTCAAATTTAGTATTTGATACAGATGATTATAGTTTTCCAAGATTAAATCAACCATCTATTACTCCTGAAGCAGGAGCAGTAGATATTGCAACATTCGTATCCTTTGATACAAATAAATTAAAAGGTGTATTAACTAACGATTTAATATAATATGTATATCCCTTCGTTATTATTTGGAGCATTAAACACTTGTGTAGACGCTAGCGGACACGATGAAACAGGTATATTCTTATCAGGCTCACAAGTTTGGGAATATTACAAATTTACAAGTTTAGGTTCAGGTTCATTTACTATTAATAGTGGTTCATCCAATGATGTAAAGGTATTTATGGTTGCTGGTGGAGGTGCTGGTGGATTTACTGAATTTAATGGAGAAGCATTAAATGAAGTTGCCGGTGGTGGTGGAGCAGGTGGTGTTACAATGTTTGATGCAAGAATAGGACCTGGTACATATAATCTCTATATAGGAAGTGGTTCAGATACTAGTGGAAGTAGTGGAGAGGATACTTGGATTGAACTAGGATATTCTCCAACTAATTATACAGATTCATATATAACATCAGCTTCTAGAATAACTGCAGAAGGAGGTGGATTTGGTGCTTATTTAATAGATGATACAATTGACCCTGGTGTTGAAGCATCTTCGGGTGGTTCTGGAGGTGGTGGTTGTGCATCCTTAAGGACAGTTTCAATTTATGCTACGGCATTGGCAGGAAGTGGTAGACCAGGTCAAGGTTTTGGTGGAGGAGATATAGATGGTTTGGGTTGTGCAAGTTCAGATGAAAGTGTAGCAACAGGTGGAGGTGGAGCAGATTCATCATCACAAGATACAAATTGTATTGGTTCTGCTGGTTATCAAACTCCTGGTGCGGATGGATTATTTTTTAATGTTGATGGAACACTTACAGAATACGCGTGTGGTGGTGCAAGTATGAGACAAGGAACTTGGGAAAATGCAACTAATGATACACAACCACCAACAAGTAGAATGTATGGTGCTGGTGGATGGGGTGCTAGTACTTCGTATGGTCAAAGTAAATTTGCAGGAAGACCAGGTATACTGGTTATAATGGTTCCTGTTTGTAATCCAGAATTAACATCTTGTAATGAGTATGCCGTACATGGTGGTGCAAGTGGTGGTAATTTTACATTTATTCCTTGTGGAAATAATGACATTGAAACATTAACTTTAGACCCATTAGATAATATTTCTATTTGTTCATATCCTTTATCACCATATCCATCTGGTAGTGGTGATGTAACATTTACTGCAACAGGTTCATGTAGTCGATATGTTGAACCAATAGACCCACCAAGTTGTGCATCAGGTTCAAGTTTAGAACCATTGTATAATACTCAATTAGTAATTACTGCACCAAGTGTTGGTCCATATCCAGGATTTATAACGTTTGATTATATAGATTATTTAGGAACAACACAAGGAACAGGAAATTTAGGAACTGGTACACATAATATATGTGCTCAAAGTGGTTCAGTTCAACTTACAACACAAACCGCTGGTTCATCATATGTAGAAACTTTTACTTCAGTACAATGTGGTTATTATTGTTTAGCTGCAGCACCATATACTTGTGAAGAATGGAGATTTACTGCTGGCTCTGGTGGTGGTACTGCAACATATACACCATGTGGAGGTTCTCAAACAGTAGTTTCATTTTCAGCTGACCAAGTTGAAGACTATTGTATAACTTCGGGTTCATTTAAAAGTATCACTGGTATAGGTTCAAGTTTAACTTTTTTAACTGGTTCTTGTACATAATGAAAGCACTAAAAGACGTAGCGAAAGTATATAAGGATAAAGCTCTAACTGCTATTAATCCTGGTGTACCTTATAACAAATACACTAAGACTGGTTCTTCTAAAGCATACAAGACAGGTAGGATGTATAAAGAGGTTGCTAGTAGAAACAGAATACAAACAATGTTTCAAAAAGATAAGAAAGGTAAGATTAGTTTTACCTTTAACTTCTCAGTACCTGATTATGCAAAGTATGTTCATGATGGAACAAGATATATGAAAGCTAGACCATTTGCACAAATAGCAGCTCAATCACCTGAATTTGTAAAAGCTAAAGATGCACTACTTGGTGAAGAAGCAAAATTATTACTTGATGGTATCTTTAAAGAGTTAGATTCTACATGGGAAAGTGGAGGTGACACTTTGTCAGTATCATAACCCTCCAATATATTACACACCCCCTTTGTTATATTAGTAAAAAACATTAAATATGTCAATATCATATCTACAAGACCCAGGTCAAGTTTGTTTTTCACAATCTCCAATGGTATATGCAGTTTCTGAATCAAACTCGGAATCATATACATCTTCTTCTATGCAATTTGTAATGGAACTGAAGTATTGGCAAGGTGATAGATTAACAGGAGCACCTGATGACGCAAGTTATACTTTACAAAAGTTTCCTAACCCATCGGGTTCAGGTATATTTGATGTATCAAGAATTGTAACATCTTTATTTACAGAACCTAGAGCAGCTAATAGTTCATCTATTTATAATTTCTCAGTAGATTCTTATATACAATATAAAACATCACCGAGTTCATCATTCGTTACAGGTTCACATTTAGGTCAAACACCAGCACAATCCTTTGATGGATATCAATTATTCCAAGATAGGGTACAAGGTAGTAGTGGTGATTCAATATATGAATCAACTCCATTCTGGCCTATGATGACAGATGGACCAGTATCACAATCATATTTTGCAGAAAACTATGGTAGAATGAGTATATGGACAGGACAACCTGTAAATCAAAATTATATTGCAACAGGTATTGTTTATTCTAGTTCTTTTGAAGGAGAAGATAACTCAATTGCAGTTGCAATATCTTCATCACAGAATTCAGGTGATTGTGTACAAACATTCCCTATATCACCTCTAGAGCCTGATTGGCCTTTAGATACTGACCCTAACAATATTGGTAACTTTGAAGTATTCTTAGTTAGTGGTTCTGATGAGAACTATGATGGTTCAAATAAAATTAGTAATACATTACATTTTGATTTAGAATGTACAAAGAAATATCCTAATGTAAGAATTAAATGGAAAAATAGATTTGGACAATGGGATTACTTTAATTTTAATTTAGTAAGTACAGAAACATTCAATACACAAAGAAGTAAGTATCAACCACAAATAGGAACTTGGGCAGATAGAACGTTAACTTATAACGATTACGATTCAGCAATACAAAATTATATAACCGATTCTACACTTAAACTATCAGTTAATACTGATTATGTTAATGAGGATTACAATGATGCATTTAAACAACTAATGGTTAGTGATGAAATCTATTGGGTATATGAAGAAGGTAGTGAACAAAATGGAACTGAAAAACTTAAACCATTAGCAATTGATAATACATCATTTAATTTAAAGACTAATGTAGTAGATAAATTAATACAATACTCATTTACATTTACACAAGGGCAAGGATATAAACTAATTTTCTAATTATGGCAGTTACAAGTGGAAGAAATAAAGTATTTAAACTTATTGCCAGAGGAGTTGAACTTGATTTATTTCAAGATGAAACAATATATCTTAGTAATAATGTAACCGGTCTATTTGATATAGGTAAACTACCTAGTGATTTTACTAGACAGATTACTATACCAGGTACAAGAAAGAACAATGATTTCTTTCAACACGTCTATGATATAGCAGTAGATGAACCATTCTTATTTAAAACAAATGAGAAAGTAATTGCACAATTTGATTTTGATGGATTTTATGTATCACAAGGGTATATCCAATTAAATAAAGTTAACATCAAAGAAAACAAATTCATCGATTCTTACGAGGTTTCTGTCTATGGTCTATTATCATCATTCAAAAGAGATTTACAATCCATTACGTTAAATAATTTAGGGGTTCTAGACCATTATAATCACGAGTTATCAGCTGATAATATAAAAGCTTCTTGGAGTGGTTCTGCATATGCAGGTTCTGAGTTTACATCATCATTTGATGGACATAGTTTAGGTGGTGAAATAGTTTATATGTTAACCGATAGTGGTAAACAACACGCATACCAATCTTCTTTATCAAATAACTTATTTGGTATTGATACTGATGGTGGAAGATTATATTCACAAGATTTTAAACCTGCAATTAGATTAGATTTAGTAATAGATGCTATCTTTGACCAAACACAATACACATACGAATCAACGTTCTTATCAGAATCTAGATTTGATAACACATATGTTTTAGCTGATAGAGGATTAAAATATCCTGTTATTAGTGGAACAGATTTAGAAATTAATGGACAAATAGAAGTTGGACCTGTTAGTGGTTCAGGTACTCCATTAGACCTTATTTCTAATAATACAGCTTCACTTTTATTTACAAACGTATATGATGACCCATCATTCTCAATAGTAGCAACAGATGGAGAATATGAACCTTTCTTTGGAGATACAGTTGTACAATCATCTAATGGATTAGGAGAATTAAAGTTAAACATATTAGTATCAGGTAGTACAACATCATATCCTGAATTTACTTTATATAATCAATCAACTGCAGGAGGTCCTGCACAAGAAATTGATTTAGATTATATGAATGATTATATAAGAAGAGATTTTGTAAATACTAGTGGTGAAAAAGAATATACACTTACACAAGAATTTAATGCAAGTTTTGAAAGTGGTTCATCATATGAGTTTAAGATTGGATTTGTAACACTAGGTGGTGGTTCTTTAAATGTAACCATAGGACCTGAAGGCAATACTGAAAGTAGATTAAAAATAAAAACGTTAAATGAACTAGGTGATTTAATGCCAATAGATATGCCGGCTAATATGCCGTTTGGAACTAGTGGTATTACATTGTTAGATTTTCTAGCATCTGTTCAAAAGAAATTTAACTTACAAATATATCCAAGTAAAACTAAACCTAGACACTTTATTATAGAAACATTTAATAATTGGTATAAACAAGGTAAGGTTAAAAACTTTGATACTTTTGTAGATTTAAATAAAAACATATCAGTAACTCCAGCAAACAACTTAGGAATGAGAGAGGTAGAGTTTGGAGATACATTAGATATAGATTTCTTAACTCAAAACTTTAAAAAACAAAACAACAGAGAATTTGGTAAATCTTATTTTAGAGATACACAAAACTTCTTCTCTGATGGTAAGTTAGAAGTAACAACAAAGTTGGGTTCATCACCTTTACGATACGTTGTAGGAAGTGGAACAGAAGGGTTCTCAGTAATTAGATTAACACCATTCTATGCAGTTATAGCAAACTCTACTGCAACACTTTGTGTTCAATCAGAATTTCAATTGTATCACGATGGTTCAGGTGTAAGACCTGTATTTGGAGATACAATTTATTATGATGTAAATGGTTCAACCGCTGTTTTTGCTTATAACTACATACTTCTAGATAACGCACCAACTATATATAACCTTAATCCTGCTTCAGGAGTATTTGGTTCAGTATATGGAACTTGTGCCGGTGGAGGAGGACAAACATACGATTAAAATATAAATTATGGCTAAACAAAAAATGTTCATACCAACCTTTATAGCAAACGCGGCGTTTCAACCTGCTCAGGTGTTACCTCGTATGTTTTTCTATAATGGTACATTAGAAACAACAGAGTTTCAATTAAATAATAGAACTGATGTATCAAATAAAACAATTGAAACAACTGACGTATATCCTTACTTTGACCATTACTCAACAGGTAGTGGAGAAGAGTTACCACAAACTGATTCTGATTCTTTATTATTTTTTAATGAAGCAGCATCATTAGGAACAACACCAGCTAATTCTGTTTATTCAGAGTATTGGAGTAAGTATATTACTTTGTTGTATAATCCTAAAACAAGATTAATAGAATGTGCAGGTATTATTCCATTCGCAGATTATGTAGAATTAGAATTAAATGATATAATTTTCTTTAGAGGTAATCATTACCACTTAAGAGCAATAAATCAATATAACCTTAAAACAGGTGAATGTCAATTACAATTATTAGGACCTATAATTGATGATTCATTGGATAACCAATAAAATTAACTTTAATTGTTAAATTAATAGATGATAACGAATATAATAGACCTTTTACAACAACAAGATTATCACAACGTAAGTGATGAAGTTGATATAGCTAAAGGTAAATACGAAATACCGAATAATTGGAAGGGAGTAAAAAATCTCTTTAAAAGAATGTAATGGCTGAAAACACAACCACATATAGTGCAGTAATAGATGTCGAAGTTGAAGGAGGCAAGAATGTTGATTTGCTTAACAAAACTATTTCTACTTCCATTGGTGAGTTTGATAACCTTAATGAAGCGATATCTAAAACACAAGATACGTTAGGAAAGATTGACCCTAAATCTAAAGAGTTTAAGGAATTATCAAAAGAACTATCTAATTTAAAAGATGATTTAGCAGATACAGAAATAGCATCTGTTAGATTTACAGAAGCGTTAGGAGCTCAACCAGGTGTTATTGGATTGGTAGGACAATCAATGGAAGGATTAAGAGGAACATTAAAAGTGTTTATGGCTAATCCAATCATTGCCGTTGTAACTGCAATTGCTGGTGCATTCCTTATGATGAGAGAATCATTAAGTAAAACATCTGAAGGACAAGAAACTTTAAATAGAATATCAGCAGCATTTGGTAAGATATTAGGACCTGTTTTTGCGGTAATTGAAAAAGTAGCATTACCTATCTTTGAAAACTTCGCAATGGTAATAGAGAAAGTTGCTAGTGGATTTAATAGATTTGCTAAGTTCTTAGGTATATCATCAGAAAAGATAGAAGAAGCAAGTAGAGCATCATCAACAGTATTACAAGAAGCATATGATGATGAAGAAAAAAGACAAGAAGATTTAACAAAGAAAACAGAAGAAGAGGCACAGAAAAGAATAGATGCTACTCAACGAGAAGTTGATAGGATTAAAGCTATTAGAGAACAAGCAGCTGCTATACAATTAGAAGCTGAGTTATCTTTGTTAAGTGAAAGAGATAGACAGTTAATAGAAAGAGAAACGAGATTCAATGAAGAATACGCAATTCTTAAACAAGCTGGATATGAAAACTTTACTGCATTAGAACAAGAATATTACGGTGATTTATTAGAAATTAGAAGAAACTATGATAACCTATCTAGTGTATCTGAAATAGAAACTGCACAGAGAACAGGTGCAGCTAAGATTCAGACTCAAACAGATTTCTCTGAATTATCACTTAATACACAAGAACAGACATCAGAGGTATCACTACAAATGACGGAGCAGGAAGAAGAAGCTAGACTGATGGTGATTAGTTCAGCTCTTAGTTCAGTTGCACAGATGGTGGGTGAAAATACTATTGCTGGTAAAGCTCTAGCAGTTGCATCTGCAACTATAAACACATATCTTGGTGCTACGAAAGCATTAGCAACGTATCCTCCACCATGGGGTGGTATTGCAGCAGGTGTTGTTATTGCAGGAGGTTTATTACAAGTTAGAAAGATTATTTCTACTAAAGTACCAAAACCACCAGGAACTAATCTTAGAGGTGCCAGTGGTGGTGGTGGAGGAGGAGCTCCATCTGTACCTCAAACAACAGTTCCACAAATACAAACTGCAGCTGCAATGGAAGGTGATACAGGTTCACAGATTTCACAAACAATAGCAGCATCATCACAAAGACCTGTACAAGCATATGTTGTATCTACACAAGTTAGTAGTACACAAGCATTAGATAGAAGAACGAACTCAGCAGCTTCGTTTGGATAAAAAGTATAAATTAAAATTAAATTGTTAAATTAGTATGAAACTATTTGAATTAACCATAGATGATGAATTTTTAGATGAGGTATTTGCTATTTCATTAGTAGAAGACCCAGCCATAGAAAGTAATTTCGTATGGTTTGATAAAGAGAAAGTTCAGTTTGAAAAGATAGATAACGAAAAAAGATTGGTAGTAGGACCTGTTCTTATACCAAATAAAAAGATTCTTCGTATAGATGGAGAAGGACAACCTTATGAGGTATTCTTTAAACCTGAAACAATAGAAAAACTAGCACAAGGATATCTTAAGAAAGGATATCAAGCTAAATCAACGTTAGAACACGAAAAGAAAGTATCTGGTGTAACTTTAGTAGAGAGTTGGATAAAGACATCCAAATTAGATAAATCTAACTCCTATGGATTAAATGTACCTGTTGGAACATGGATGGGTATGTTTAAAGTTGATAACGATGATATATGGAAAGATTATGTAAAGAATGGTGAAGTAAAAGGATTCAGTATAGAAGGTTTATTCTCACATGATTTAGTTCAAGCTAGTAAAGAAGATGTATTAGAAGATATACTTAATCAAGAAGCAGAATACTTACTTAACGAAATAAGAAGAGTAGTTAAAGAAGATAAAAGATACAAAGGTGGTAAGAGAGTAGAGATGGAATCTTATTCAGATTATCCTCAAGGTGTTAAGAACAATGCTAAGAAAGGTATTGAACTAAACGAGAAGAGTGGTAACAAATGCGCAACACCTGTTGGCAAAGTAAGAGCACAACAATTAGCACAAGGTAGACCAATTTCATTAGAGACGATAAAAAGAATGCATTCATATCTATCAAGAGCAGAAGAGGTGTATAGAGATAAACAAAACGATAGTGAAGCTTGTGGTAACATAAGTTATTTACTTTGGGGTGGATTAGCTGCATTGGGTTGGAGTAAAAATAAATTAAGAGAACTAGGAGAGTTAGAAGAAAATGAAATATCAATTCCTAATTCATCATACCCAGGTGAATCAAATGAAATGATTAGTGGTTCTACTAATTTAAATGATGTTAGAAAGATTATGTTTCCAACAGAAGAGATGGCTGAAGAGTTTGCAGAGATGATAGGATGTAGCGGAAGTCATCCACATGAAACAGTAGACCAAGGTACATATTATATGCCTTGTAAGACTCACCCTAAAGATTAAGTGGTTCGGATAAAAATAGAATAGGAGAGATATGTTAGATAATTTAATGAGAAAGGTAATGAATAAAGTAGTAGATACTACTTATCATTTTGCTGCACCTGCAATTGAACTTACTCGTAGAGAGATGACAGATTTAATTAAGAACACTAAGTTTACTTCTATGAGAGTATGGAGTACTAAGTTAAATGGTGTTGGTATGAGAAGAATGGAACAAACAAGAGATAAAGTACCTAACTCATCACCTGGTGTTGTAAAACGTAGGAGAACACTTCGTAGACAAAATATGTGGGTAGTGTACTCCCAAACAAATCAAGATTGGCGCACAATCAGATTAGGAACTGTTAGTAAGGTTAAGATTAATAATCAATTTTACAAAGTAAAATAAGATGACACTACTAACTACATACTGTCCCAAAAAGAAAACAATAACTACAAAACCAAGTACTAATGCCAATAAAAGTTAAATCAGGAGAATCAGAATCTCAGTTCGTAGAAAGATGTATTCCTATTGAGATAGGATATGGTAAGAGTGCAGATGTTGCAGCCGGGATTTGTTACTCTATATATCAAAACAGAAATATGAGTTCACAACAAAGAGTCTTATCAGCTATAAATGATATTAATCTATACCCTAGTAAAGAAGAATTAAAAGCTCCTTGTACTGATGGATACGAACAATATGGTATGAAGATTAAGAATGGACGAAAAGTCCCGAATTGTATTCCACAAAAGTAACTGACATTTTGTCATACTATCAATATAATCTAGGTACGACATATAGAAACCCCACCATTGAGTTAAGATGATGAGGTGTTCTGGCAAAACATCTATTATGAGAAGTTGTTTATTGTATATAGGTGTTATAAATCAAATCCCATTCCAATTACAATAGAATCAATACCACCATGAGGTGCATATTGATAACTTGCTTTGAAAGAAACTAGTTTATCTAGTTGATACTTAAATCCTATGTTACTATATATATTCATTGATTTAATATCACCTGTTGTATTAAATTCTTTTTCACTTTGTGCTCCTAATCCCCATAAAAACTTGGTTCTATTAGTTTGATATACATACCAATAAGCACCTATATTATAAAAAGAACTACCAGCAGTATATGAATCTATTTCACCATTCAAGTATTGTTCTACTTGTAATGGGTCTGAATTGATAGTTGCTCCTTTTTGATATTCAAATCCAAACTTACTATCATCATCTTCTATATAGAAACCATAACCAGCTCCTAGTTCAGATGAGTTAGCGGATACACCCACAGTTTGTGAGTAAGTTGTGAATGATATTAAGGTCATCATCAAGACCATCATTAATTGTTTCATTGTTTATTTATTTAATTGTCATTGTTATTAATTCGAATTCATCGTTGGTGATTATACCTTCCATAAGAGCTAGATACTCTGAAGATACATCTCTACCTGTTAACTTGTTTATTATTGTCATAATTTATTTTCTTTTATCAAATAGACCTTTAACAAATTCTATCCAAAATGTTTTACTGAAAAGCATTACTGCTACAAATATTGTTAGTATATAATCCATTATTTTATATGTTTTATTTAATTAATCTCATTTACTATGTAAATATACGAAAAAAAAATGATATATCCAAGCTTTTTCTCATTTATTTTTACTTATCTGTTATAATAATATGAAGTTTTATTGCAAAGCAGGTGGAGTTGAAACTACACAACCTTGGTTAAGACCTACTGATGAAAAGATACGAGAATGGTTTAATAGTATTGACACTGATATACCTTTATACTTGGTGGGTAATACAGTTGAAAAACACTCTCCTACATGGGATGTAGATGTAATAGTATATAATCCTCAACCACCATTAGATGTCCTCTCTAAACTCTTTACAGAGTGTATTACAAGGGGATTTGAGCACGAACTATTGATTGATATTATATATACATCAGAATGGTACTCTGAATCGTTTAAACCTTTTTATAAAATTCGTCCTGATAAAGAGTTCTACAAAGAATATCTTGGTGGTACATATCATACAATTTTTAATGCAGATAAGGTAGAACAGATTGCTCCTCAACTGTGGAGATATGATTTTTATGAACCAAGTAAGAACTGGTACAAAGGAAAAAATAGAGGATATAACTTTACAGGTATACCCTTATCAGAATTTTAAATACAAAAACTAAACCAAGTGTTATAATATATATATATACTAGATGTTTTTGGCTCGACTGCCATTGAGCCTATTCCTAATTTAGTATTCTTTATATTAAGACCACCCGAGTGACTGTTACAACCTTCAACTTCAGGGTGGTCTTTTCTTTTAAAAAATATACGAAAACTTTTTTTCTTAATACTTATATATGAACGGTCTGACAACTATGTTGAAAAATATATAAGAAAAGACTTGGATATATCAAATATATTTCGTATATTTGTATTAACAAATTAGGAAAACTATAAACAATGGCAAAACACATCACACGCACAATCAGTAACAACGCTTACTGGCAAATCAATAAACATCTACACAAGCAATTAGGATTGAGAACTACTCTACTGTTGCAACATTTTATTGATTTACAAACTAAAGTATTTCATGGTAACGAATTCTTTCAATCATATAAACAGATTGAAAAAGAATTATGTTTAACTAACCATCATATCAAAGATTCTATTAAGAAATTAAAAGAAGCTGGTGTGGTTACAGTTGAAAAGAAAAAAATGCCTGCTAAGAATTATTATTTTGTATTATTAAATAAGGTAGAAGAACTCCTCTCACTTGACAGTGGAAATTCATCGGTCAAGCCAGAGATACCTCAGACAGTTAATCTTCAACCAACAAGTGAGGTGAATATCACCTTACTAGACAGTGGAAAATCACCTAACAAGTCAGTTGATAATCAACCGACATATAAAAGAAATAATAATAAAAGAAATAAAGAAAAAGAAATTATTAAAAATACTGACAGTAGCATAGTTAAGGAAAATAATATTTTAAAAAGATTATTAGATGATTTAATACAATTTGAAAATGTTAGTAAATTTAAATTAAGTTTTCAAGAAATAGAAGAATATGGTGGTATTGAAGAGGTTTATAAAAAATTAAACTTTACAGAATCTCAGAAAAATAATTGGACTAGAGCAATTAATAATGTAATCAGTATAAATCAGGCAGTATAATGACTAAAGAAGAAAGGTTGAGAGAAATAATAGATGAATTACAGTATGAGCAACGTAAAGTAGAGTACTCATCAGCATTATACAGGTTAACTAAACGAGTCGAAAGAATAGAAGAGCACTTAGGAATAGATAAAAATGAAAGATAAGTTTCATTTAAATGATGAAGGATTGGCAGAAGATGTTCTATTATCTTTACGCAAGTTATTTGTATTAATAAACCATCAGATAAAATATTATGATGATGAAATGGAGCAACACGAGAAGAATGCACAACTTTATCTAACAGGTAAGAGAGACAAAACTTATAATGAGTTACTGAGTAGGCAGGAAGAGTGGGAGTGGTTACACGAACACCTTATAGATAAATGGGATACTCTTCAGGTAAACACATAAAAATAAAAACTAAATACTTATAGATGAAAGAATGTAACAAATGTCATAAGACAAAACCTTACGAAGATTTCCACAAACGAACTTACAGAGGAGTTCAAGGTTATCAGTATAGATGTAAAGTATGTCAAAACAAATACAATAAGAAATACAGAAACGATATCAGACCGGAATACTGGAATACAACCGATGGTTATTTCTCACACAGAGAGAATTGGGAATATATAGCAGATTACAGAAGAGCTGATGAAGATATAAAAGTGTATCTACTTAAGGTTAAAGATTATTTCTATATTGGTATGACAAAAGCTAAGTTGAATGTAAGAATATCGACACACAGAGCAGATTATAAAAACAAGCGTGGTTGGTTACCAACATTACACAAGATGTGGGATACGATGAGTAAAGAAGAAATAGAAGAGTCTTTAGCATCTGCAATTGTATTAGAAACTAAACCAGGTACAAGATATCAAGGGTACAAATTAGAAAAGAACTGGATTAAATTTTATAAAGCAAGAGGATATAAATTATTAAACATACAACACAACAAATGAAACTAGGTAAAATTAAAGTAAAAGAAATAATAGATAATGAAGTTGTCTTAATATCATTAGAACCAACAAGACATTTACAGTTATGGAATAAGTGGGAATTATATTATCTATTAACCAATTCAGATGAACCAATTAAATTTGAAGTAGGAGATTTTCCTATGAGTAAAAAAGAATTAAGACATTACGCAAAAAAACTAAAGAAATGAGAAATAGATGTATATGGAGGTTTGGAACTTGGTTAGAAGGGTTGATATCAGTTTTAACTTTAGGTCACGGAAAACAACTCGCAGGGTGGATAGCATGGACGTTCTTTAAAAGAACCGATTGTGGTTGTGATAGTAGAAGAGATTATTTAGATAATTTATTTAATTGTAATAACGATATAAAATTATGGTAAAATACACAGAAGAACAAATAGAGTTAATGAAAGTAAATATTTCAAGAGTAGGTAGCCATATTCCACACGATATAAGGCTTTATATATGGAACACATACAAAGAAATATCAGGTAACTCAAAAGAACCACAACCTTGTAATTGTGGAACTGCTGCAGCTCTTTGGAGAAAAGCATGTGATACAATTGCAGCATACTTGGATGAACTAGAAGGTAACGAAATTGTATAGAGTAATAGGTTCTGTTAAAATTAAATTTAAGTCGTAGTAAGCATAAATAAACAGAGCCTAAACTCTTTACACAAAAAAACATATGACAATAGATAGTGGTTCACTACATATAGAGATTAACAAACGATTGGGTGTATTGTATAACAACCACCATCAATGGTTAACTGCAGTAGCATATAATAAATCTAAAGATAAACAAGTATCACAAGATTTGGTACAAGATTTATATGTGTATCTAGCAGAGAAACAAAATCCTAAAATATTTTTTAATGATTCTTTTAATTTGTTGTATTGTTATAACTTTATATCTTCTAGATTTATAAATTATATCAAACGAGAAAACAAAACAACATATGTTAGTGAGTGGAAAGATAAGCCAGATAACATATACAACGTAGGTGAGGATAAAAGATTAGAGTATGCATATGATTGTATCAAAAAAGAATTAGATACTCTTAAATCATCGCGTATGTGGAGTAGTGCTAAGTTATATGAACTCTATGCATTTAGTGATTTAACTATGGATGAACTAAGTAAAGAAGTTGGTATATCAAAGAGTACAGTCTTTCTTAACATTAAAAAAATAAAACAACACTTAAAAATGATGATTGATAATCCTTTTAAAGATATTACAGATGAAACTAATTAAAATAAATATATGAATCCAAACAGTACTACCAATTGGGCAAAGCTTGATGTTCGAATGAAGAACAAAGATTATGTAAAGTTCAGAGAACAGAAACAAGAATTGCTTGAGAAATATCCAGACAACTTATTTGCAGACATTAAATCAGGTAGATTTATAGAACCTTATCCAGAAGAAGATAGAGAAACGTATAAGAGATGGTTAAAAGAGATATGTGATTTACTACACGAACAAGATGGTAATTATCAGAAGTTTGTATGGAGTACTTTATCAACTAGAGATAAATTCATAAGAGAACATATGATTAATGGAAGAAAAAAATATGATGCATCATGAGTAAGAACAAACCTAAAGTTTCGGTAAAGGTAAGAAACAATAACATACAGAAAGCGTTGAGTATCTTTAAAAGAAGAGTAAAAGATTCAGACCACTTATTTGAATTAAGAAGAAGAAAAGAATTTCTTAAACCATCAGTCATCAATAGAAGAGCTAAACAAGTAGCGATACATAAGCAAAAGTTAGAAGATATAAAGACAAAAGATGAGTAGTATATAAGTATATATAACAGAATCATCTTCGTTTGTTATAGTAGTATAAATAACATAGATAAACACATATGCCATTCGCAAAAGGAAATAAGTTAAGTAAGGGAAGACCTAAAGGAGCTATCAATCGTAGTACTGAAATGGCTAAACTTACACTTGCTCGTATTACTGATGAGGGATTGAATCATTTAAAGGAAGATTTAAATAAGATAAGAGAGAAAGACCCAATAAGAGCAGCTGAATTATATCTTAAGATATTAGAATATATCTTACCTAAACAATCAAGGGTAGAGTTAAAAGGTGAGATAGAGCAGAAGATACAATCTATTAACATCAACATAAACAAATCAGGTAGTAACGATGGAATTGACGGTTAATACAACCATAACATTTGATAACCTTCTAGAAGCTAAGAAGAGAATAACGCAGCATATAGGGGGAACTAGGTCAGGTAAGACATATGCTATCTTACAATACCTTATAGTAAAAGCTCTACAAGAACCACAGAACATTACAATAGTAAGAAGAACTGTTCCATCTCTTAAACGTTCTGTAATCAAAGATTTTAAAGAAATCATGTTAGAGCTTGGAATATGGTCAAACGAATCATACAACATCTCTGATAGGGTTTATTCGTTTAGCAATGGTGCACTTATATCGTTTGTAAATACAGATGATGCAGAAAAGTTAAGAGGTGTTAAGAGTGATATACTTTTTATAGATGAAGCATCGGAACAACATCAAGAAGCATACTTTCAATTGAGTATAAGAACAACAGGTGAAATTATATTAGCATTTAACCCAACAGTATCTCCGTATCATTTCCTTCGTAGTATGGATGATGTACAGATATTCAATACAACTTATAAAGACAATCCTTATCTACCAGAACAAATGGTAAAAGAGATTGAATCACTAGAGATAAAGAATCCAAAGTATTGGAAGATATATGGATTAGGAGAATATGCAGCGAATGAGAAAGCAGTATTCAATAACTTCCAAATATTAGAAGAGATGCCTGTACATGAGTTAGTAGGATTTGGTCTTGACTTTGGATTTAGTAATGACCCAACTGCATTGGTAGCCGTACATAGACATCATGATATGTTGTATTGTAGAGAACTAATGTATGATACAGGTCTGACAACAACAGATATAATTAAAAGATTAAAATCACTTAACATAGGTAGAACAGATGAGATTTGGGCAGATAGTGCAGAACCACGATTGATAGAAGAAATCTATCGTTCTGGTTTTAATATTAAACCTGTGAAGAAAGGACCTGATAGTATCAACTTCGGGATATCTGTATTACAAAACTTTGCACTTAATGTAGATTCAAAGAGCACGCATTTAATTGATGAACTATATTCATATGAGTATCGTACGGATAAGAATGGAATTGTATTAGATAAACCACAAGATTTTAATAATCACTTGATTGATGCATTGCGTTATTTAGCAATGAGTAGATTAAGTATTAAGCAACAAAATAAAGGTAAGTATGTTTTATCATTTAAATAATATAATATGAATAGAGAGAAAAGAATTGAACGATTAGAAGAAGAAGCACAGGCTAATTTAGATTTGTATTTAATTAAAGGTGATGAGATGGCATTAAAAAGATATCAAGTATTTAAACAACATATAACTAATTTACATAACTATGGCAAAGATATACAAGGTTAACCTACCCGAAGAGTATAGAGATAAAGATAAGTATCAGATATATGAACATCTTGAACAGGTTGCTACATATGCTCACAATCTTAAAGAAGAAGTAACTAATCTTAAAGCAGAGATTGTATTAAGAGAATCACAATTACAAAAACAAAGAAGTGATATTCTTAAATTGAAATCGTTGGTAGGTCATAAGAACATAGAGATACAAGATTTAAAGTTAGAAGCAGATGATGTAATAGATATAACAGAAACAAAGATACCTAACTTTCTACCACCATCAGTTAAGTTTCACGAAGTAACACAAGAATTAAAGACATGAAAAAAGAAATAAAAATTACCGTTCCTACTTCATATTCAGCAGTATCATTAAAGAAATATTTAAAGATACAAGATGACTTAGAAACGTATAAAGATGATAAGGAAGCACAAGATGCATTCTTACTATATAACATCATAGGTTTAACACCAGAGGTAATTATAAAATTAGATAGTGATACAATAACAAGTATCAAAGATGATTTATATAAGTTTCTAGGTAAGACAGATTTTCAATTACAAAAGTTTGTTACCATTGATGGAGTAAAGTATGGGTTCGAACCTAACTTATCTAAGATGGCATATGGTGCTTATTTAGATTTATCTTCATATCAAAATATCGGAATAGATAAGAATTGGGCAAGTATAATGAATATCTTATACAGACCTGTAACAGATACTAGAGGAGCTCTATATAGTATAGAACCTTATAGTAGTGATAACAAAGAGAATAAAGATAAGTGGTTAGATGTACCAATGGATGTACACTTCGGGTGTTTTTTTTTCTTCAATCGTATCTCAAAGGAATTATCGAAAGATACCCTGAAATCTTTGAGGGAACAAGCGTTGGAGGACCCGGAAGTGAGTCCGCACATCAAGCGAATTTTGCAAGAAAGTGGAGCTCTTATCAATCGATTGTTGTCTTAGCTAACGATGATATGTTAAAGTTTGATGAGATAACTCAAAGACCTTTAGAAGAGTGTTTATTAAACTTGTGTTACAGAGCAGATAAGGTTCAGTTAGAGAACCTACTACACAAAGCTAATATGAAAAAGTATAAATAACCCCCTATTCCAATATAAATAACTACTCCTTTGTTATATTCATAAAACAATTATGTCATATTCTCGTAGTTTAAGAAAAAGAAGAGATACAGGTATATTTATAGGACCAACTCCAGGTAAGTCTTCACCGGAGAATTCAAGGAGAGGTTGCCTGTGTTTAGATTCTGATACCTACTCAACAGAATGTTGTGATGGGTATTTAGCAAATCAAGGAATAGGAAGTACAGAATCAGTAATAACAAAGAGAGGAGCGTTCTCAACAGGATTCTCTGATGGATTTGACGTAACAATAACAAGATAACGATGAGCAGCCAAAACAAAACAGAACTAAGGACTACAAACTCAGATAACTTTCCAAATAATAACTCACAGTTTATTACACCTGAAAAGTTAAGAGAATTCAATAATGATATTATTGATTCAATGGTAGTTAATGACGATACAGGTTCTTACTTACTTACATCATCTTTTGATACAGGTAGTAGGGATTTAACATTTACAAAAGTAGATGGAAGTACATACACTAATAGCATACCAGGTGGTAGTGGAGGCTCAGCTGATACAGGTAGTTTATTAGTAACTGCTTCAATATCAGATGCAACTATTACATTTACTAAAGGAGATGCAGAAACATTTGATATAACAGTAGATAATGTTGTATCATCTTCATATGCAGTATCTTCATCACGAGCAGATTCAGCGTTAACCGCAGATACCGCAACATCAGCAACATCAGCATCACACGCAGAACATAGTGATACTACACAAGAAGTAATCATCAATGTAAAGAATAAATCAGGTGGTACGTTAGCAATAGGTACACCTGTATATGCAACAGGAGTAACAGGAGATAATATAAATGTATCAGCAGCAGATTATTCATCGGCTAGTACGATGCCTGCAATTGCAGTACTACAAGAAGAATTAACTAATAACGCTAGTGGTGAAGCAACTGTTAGTGGTAAACTGATTGGTGTAAATACAAGTGGATTTACTGCAGGTAGAAACATATATGTTGCTAGTAGTGGAACGTTTACAGATACTAAACCAACAGGTTCTAATTTAATACAGAACATTGGTGTAGTAGGAAAAGTAAATGCAACTGAAGGAGAAATTATAATTCAAGGTAGTGGTAGAAGTAATGATGTTCCAAATATTACAGAAGGATATGGATGGTTTGGTAATAGTGATGGAGTAGCAGAAGCACAAACAACATCATCATTTGCTAAAACAGATTTAAACAACACCTTTACTGGAACACAAAACTTTGATAACATATCAGTAAGTGGTACAGGTTCATTTGGATATATTGAATCTGTGACTGGTTCAGCTAAGATTATAGGAGATGCATACATTATACTAAACAACGATACACCTGCTCAAAGATATGCAGGTCTTGTTGTACAAGATTCAGGTTCGGGCTCACCTTTAACAACTGCTTCTTTAGAATTCGATGGAGAATCAAACGATTGGTTCTATGAATATAGTGATGATGGTGGTTCAACAGTAGACCATGGTGTAGTTATGTTTGGACCAGAATACAATACTAAAGGTTCACCAACTTATCTTACAAATAATAGAGTACCTGTTGGAGATGGTTCATCAGGACATTTAAATGATTCTAAATTAGAAGTAAATGGAACTAACCTTTCTATACCTCCACAAGCAGATGCATCACAATTCGTTAATATTACTGCAAATACAGATTCTGATTTAGGACAAGTATATGCATCGATTAAAATTGAAGATAGAGGAACAGGATATAATGATGCATATTTCGAGATAAATGCATATACTGGTATAGATGGAACTGAGCCAGTAGTAAGATTAAGAGGTGGTGGTAGTTCAGCTGGTGGTCAAGACAATTCATTAGTTGCCATGACAGATAGTGGAGATGCATTCTTTTACAAAGACTCAACTTGGGTAGATGGAACAACTATTAACATTAGTGGTTCAGCTAATTTAGCACCAAGTATAACAACAAATATAGCAGCAACTGATAGAACAAATACATTTACTGAAAAACAAATTACAAGTGGTTCAGAAGGATATGTTAATCAAAGAGTTGAAGCACCGGGTTCTAGTGCAAGACATGATTTCATTACAGTAACTGATGGTACAGAGAATAATGGTGAAGTATATGGTTATACTAATCATTCTTTATCAAACTATTCCGGTCGTAATTATTCTGATACATTCTTAACTGAAATATATGATAGTGAAGGTTACAACTATGGTACTGAAATGGGAATCAATGGAGGACAGTTCGCTGTTTCTCAGATATCATCTGGTAGTGTTGGACAACAAGCTGCATTAAGAATTAGAGATAACTATGAGGCTGGTGGTGATTTAGATTTCCAAGGTACTAATATTGGTATTGGTACTTGGGGTGGTAATTACGCTAACACTCAAGTAGCAATAGGAAGTGCTAATTCACAAGTATATTATAGTGGTACTGCAAATTTCTATGGTGAAGTTAACTTGAATGGTTCTGTATTAACTGCAGTAAACACTCTTTCAATTACTTCAGATACTGCATCAGTTGATTTTAGTGATTCAGGAATGAATGTATTAACACTTCCAAGTGGTTCTAATACACATATAGTTGCTACAAATGTAGGTGAAGGACAGACAGTAAACTTATTAATTAGACAAGGAACAGATGGTGGAACTGGTTCAATTGATTTCTCATCTGATTTCTTCCAACCAACAGGTTCAGAATATGTACCAACACCTGAACAAGCTGCAAAAGATGTACTAACGTTTATGACGTATGATAACATTAATGAAATATTTACAGCAAACGTAACAAAATTTGTAAGCAACTAATTTAAAAATAATATGAGAGTAGCACCATTTTCATTTATAAGAGAAGCAGCACCAGATGATGCTGCAGCTGGATTTCCAGACCAATCATTAAGTACATGGACAACAACAGAAGCAGATGCATGGATAGATTATGGAGCTGCTAATTTAAACACAACTACATTTGCATACTCAGGTTCTACTCAAAGGATTGGTAGTGATTATGGAAGTGGAAATGCAAAATGGATGGGTGGTTCTCTTGCAGATAATGGTAAGATATATGCTGCTCCTCACCTTGGATATACAGGTGGAAAGAAATGGGCAATAATTGATACCGATACAGATTCTATATCAGTTAGTGCTCAAGTTGTTAATGGAGATAACCAAGGTTCTGTATTTGATAAGATAAGTGGAAAAGTAATAGCATTTGGTAATAGTGGAACTACAATAACTGTTAGTAGTGATAGTGGAAGTAATATAACTTCAGGTCCTAATAATAGGTCTTGTAATCCAATACAATCTTTTGCAGGTGATGAAATATATACTTGTACATTTGTAATAGCTAGTGCAGCAGTATACAAATTTAATGTATCAACAGGAGCAACCACAACAGTTACTACATCAGGTGATTCACTTCTTACTCAAGGTGAGTTTGGTACATTAGGTATAGATGGAAAGATGTATATGCCTAGTGTAAGTAGTGGTGGTTCGATTATGCAATTTGACCCATCTACAAATGTTAATACAAATATTGCTTTACCTGGTGGAGCTGGTGAAATATATACTAACATAGTTCAACATTATAATGGATATTTATATTTCTTACCACAAAGTGCATTTGGTACTATTCGTTGGTATGACCCTAGTACTGATTCATGGATAGGTGATTCAGATGGTGGAAGTGGTTTCCAAGTTGGTAATGCGTGTATAGGATTAGATGGTAAAATATATATGGTAAGTGGTAGTGATAGTACATATACTCTTAAGGTATTTGACCCAGCTACTAATACACATTCAACTATTGCAATAGCTGATAGTGATTCATCATTCCAAGGTATAACTGTTGGTAAGAATGGAGATTTATATTTAATACCATGGAATAATAATTATTTCCATAAACTAGAACTAGTAACAGGTACAGGTACAACCGCTACTGATATTGTAACTCAATATAACTTCGGTGGTAGATTATGTTGGCCATAAAAAGAATTAAAAAAATAACTACATATATATAACAAATTGTTATATTGGTAGATATATCAAATCAATAACAAAAAAAAAGAGAGAAAATTATGAATTCACAAACTGTATTAGGTAGGATAATGACGATGTTATCAATAGATAACAAAGAAGTTAAACTTACCGTAGCTAAATTAGCTGATGGTACTCTTGTTGAATCTCCAACTTTTGATGTGGGTGAAACCTTAGAGGTTATCCACGAAGATGGAACAAAGACTCCAGCACCTGATGGTGAACACTTATTAGAGTTAAGAGATGAATCTGATGAAATAAACAGAATCAAACTTTTTACTGAAGGTGGTATCATCAAGGAAAGAGAAAATGTTGAAATCGAAGCAGAAA
>Ga0208298_1000210_pt1 | contig 27027 bp, 49 predicted proteins | sample 14BtaG_FD_184088 | JGI IMG/M metagenome (GOLD analysis project Ga0208298, IMG submission 184088) | Marine viral communities from the Subarctic Pacific Ocean - 14B_ETSP_OMZ_AT15311_CsCl metaG (SPAdes) (version 2) | ecosystem: Environmental > Aquatic > Marine > Oceanic | place: Pacific Ocean... | reverse complement strand
TCAGATACTCACTTCGACTCATTTGAGTTAAAGTAAAATCAGTCCCACTACTATTTCTTAAAACAACTTCCAAGAGATCGACATGAGTAGCATCGAAAGAATAAGTTGCCGTACCAGAAGTAATAGCTTTAGTATCTTGTGTGACTGTCCACATGTTCAAGCCTCTGTTTGCCCAATCAGCAAACATGAGGTTCAATGAACGTCTAGCAGTTCTGGCATCATAGCCAGTTCGCATCTCCAAGCCACAACGCTCATAAGCCTCTTCTATTATTTCACCGACATCTAAGTCGAAATCTCTTGAATTGGATGTAGCCATTTATTTTTTCTTTCTCCTAAGAGACTTTACTCTTCTAGGCTTGCCCGCTGGTTGACCTAATTTATTCTTTTGATTTATTCTACTACGTTTTTCAGCAGAAGTCATCTCCGAAGAAGTTTTAGGAGTTTTCGAAGACACTCTTTTACTTGGGCGACAATAAGGCGTACCCCTCTTTTCACCTTTTTGACGACCACACGCTTTACCCGTTTTAACATCTTTCCAATCCTCCTTAAACCATCTTTTTAAGGCTAATCCTGCTTTTGTCTTTCTTACTGCCATTATCTATACTTCGTGACTTTACGTCTTTCATTTAAGACTTGACCACAACCTCTTGCGACATTTTTCTTATTTGATTTTCTTTTTGTAAAAGCTTTACCTTGTTTAGCAGTAATCACACCACCTTCTGCTTTTTTCTTGGACTTATTACCATAGTTTGCAGCACCTACCTTACGACATTTTGCAATGGCTCCTCCTGCATAAGCGGAAGGAAAAACTTTAAATCTTGCTTTTACTTTGTGATAACATGCGTCTTTTGGCATTTCTTAACTCCTCTAATCCAGTAATCCTATAACAAGTACAAGTCCATTTTTTCTTTTTACACTTTAAACAGTACTTAACAGGACTTCCTCTGAATATTTTTTGTTTTTCGTTTTCTTTTTGGTCTTTTTTTATTTCCACTTGAAACCGACTTTGCTATTTGTTTGCTCATCGAGCCTCTTGACATAACCATCTTGTTTTCTCCTAATAAAATCTTCCCATAGAGGTTTTATCATTTTGTGATTTTCGGATACTTTTTCTGCCATAATAGCTGTTCTCTTATCAACCTCAATTAAAGTTGATATAGACCATCCAATAGCACCTGCAAATAAAACTATCATTACACCCGTTGAAAATTCTTTAGTATTCATTAGCACTTCCACCTTCTTCTAGCTTGTCTTAATCTACTATTAGGATTCTTCGCAGCTTTAGGAAATTTTTTCATTTGCCCCGCTGATCGTGCACAATATGATTTGCGTCTGTTTGCAGCCTTACTACCTTTTTTAACTTTACCAGTAACAGCTGTTTTTAGTTTACTTCCAGGGTTGTCTCTACGATATTTAGCAACACCTTTTGCAGTCATTCCCGCTCCACTTTTAGTAGAGCGGAAATACTTTTTAGTTTTCGGAGGTTGTTTATCCCTCTTTCTAGTCATGACAAGAATATAGTCAGCTTGTTGCCACTACCCGTGAAAGCAGATAGATATGCACCACTCTCTGCCAATATACCATTATCTGGAATATTAAGAGTATGTAATCCAGTTGGAAAACTTTGCACTATCAAATTGGAACCACCATTACCATCTGTTATAGTAAGAGCACCAGCAGAATTACCAAATACGACTATTTGTCTTATTCTTGATCTTGCAGGTCCTACCACAGCAGCAGAGGCTCCTTGATCTACATTAAAGGCTTTTACGTCAGATCTTGATCCAGCCATTTATATCTCCTATTATTGATCAGCGAAAGCTGGAGCATCTTCAGAAACAACATTACCCCAAATATAGTAATTAGTACTATCTTTAGCTACAATATTTATTTCCATACTACCAAAGTCAGTTAATGTTAACTTTGAGTTAGTACTTCCATTTGCATAAACAGAAACATTGTCTGCATTTGTATCTAAATGCTGAACATTTCCTAAGAAAAAGTTAGTATTACCAGGGGTAATAATAATCAAGTTTTCTGCTTCCTCTGCTGCACCCACATAAATAAATTTGAAAGTGGCTCCCGCAGTTGGAGCTGGTAATGTTATTGTTCTGTTACTTGTTATAGCTGGTACTGCTAGAACTCTTCCACTATGTGTTGCATTATCAAGAGTTTTATCCTCATCTCCTAATGCAACTGGTGCATCACCCATAGTAATGACTTCTGTGATTGCTCCAGTAGTAGCATCTTTACTTATAGCTTTTAGTGTAGATTCGGATCGGACTGGACCCGAGAAAGTTGTGTTAGCCATATCAATCTCCTTGTCTTGGCAAATGTCAGTCAGTTTATCCGACTGTCAAGGTTTAGTTTATTATACACAAAAAAGGGCAGTATGTAACTGCCCTTCTTTGAGAAAATATTTATTAAGCTTACGCTCCTGGTGAACCAAACACGGCACGAGGATCAGAGAAACCAAAAGAATATCTTTCTCTTGCTTTATATCTCATGTTTCCTGTCTCAAAGTCTGGATCCATCGCAGTAGCTAAAGACATTCTTTCGAAGTGCTTTAGACCATTCGGTGCATCTGTCTTAATGAAGAAAGCATCTGTATCAGTTAAGAAATCATTCACAACATAACCATTTGGCAACATGCCCATTGATTGATGTGCATTCACATCGTTGTCTGCTGTTCCTGGTCTCATATTAGAAGCCATCAATCTTTCTGCTACAAATTGTAACTGACGAGGTATAATTAACTTCATGCCTCTTAAAGCAATGATTAATCCACGCTCATCTGTAAAACCTGCAATATTGATTAATGCATCTTCTAAAGATGTTTCGTTAAGATCTGCTGCTGCAACATTGTCTAGAGTTCCACCATTTGTTAATGGGTGATCTGCTACACATAATGCTTTTCCGTCACCACCTGTTACGCCAGTGTCGAATGCATTATTTAATACACCTGCTGCTTTTACTTGCTTAGTATGTGCCATAGATCTTGCAAGTGCTCTTGTGTAACGAGAAGAGATTTTGTCATAAAGGTTATCCTCTACGGCTTCTTCTGTTATTGAGAACGCCATTGCAACTGTCTCATGGTTATACCTTGCAGTATAAGCCTCATTTGCATCGTCAAATGTCACTGCATTACCTTCCGACTTAGTCGGTGCAGCTCCAAATCCACTCAACATTACTTCTTCTTCAAACGCTCTGTCAGATGACTCGGTGTCAAAGATTTCTGAATGTTGACCTTCATACCTATTATACTCCATACCAAAGAGGGCGTTTAAACCCGGCTCTAATTCTTTGGCGAGTTGTGCTCTTGAAATTGCCATAATTAAAACTCCTTATGATATAGCAGCATCAGCGTCACCACTAGAAGAGGCGAACACATGATTGTTGAGTTTAACGATATAAGAGATACCTGCGGCAGAGTGATCAGCATTTGTCACATCCTCATGAATACCCACAATCATTAGAGGGTTTGAAGGATCTGATGCTTCTGCTGTTGATATATCAATCATAGCACTTGAAAGACCAGTTGTGGTATTTCCAGCAGTAGCAGTAGCTAATTGTGCTGTTTTGAATATATCTGCTTTTGCAGTTGCTCTGTCAGTGTTAGTCCCATCTGATGCAATAATAAATTTTTGCATTGGATTGTCATAGACAAAACACTTTATATCGTGGTTAGTATCGGCAGTACCTGACCCTGCCCATGTGTTTTTAAAGGTTAATTTACCTGTTGACGCATCAACGTATTCACATCCAGCAAAAACACCAAGGAGTTGTTTACCATCTCCATCGGCACTTGTTATGATTGCTGCGGTTCCACCTGTCAACTCGACTTCAACTGGAGAACCCTGGAAAATCGCTGAAGCATCGCTTTTGATAAAATACTGACTAGTAGAATTGATGCCACCACCAATAACACTAATCGGCTTTAACCCAAACTTTACGTTTACATTAGCCATTTATTTAGCTCCTTATAGCTTCATTATAGTTACTCGGTTGGTTTTGCTTTACCACCGAAGGATACACGACTTTGCCTCTCATTACTGATTGGCATCGAGGGATGCTGTTCCCTCATTAGGTTTTCATCCACGGCTTTCATCTGGTTGCGGGTCTGGTCCCGATAATATTCAGTTCTTTCTTCGACCGTTTCTTCTGGTATTCGTGCAAGCATCAAACCACCTACTCCGATTACCCCTGCATTTTTACCATCTTCAATGGTTGGATACATGTCTCCAGAATCTGGATACTCATCCGCCCTTACTGGCTCCCAGCCTTCCCTAAGTCTTGAGTGCATATTCGTTTTATCGTCCTCACCTCTTAAATGAGTTCTGATCCAACGATGTTTGTACCCAGCGGGTGCATCTGGCATAGCCAACTTTGATGGTGGTGCCCACGGTTTTCTTCTTGCCGGGGTCTTTGCACGACTTTCATTATCTCGTGTTGTTCTTTTTTCTGCCATGTTTCTACTCCTTCACATATTTAGCATATTCTTCAAGCGGAACATTCAGACGTTTCGCAATCGCTATCTGCGAAGCAGTCAACTTGACTGTTCTGCGTCCCTTTGGTGATGACGACTTAGAAGCCGTTGTCCCAGCAGAGGCGACTCTGGGAGCATTGGATTTTTTCGGAGTTTCAGCAAATTTATGCGGAAATTCTGATCTAATCCTATTATCAAGTTCATTATAATACTCATCTGACGTAGCGTCAAACCCTTCTTCCTCAATTAATTGTTTGTGCAAGCCAAATGCAGCATAAGTCATGGTATTATCTTGCCCAAACCATGTGTTTTTCTTAGCCCAATCTTCTGCTTTAGGGTCTGGCTTTGCTTGAGGTTGTTGTGCTTGAGGTTGTTGTGCTTGAGGTTGTTCAACTTGTTGTGCTTTGGCTTCTCTATCTGCTTTTAATTGAGCAAGTCTAGATTCTTCCATTGCTATTCTAGAAATATTCTGTTGAGCCTCGTACATAGCATCTGCATTACCGTCTTCTAATGCTTTTTTATATGCTTCTTTTGCAGCTATTGATTGAGATTGTACTCTTGTATCAAATTCGCCAACATAAGTTGTATCTAACTTATCAATTCTAGTTTTTAATTCTTCGTTTTGTTTTTTAACGGCTTCAGCATATTCAACAGCAGCTTGTCTCTGTCTCTCTTCCTCACGAAATCTGTTCGTAAGTTTGCTAATCCGTTTCTTAACAGAGTCAGAATACTCAGACAAGTCATCACCATCCTCAGATTTTGGCTTATCCTTTGCTTCAACAGCAACTTCATCTGTCTCTTGCTCCTTCTCTGCTACTTCAATTTCTTGACCTTCTTCTTCGGCTTCTTCAACCTTAACATCTTCTTGCATACTATACTCCGTATGTTTTGGATGCCGTCAGGATCGACAATGGTTACTCTAGTTTCTCCACCCCTATTGTCTTTATGCTCCGTAAGATTTTATGTCATCAGGATCAACGATGGTCGCAATAACTTCATCATCGTTAATAATTCTAACTTCTCCACCTTCGATTTGAAATCGTGAACCTGCGTAACGACCAATACAAACCCAATCGCCTTCCTTACACCAAGCTCCGTCTTCTCCAAATTTATCGATATCTTTATAAGCAAGAGGTCCGACTTTAGCTACATAAGCCGTAACTGTGGCTCTAGCTTCTCTTTCTCTTACTGGATCTGGGACATAAACACCACCTTCAGTTTTATCTCTGCCCATATAAGGCATAACCAATATTCGCCAACCTGTTGGCTGTGGTATTCTTTGTGTTAAATTTAATTTCTTCGCTTCTTCTTCGGCTTTTTTCTTAGCGTTCCTCTGTGCTAGAACGTATTCTGGTACTATTAGAGTCATCATCCACCTTTTTTAGCAGGGTTTGTATGTGTTCCAATGCGTAAGTCAATCCCTGAATCTCGCCTACCATTGCCTTATAATGACCAATATCAGATGCACTGCCACTGGTCAAGGAAATACTTATATCATCTACTCTACTCTGTAAATCTTTTTTATATTTATTTAGAAAATCTGTTATGTACATTTATTGTGTTCTGCTTTTTATAATATCAGAAAGTGATTCTCCAGCATTTAATCTCATGTTAATAGAAAAATTAGGATTTCCAATTATATTATTTTTATTAGTATCTGTATTAAACACATTATTTCCAGTCTGATCAACTGAATCTTTCATTTCTTTTTCTGCTTCTTGTCCTTCAATTAAATCTAAGATACCTTTTGATGTCTTAGAAATTGGTCTTGCACCACCAAAAGTTATTGATTCTATTCCTTTACCTATTTGTCCTAAAAAGCCTTGGGGTCCTTGGTACAGTGAATTGTTGGGGTCTAAAGTAGGGTCATAGTTTGGAGAACCACTAAAACCTATTTCGTCATATGGTGCTATTGCTAGTTGTTCTTTTCCCAGAAAACTAGCAATAGGACCTAATGGAGTAAGCCCGAGAGCAGTTCTAGCTATTGTTTCTTCAATGCCTTGAGGTCTATCTATAGAAAGAACTTCTCCGTATCTAGTTTTTTCTCCTTCTGATAAGCCTTCTCTTAATTTTACATCCTCAACTCCTTTGATGCCCGATTCTGGAATTACCTCATTATCTTTAATTCCAGCAAAAGGATTCCTATACCTGTCGTAAGCTAAGTTAGCTATTCCACCAGTATCTATTCCTAAGTTGGTATAATTTAACATGTCTGCTGGAATACCAAAAACTCTTGTGAAAAAACCTTGATCTCCATAAGGGTTTTTAGTGGTTATATTCATGGCTTGATTAAAACCAGCTTGACTTAATATTTCACCACTTGTTTCATTACCACCAGTATCTATGTTTTGACTTCCATAACCAACACCACTAGCAAAAGAAGTATCTGCCTCATCATAGCCTATGCCAGTGGGATCATCTCCCACATAACTGGTTTCGTCTGTATTAAATCCGTTTGCCACTTATCTAATTCCTTTGAACCCTAGTCCTTGAATAGCGATGCCACCACCACGAGAGAATCCCGGGACTCCACGACCTTTTAAGATATCTTTTTTAGTAACTTTACCATCACCAGTTAAGTCTGGAAAACCACCATCTTTTTTCTTATTGGTTTTTTTAACATTCTTCATAGCGTCTTCGTTTTGTTTACTAACTTTTCTACTAAACTCTTCATCCAAAGATTCAGTTATATCTGATTTTGTAATATCGTATTCGTTTATTTCTCTTACTATTTGTTCACTTGTTTTTTTCTTTTTAAGATTCTTTGGTCTAGGCTTTGGTAGTACCACATTTTTACCACTTTTAGCATACATTGGTTTCTTCATTACACTCTCCAAGATTTGTGATCCACCGTCTTTTCGGTTACGACCTTTGTTAATTAAGTTCTTAGCTTGATTCTTACTTATACCTAAATCATCTGCGAATTGTTTTACTCTAACCATTATACTGGTTTCCCTGCAAACGCTCTTCCAAATAATGGGTTCAGTCCAACTCCTATATTCATCCCTGCCATCGATGAAGGTTGTGGCTGTGGGAATCTTCCTGGTGGTACAAATTGTTGTGCTGGTAATGCTTGACGTTGTTTAAACATTTGTATCATTCGCATCTGGTCTGCTTGATCCATTTGACCAAGACCTGCGGGTCGTCCCGCCATTTGACCAAGTCCTGCAAATCTTGGATCTCCTCCAAGTCCCATTTGACCAAGCCCTGATATTCCTCCTTTACGTTGTAAATCTTGATTTAACCTTTGGCTAAATAGTTCTTGCTGGTATGGAGAAAGTGCAGGTTCTCTGGCTATATCGCCTTGGTTCATTTGATCTAAAAAATTAAAATTGTTAAACGCTGGTGGACCACCTGATAGTTGTGGAGTAGTTGGAGCTATTTGCTCTCTAGTTATCATGTCTTCTTGACCAGTTCTTCTTAAATAGTCTTCATAAGCTCGATCTTGTGCTCCACCTCTTGAACTAGATAAGCCAGAACCGAAACCATAGTCACTTGTATAACCCATATCCATAGTCTGTGGGCCTTCTTGAGATTGCGTATACTCGTCAGAATCAAAAAAACCTAAGTCGATATCAGTATTAGCAAATTGTTCTTGAGGAGTTTGTTGTGGTCTTTTAGGAGCAATGCCTTTTAAAAGATCTCCAAGATTTGCAGGTGGTGGTGGTACGGGCATTGTAGTCACCTCTGTAAATGGAAGATCCGTAATAGATTTAGGAGTAGGAGTAGAAACTGGTGCAGGTGGTGTTGATACTGGAGTTGTATTTGTTACTGGTGTTGTTGTTGTCACTGGAGGTGCTGCCACTGGTGGTGTCACTGGTGGTGTCACTGGTGGTGTTGGAACTTCCATTGTTGAAGGTTGAGATACTGATTGTGTCTGTCCCCCTCCTGTCATTGGTGTTTGTGGAAAAAGATCTCCAATGCCTCCAGAAGAACCTCCTCCAGAACCCATCATAGATTGCATGGCTTGTTGTTGAGTTTGTAAATATTGTATCGCTTGTTCTAATATACCACTCATTATTTTTTTCCCATAAGTTTCATAGCTTGTCCTACACCTTTAATTCCAAATGAACTACTTACCGCTATAAATAAAAGATACTGGTACCAATCTGGTAGAGTGTTTAATACTTCAAAACCAGTTCTTACATATTCTGTGAATGACGGAATGAAGACCAAAATTGCAGGCAAAAGTAGGACAACTAAGGCAAATTCATCCTTCCAGGATCCATCAGTAGCGTCAGCCATAGACTTTTCCCATTCGACTTCGCCAGCTGCAACTCTCTCGGCAACTTTAGCTTTAGCCATAACAGTAGCAACTTTAGCTTTGCCTTCTGCCTTTGTCTTCTCAACCTTATTGTCCATCCAGCTAGTCGCTAGATTTGCAATAGGTCCAATTAACGCTGCGAACATTTGCAATCCTTCTTGGAAAATCTGCTGTCTATCCAAACCTTACCATAGTATAAGATAAAAAGCCAAAATGTAAACAGTATACCTTCTAGGTACGATAAATCATTCCACGCATCTAATACCATATTTTCCATTTATTTACCTTTCGTTGCATTGTTTAACGAATCAATGACATCATCGATATTCGGCTCTTTTCCCCACGGATTATATCGACATTTGTATTGCTTTGGGCACCAACTCTCAATCATTAACTCATAAGTTCTATTATTACCTATATAAATACAAGCCATTTGTCCCGTTTTTGATTTTATTCTTTTTTTTAAACGACATGTTGTATACTTTTTTTTCTCAATTTTACCTTGATTCTGTAATTGTTGTTTCGTGTATGGCTTTGGCACATATGTGTAATCTTTACCATATGCTTTACTGGAAAACAAACTTGCTAATAATAATAAAAATCCACCCATTACTAGAGCAAGAAACAACCAAGCAATACCTTCACCTATCTGTCGTCTCATCTGTTGTTGTTTATAAATTGTTTGTTGACGTTGTTTTCTAATCTGACCTTCCATCTGCAACAATTCATCATAGGCTTGTGGTCCATGAGTTAAATTCAAAAACATCTTGAGTTCGTATCTTTGCTCCTCAAGTTTCTTTTTTGCAGCGTACGCAGCCATTGCCGCCTCCTCAATAGAACCTGCTTTAAAAAGTTTTCCAAACAAGGGAGGATTCTTGGCTTGCTTTTCTGCATGATCCACATCTGATATAGCTCCCATCCAACGTCCAATGTCACCTGACATTTGTTCAATGTCACGACCCACGGCAAATCCTTGCTTGATTGCACTAAAAGCTTTTGATGCCACGCCAACGGCTAATGATATAGTTACTGGATCCATATCCAGATTATATCATAGGTTACTTACCTTTCAAAGATGCCGCAGTATTAATACGATAGATGTTCACATCGTTCCTATCATCGGCAATATTCTCTTGTAGCTTTTGTCTTTGTTGAGCTAACTCATAAGCTTGTTGTAATTTAGCTTGATCAATTGCAAAATCCATTTGATCGTTCATTGTCTTACGTTCTAGCTCGGCAGTATCATTTTCTAGCTCTTTCTTTCTGATTTCTACCAACGGATCTTCTGGTTTTGGTGGTTGTAGAGCAGGCATTATCTCATTTAGAATCTCACCAACTTGTTGAGCGATTGCCGCTTCAACAGACGCTGGATCTATTTGAGGAACTTGCTCGCCTCTAGCTTGAGCCTCTTGAATTGTCTTCTGAAAGAACGTAGTCACTTGATCTCTAGCCATCATGCCCACATGTTCTTGCACATGAGCTTGTAACATAATGTATCCTTGTGGATTTGCTTGTGATGTTTGACTAGATAACATGGATATATGTGCTCTAACATGAGCTTCATGATCTTGCTCTGGAAATGCTTGTAATGGCATGTTTTTCATAGCATTTCCGTTCTCGGTCGCTGGATCAATCGGTTTAGGTTCAGGCTTCGGTGGTAAAATAGCCTCAATATTCTTAATATCCAAGGCATCATACATCCGTCTGTACGCTTCATTCACATTATGTATCTGTGGAGCTGCTTGAGCCAGTTGTAATTGTGTTTGAGCCAGTGATAATCGTTGTGCCATAGAGAAAATGTTTGGATCTGACACCGGAAGTATGTCCACACGACCATCAAAGTCGGCTTGCATCGTCTCTGGAGGCACATTTCCAACAAAATAAGGGTATGGTACTGGATTTTCACTAAAAATCTCGGCTAACATGCGAAATTCTTGCTTTTGAGCGTAATGTAGACGCTTATGTATGCTTGAAATGATCTTTGAGCCTTGTTCTATCAAGGCAACAGTCGTTCCAACGGGAGCTTGCGAGTTAACATCAGCAGTTTTTGCATCTGCAACTTGTGCAAAACGTCTACCAGAGTCAACAACAACACCTAAAAGTTGTGCTAGTGTGGCTGATGGCTCTTTATATGGCAATGGGATGATTGAGTTCTTGAGATCTCCGCCTGGGACATCGATGTCCCTAAACTCCCCAGGATTAAGAGGCTCATCATCATTACGAATGCGAACACCACGAGATTTAAAACCAGCCGGAAGATTAGAGAGCGTACCTGCATCAATTAACTGCCTTAAAATTGATGTGGCTGCACGAGACAAACCACCGATTGTGTGTAGTAAACCGAGACCATAGAAGCCAAAACCTGGTAAAAACTTGAAATGAGCAAAATATTGTCTCTTTCTTTTTAATGGGTCTTGTTCTCTAAAGTTTCTAGAAATCGATAACACTTTTCCAGAACTTTGATCAAGGGTGACAATATAAGGCAACATAAGACCCGAAGGATTCCCCGCCATATCCTTGTCTTCAAAACCTTCCAAATCCAAGTCCATGTGGCATTCCAACAAGGTATAAGAGTCATCAGAATAGTTTGGACGTAATCCCAACAACTCATCAGAACGTTCTTTGATAGCTCCTTCATCTTCGCCATCGTTTGTTTCAGATAGTTCAACATCTCTGTATACTCCTGCTATTTGTAGTTTGCGAATATCATTATATGACATTCTAACTACATGTGTAACCCTTTCTGCTGTTCTTAAATCAGAAGCTGAATACGGAACAACCATATCTTCTGCTGGAACAAACTTGGAAACGGCTCTCTGTTTGGTTTCATCAAAGTAAATCTTTTTAAATGTAGAACCCGTCAACGGCAAATAAAATAGCATTTGATCAGTGTCTGGGTCATACTCTTCCATGATTTCAGTAATCTGATAGTTCATGAAATCTTCTACACGCTGAGCTTGTGCTTCAGTTTCTTGTGTTGGTGCTCCAAGAACTTGAGTCTTTACAGGTCCTCCACTTGGTAACATCTCTTTGTATGACTGTGCTTGAAACTGTGTTACGGCTTCACTTAGTAATGGATGAGTTACACCACTTGCCCCTAAGAAGGGTTCACTTCGATCTTCGTAATTTATACCAAGTAACCCTAATCCTTTAGATATGGCTTCTTCCCAATCTTCTCTAGATTCTAAGTCTTCACGAAACTTAGCTTGTATATCAGATGATAGTTCTCCAAGAATGTCATCGTCAAGAACCTCTGCGAGATTGGCATCATGTCTATATTCTTCGGTTTCAACTTCTACTGCCTCTTCATCTGCTAGTTCGATACCCTCGGGTAATTGTTCTGCTGTTTCTGGTAATTCAATCTGAAGACTATCTTCTTCGGGCATCATTTGACCCCCTGCTCCCATTGAGCCTTCTACCATTCCTGCTATTTGTCTAGGTTCTATTGCCATTATCCAGCCTTTCTAAATTTTTCAAATAAGCCACCCATAGCCATTCTAGGTATAGCTTCTTTCTTCTTCCCTAACAAGGGTCTTAAATCCAAAACTCTCATAGGATCTCTTGCTATAGTTGTTGAAATAGTTGCTTTGTCTGCTGCCGATATAGTTTGATTTTTAAGTATAGCACCTTTTTTAGCATATTCTTTTAAAACATTATCTAAATTTTTTCCGAAGACTGCTTCAAACTCTCCTGGTCCACTCCTTTGTCTTACTATTGCATAGTCTCTTCTTGATGGGAAAGCAATAAATTGTTTACCATCTTCGATGGCTTGTTCTATATTACTTCTAGCTAAGAACTGACCTGCTTTCTTTAAATTAGGAAAAGGAGCGTTTTTAAAAAGATCCTCTTTAAATACAGGTCTGTTTCCGTTTATCATCATTTCATCCGCTTCATGCTTCATCGCTCTTAGAAAAACATCTTGTAGTTTTTTATCCGTAAGTTTTTTTCTTAACTCTTGCGACAGTTTTAAAAATTTAGCAGGACCAAACTCAACAGTATCCTTTTTTAATAAGTCATTAAATGTTTTTTCATTTTGTTTTACCTTATCTTCTAAAAAAGCTATTTCTTCACCATACGCATTCTTACCAAGCCGTGCTTTTAGTATATTTAAATTATCGATAGAATTAATACTGCCATCAAAATCTATGTTCTCCATAACGGGACCTTGTCTATTTATTACTGGTCTACCATTATTAGTTTTTTGTACTAAACCCGGGACTTTAACTGTTGTTGGTTTTGTTATTGATTCAACCAAATCTAAAATAGCTTGTTTTTTATGAGCTGCTGGATTTTTAGACATTTGAGGAGAAAAAGCTGGTATTTGTCGAGTGTCCTTAATAGAATTTTCTACAAGTTCTGTCGCCATCTTATTTAAATTAATACCACTATTTTCTATAGCTTCAGTTACTGCAATGTTTAAATCAAACTTTGCTTTCTTAAATTCATCACTACCTTCTTCGGCAGCGTTAAGTCTTGCTTTTAGATTAGTAAGAGTGTCTTCATCAAAGTTTTCATAAAATTTAGGATTACTTCTAATTTTTTCAACAAATTCTGTAGTTAATTTTTGTGTCTCGTAATAGTTATTTGCTTCTGACTTCATTACATTATCGACAATATTTTTATTATCTCTTCTGGTTGTTTCACCTTTTAATTCTTTTTTAACCTTTTGAAAAAAACCAAGATCCATCGATGCTGTCTTTTTCTCATAGTCAATAATATTATTTATTTTATCATCTAATTGATTGCGAGCTAATTTAATTTTAAAATTTTCATTAACGCCAAGTTTTTTTGCATCAACAAACATTTCAAAAAAAGGATCAATTGCTAAATCTCCCCTTGAGTCATATATAGTAAAAGGAGACACTGGTATATCTGGTTTGATTTTGGATTTTTGTTTTAAAACACCAACAGCGTTTTCACCTGCTAATCCTTGTGCCGCTATACTGTCTTTTAAATCATCGTATTGCGAAAGTTGTAAATTTAAGTCTTCTACTTCTGTGCCTAGTTTTCTTATGTCATCTCTTAATTTTTTCCTATTAGTTCTAAAAGTAGACAGACCCACTCCTTCTTTTACGTCTATCTTTGCAATCTCATCAATAAGTACACGGTCCTCGTTTGTAAAAACATTTAAAAATTTTTCGTTTTTTTCTGCTTTGTATTCGGGAGTACGTCCTTCTGAATAGCCCATCCCTTTTCTGAATTGTCCTTGCATTCTTGTTAATGTGTTTTCTTCTTTTGCTATTTTGTCTTTTAATAATGAAAGTCTTTGTCCATCTAATTTAAATTCTGGAGAATTTTTATATGTAGACAAATCTTTTAACTCTTCCATATTGAGTTTTCTACCTAGTTTTTTTTGTGTGTAGTCAATAGTTTTATTGACCTTCATATCTAAATCAGCTGCTTCTTGTTTTAATTTAGCTACCACTTCCTTTTGAGGGTCAATTCTTCCCGGTAATGTTTTTAAAGATTGATTCAAATCTTTGTTGCCCGCTAAGTTCATTTGATGCTCTATCGCTATAACACCATCTGATAATCCATCATTTAGATTTGGATCTAACTTAACATCGGCATTTCTTATGTGTCCAAAATAGCCAGGATTAAGATCGGTTTCTCCATAATCATGATAGCCTTGAGGTAACAACTCGCTGTCTAAACCCTTAATCTTAGTTCCCATAAAAGAATCTTTTCTTAATTTATCTGCCGGGTTAACTTCAGTAATATCGTTAAAATGAGTAATTTTATAATCAGTTGCTACAAGGTCTATATTGTAAGGCAGTTGTTCTTTAGCATTTAAAATACCTATCTCATAATCTTCTACAATTTTAGCAGCATCTTCTGACTTCATGTTGTCTGCCCATGAAGTATCCTTACGCAGTTGTTGTTTTTCTTTTAATGAGTAAGTTCTCTTGTTAATGTTAGGTTTATAAGCTCTTGCTATTTCCAACATCTTGTCTCGGGTGATGAGGGTCTTGTCTCCCGTATCAACTCGTCTTTGTAGGTAAGCCAGTAACCCCGATTCTTGTGCTTCAAGAGCGGTCGCTCGACCATTTAAAATATTTATTGCTTCTTGTGGACTAATACCGTCATTTGGTATCGACATACCTCCACGCTTGTTTATGTTTTCTAAATCATATATTAAACGAGAATAAATACTTTTGTCCGTGGACAAGGCACTTCCAAACGTAATCTCATCTGTATCTCGGTTCTTCTTGTTAATATCTATCATTTCTGGCTTGGGTTTCATGCCTCCCTTACCAGAAGCCTCGGACATTAATACTTCAGCATTGGTTCGTGGAACATCGTCCATTTTTAAAACAACACCTTCTGGTGTAACCATGCTCTGTCTTAATGCTCCCGCTATTTTCTTGGGTGCCTTTAAAGTGTTCACGATCCCCGAAACAGAGAGTGGTATAGCACTGCCCCCGAACCTCGATAGGTTTTCACCAAAACTACCAGTAGGATTTATGTTAAAAGCTTTTTGAAAAGCAATTGAACCTATACCTTCTTCAAGAACTTGACTCGGTTTTTTAGTACCAGCATATAAATCGTCCATAGACTGACCACCCGCTACGGGTAGAAACTTGGATATTAGACCACCTATGTCGCCACCCGAACCAAGTATGTCGGTGCCCAGTAACCCGAAACCTCTGACTATATCTTGTTTAGCCTTTGCTCGAAGTGCCTGCTTTTTTTCTGGAGGCATAGGAGTTGGTAGAAGTCTATCTTGACGTTCCATTAAGTAATCCTTGTTGTCTTCTTTTTATTAGGAAGCATTCTATCAGAAAAACGATTAGTAACAGTATAACCTTTAGTTACCTTTATTTTTTTAATAGGCTTTTTTTTCATTAGTAATACTCTCTTGCTCGTCTTGGATACCAGTTCTCTGGTATCTCTTCGCCTTTTAAATCGATAAACCCGCCTTGCCTAAAACGCATAACTGCCATTGTCATACTATCACAATAGTCATCATGATCGCCAAATGGAAAAGATGCAACTTCTTCTATAACATCTTCTGCAAATTTCTCTCCTTCAGGATACCATACTTTGCCCGATTCGAAAATAGGCGACACGATATGCATCCTCATAGTTTTATCAACACCCCCACCACCTTTTCGTCTGCCAGGACTGAACGTAGTAACGGGAAGATTTAATAATCTTAGTTCATCAGCCAATGGTTGACCAGATGCCTTCGCCTCAATTAGCATCAAATCTGGTTCCCAATATTCATTTTCCTCTAACGCCACTTCCTTTAGTTCTGGAAAACTCCATCTGCCCTTTTTCGCATCTAACATTATTAAATGCTGATCACCATCTTCCTTCGGCTCAAACACACCCCAAGTTGTAATAGCACTATAGTCGGCAGTCTCTTTTTTAGAATATGCCGTATCATAACTCTGAACTATATAATCTAATCTCGGTGTATCTTTTCTCTCCCAAGGTTGCCACCAATCTCTCTTGATCATCGCAACAGCTTCCGATGTCGGGTTTTGTTGCCACTGTGCGTTCCACTTGACCGGGGACAGTGAAGCCTTGACTTTTAATAATTCATCCGTTTCCCAGAACTCGGGCCATAATGGTTTATCATTTGGAAGTATAGCTGGAAATTCTATAACCTCCCATTGATCTGCCATAGCATCCATCGCCATATTCTGTACTAATCGCCCCGTGAGGTCTTTCTTTGACCATCTTGTCTGCACAATAATGATGGTACCCCCCGGTTGTAATCTCTGTCTTGGTCCAGAAGTATACCATTCGTATGTATTATCATAAGCAACCGTGGACAGTGCATCTTGTTCCGAGTGAGGATCATCAATGATCAACAAATCGGCACCACGACCAGTCATTGCAGCACCCACCCCCGCAGCGAAATATTCCCCACCGGCACTAGTCTCCCAACGACCTGCGGCCTGGCTATCCTGTTTCAAGTCCGTTTTGGGAAAGATCTCAGCATATATGGGATCGGCAATGAGATCACGAACCTTTCTACCGAATCTTACAGCAAGTTCCGTGTTCATGGTAGCCTGAATGATTTTTAATTTAGGATTACGTCCCAAGAACCACGAAGGCATTAAATATGACGCTAATTCTGATTTCGAGTGTCTAGGAGGCATGTTGATGATCAAACGCTTCAAGTTACCCGATGCAATGTCCTCGAGCTTTTCAGATATGACACGATGATGGTTCCCCTCTATAAAACCTTCATATACATGTTTAGCATAGGCTAGAAATTTAGTTTGAGCTATTTCTCTGGTTTCAAGTCGCTTGTGCTGTTGCTCCAGTAACAGAACTTCTTGTAACACTTCTTTGGGTAACGCTTCATAATTCATATCCGAACAATAATACATTCAAATGAATTTATCAATCATTGTAATTAATCGTGTATAAGTTACCCTCCCTCCCCCAATTTAAGGGGGTGCCCCCTCTTGCCATAACGAAGTCAGTTACCTTTTCCTTGGAGTAACCCCGAGTCTTAAAACAAAAGATTCGCAAGCTCACTTTTGTTTTGTCAAATTTTTTTAGGCTTGCAATCCAGGTACTTAACATGTTAACAAGAAAGTTCTTTACATCCCATAGCATCCCATGATATAACATAAGAGGGAATAATCCCTTAACGTACAACCAAGGAGGACAATATGTCTGATGTACAATATGCCATCGAGGAACTTGTTAATGAGCAAGTAGACTCTCGCATCGATGATGCAATATCCGACAACCACGAGATGAACTCAATAAGAGATGACATCTCAGAGCTTCAGGCCAAATTCGAGGGAGACTTAGTAGACGAAGTCGCTAGTAAGGTTCTTGATATTATCATTGCTAAATTAAGGGAGGAGGGCAAATAATGAAGTGTTCGATTTGTACAAGCGAAATAGATGTACAAGCCAACGGATACAAGGGAGGGCATAACGCCTTCCCTCTTTCTAATGGAAGATGTTGTACTAAATGTAATGATACCGAAGTCGTTCCAATGAGAATGGCTTTTGTTGTTTCTGGTCGTCCAATGCCAACAACTGCTATTAAAGATATTCTTGCCGAGCAGAGAAAAGCAAGAGCTTTAGCCGATGTATCATTAAAGAATATAACCAGAGAAGTTAACCAAAGGAGAAGTAAATGAATAGAGAATTAGAAGAAGAATGGTGGTATCATTATAATGCTAAGTGTGATTACATTGCAGAACTCAAGAAAGAACATGAAGATCCGTATTGGGATTGTGACCACAAAGGAAGAATGCCAGACCATCCAGACTATGAGAAAGATTAATAAAGTTTCCTTGGTGGAAAGGGGAGGGCTTCGGCTCTCCTTTTTTTTGTTAGGCTCCGAGGCTTGGGGTTCAGATCGCAAGCTTTTAAAACAAAAGACTCGCAAGCTCGCTTTTGTTTTGTCAAATTTTTTAGAGTCGCAAAAATGTCACAAGGTGTGACATTTATATCACAGTCAAACAATAAGATTTGATACGAGGTATCACAAAACATGATGCACAAAACCAGGTTTTTGCTTGACTTATTCACATTCCTAGATTATCCTATAAGGAACAATTAACCAACGGAGGACTAAAAATGGATACAATATTAAAAAACACACGAACCAAGAAGCAAGTTAAACATGATAATATGTTATATGCTAAAGCTAGGCTTGACGAAATTTTAAACCAACAACAAGAAATTTACTGCATTATCCGTCATGTCTCACAAAGTGGCATGTCTCGTCATATAAGTTTCTTTTGTATTGTGGACAATGAACCGAGGTTTTTAGATGGTTTAATTTCAGACTATTTAGATTATAGACACAATAAAAGTTATACGGGTTTAGTTGTCGGAGGTTGTGGAATGGATATGGCTTTTTCTGTTGTCAATCATTTACAAGTACAAATGACACATGACAAGATGACCACACACACCGAGTATAATTTTAGACATCGGATCATTTAACCGAGGGAGGCGAAAGCCTCTCTTTTTTTATGGTCGCCTCATACTTAAAACATAAAGCTCGCAAACTCGCTTTATGTTTTCGTTTTTTGTGAAACTCGCAGACAACCATTTTACAACGTAAAGCTCGCAAGCCTCACTTTACGTTGTGCCAAATCATTGCAAGCTTGCAAGCATTGACTTATTGAGCCATGAAACACGAAACATGGTTCTTCTTGCCCCAAAACTATCGCATTTGCTACAGAAAATCCGTCAAATAAAAATGCTTTAGAGGTGCGAGGGTCATTTTTTAAGATAAAAGAAATATAATTATTCTTGTTTATCCTTAAATGTGTTGATACTTGGGACTTTTCAAGCTTTATCCTATTTCCTTTTATAGGTGCTTTTAATTCAATAAATAATGGCAATGTTTCATTAATAATAATTAAATCTGGAAAACCAGAATTATATTTGTTTTCTATCTTTTGAATAAAATCAGATTTGTTTAATGATGCTTTTACTTGTTTAAAAAAGTTTTTTTCGCTTGACATGGTTATTATATTATCCCATAATTACTTATATTATTCGGAGGATTTAAAATGTTAATTACTACAAAGTATAAAAAGAATATACATAATTTAGAAGATTATCAATTTAAAGTTTTAAAGCCAAGCACAAATAAAAAGCTTGGGAAAAAAGTTTTAAAAGGTTCATTTAAAGATTATAAATTTTATACATTAACATTAGTTGAAAGAGAAACTTGTCCAAAAGATTGTTTTCATTGGGACGATTGCTTTGGCAACAATATGCCATTCGCTCATAGAATGAGTGCAAAAGATGAATTACTTTTAACAACAAAAATTCACGATGATATTAAAGATTTAAAAGGTAAAAAAGCATTAATAAGATTGCATATATTAGGCGATTTTTTTAATGTTGAGTATGTTTATTTTTGGGATTTAATGTTAAAATTATATCCTAACATTGCCATTTATGGATATACTGCAAATAGTACTAGTTCAAAATATCAACAATCACGATACATTGCTCAAGCAATTTTAAGTTTAAGAATTAAACATAAGAAAAGATTTTCTGTTAGATATAGTAATGATCTAAAACAAGAATTTTCTGCAAATTCAGAAGAATTACAAACTCCCCAAAAAGACAAATCTATACAATGCCCAGAACAAATTGGTTTAACTAATAGTTGTGGGAGTTGTGGTTTATGTTGGGAACAACCAAAAAGACAAGTTATTTTTAAAACTCACTAGGAGGAAATATAATGTACAGTAAAACAAACTATCCTTTATATCATGAATTCAAGCTTATGAAAGTTGGTAATGTATTATTGAATACAAATATTGATGATATATTAGACCAAGAGATTGAAGAGACTACAATAATCATAAATAAATTAAAAGATATTAACCAATTTGTGGAGGCTTAATAATGACAATTTATGAAGAGTTAAGAAAAATTATAGATAGGAATTCTTGTTGGCAACAAGAGGGTCGCAAGTTTGAATTACTTTGGAATTTACTTTTATCAAGTGATAAGAGAAGTTTCTCGGAGTATTTCGAAGAAGAGCATAGTATCAAGTTATACGATGCAATGACGTTTAAGGAAATATTAACTTTATGTAGAGATTACAATGTTGGAGGGAGATTTAAATGAGTACAGAATTTGAAATCGGTTATAGATGGATTGTTTGGGTAGGTGGTGTTGATGATTATTATACTACTTATGAAAGAGCAAAAAAACATTATGACCAATGGGTTTATGAGGGTTATGGAGATGTTCAAATTGAGGAGATAAAAGAATGAGTAGATTAAAAGATAAATTGTTAGAGGTTGAATTATTTGTTGGAGAAAAACTACAAGATTTAACTAATGAGCAAGTAATAAAAGAAGTTCGCAAACATTTTGGATCGCAAATGTTTGTTGATCATGCAGAAGAATTGTTACACGAGTTTCAACAAGAAGTAAATTTAGAAAGGTTGCAGTCATGGTAAGAGCAGAAGAAAAATTACATGGTGTGATTAGTCGATTAACAGACGAATATAATGGTTACAACATTCGAAAGAGAATTAAAAAATCAGATTTGCAGAATTTAGTTCATGATTTAGAAGTTGTTGATGCAGAGTTACATGATTTAAAACTGCCTCCAATAACTGATAATATTAAATTGGATAATAAAGTTTGTCTCTTTTATATAATCAATGAATTAAAAGACATAATTACAGAACCTAATGTGGAAGATGTTGAAAAACGTCTTACAGATTTTCACAATACATTAGTTTTTAATCTTGGCATCAATGCTTTACATAATCATAAAAATGATTGGGAGGATAGATAATGGCAAGTAAATTATATCATCATATCCATAGAAACAAGTTATCAAAATCTGTAACTTGTGATGGGTGTGCAGAAATGTTTGATGAAAGTGAAATAGACTTTACTCATGCAGATTATTTTAGGTGCGAAGACTGTGCCGAAAAGCATTCCGAAGAGGGATATAGACTTTATTGGGGGAAACCTAGTAAAGACTATCAACAAAAACTATCTGACAATGGAGGACATAATGACAGATAAATTTTCAAAACCAATTCTTAGAAATCTAAGAACGAGCCTACAAGACATATTAAAAGCAGAATGTTTCGGAGATAAAATTCCTTTTGAATATACTCTTGGTAATTGTTCTTTCGATGAAGACCAAGCAAAGTTTCAATTGATTGTTACTTTCAAAGGTAATTCTGTTGAAGACATTGCTAAGAAAAAACAGAAAGAAGACTTAGAGCATTATGCAAAATACTTTGATATAGACTTGGAGAGAAAACACCCACGATACACTCTTGTTGGTTATAAGGTCAAATCCAGGAAATTGCCTTGGATTATTACAGATAATCAAAAGAGTGGCGAGTATATTATATCTGACGATCAAGCAAAAAAATTGTTTGGTAAACAAGATGTTGATACTTTTCTTAAAGGTCAAAGGGAGGCTCAAGCGAATGGATAAATTAAGGTTAAGTGATCTTAATGATCTTAGAACATGGGTTGATCAAATGTATTGGGACTTTGATCGTCTTAGTAGTAGTGGTCAAGAAACTCTCGATAAAATCGCAGATAAGCTTGGCATGGAAACTAATGCAGATGTAGAAAGTAGGATTAATAAAAACATCAAAGACTTAGAAGAAAGAAACCCTACTTGGACAAGAGAAAAAGTTTATTCGGAGGCATTGAGACTTGGCTAGAAAAATAAAAGCGAAAGCAATTGAGAAATGGAGACGACAAGGTGTTGTCTCTGTTCCTCGTTATCATTTTACAGAAGTTCCAAACAATCCATATGGTCGTCTTTTTATTAAATGCTTGAAGAAGTTTTTAAATAAAGATGGTTATTATATTACTGTTAAAGGACAACATTTAAAGAAAGATGCCAATTGGAGAAGCTTTGAGTTTGGTCAACCTATATATGCATCAACTCATCTAAGGGTTTATATTGATAGGAGGAAAGAAGAATGAAACATTCAACACCTTGGAAAGGCATGGATAAGAAAGAGGCACAAGACCATAAACTCTTAGAGATATCTGCCTTGTTAGAAGATTATCTAGAACATCATTTAGACGTAATTACAGATAGTGATTGGTTTAGAGATTTAGTAGAAGAAAAAGTTCAAAAACTTTTGGAGGAAAAGAATGATTAAAGAAGTTTCTTTATGTAGTGGAATTGGAGGTTTCTCCCTCGGTTTCGAATGGGCAAAGTTCGCAGAGCCAATCATGTTCTGCGACTTTGATGAATGGTGTAGAAAAGTTTTAAAAAAGAATTGGAAAGACATTCCAACTTATAACGATGTTAAGGAGATCGCAAATGACCCAAGAAGATTTATTTCAAGCAAAATCAACAAAGGAGAAAAGTGGGTACTCACAAGTGGATACCCATGCCAACCCTTCTCGGTCTCGGGAAATCGCAGAGGAGAAGAAGACCCTCGCCACATCTTTCCGTACATCCATAGAATTGTTGAACAAACAAGACCCACTTATTGTGTTTTCGAAAATGTTTATGGGCATGTCTCAATGGGACTTGACGAGGTACTCTTTGAAATGGAAAGGATCAACTACCATACGAGGCAATTTGTTGTTTCGGCTTCAAGTGTCGGAGCGAGACACAAAAGAGACAGACTCTGGATCATCTGTAAAAATGTGGGCGACACCGAATACAATGGATGCTCTACCTCCGAGATCGGAAGAAGGGACGAAGAAGTTACAAGAGGGTCACAGAAAAGGTCGGAAGAGACCGAGCAATCTAAGGGAGCAAGTGGACAAGAAGACAATGGCTCTTTACGAAACGAATTATCCAACTCCAACAACAAAGGGATTCGGTCATGCCTCGGAGGGAATGACATTGATCTTCAGAAAGAAAGTGGAGAGAGGAGAGATGACGGAACAAGAGGCTCAAGCAATGATGAACGGAGTAACTCTAAGACCACCTCGAATGAAAGAGTGGAAATATCCGACACCGAATGCAGGTTTAGTGAAACACAGTTACAACGGGAATCACGAATATTACAAGAAGAGATTGAGGGACGGCAGACAAGTGGACTTGGCTCACAAGATTTTCCAAGAGGAGGGAGACGGCAGACTCAATGCGAATTGGACGGAGTGGCTAATGGGTTATCCTATTGGATGGACGAACCTCGAGGAGTCCCAAGAGTCACAGTCGAACAAAAAAACAGACCTCAAAGATTAAGGATGTTGGGGAATGCAATAGTTCCTCAAATAGCAATGCAAATAGGTTTAGCTTTAAAGGAGGATATGAAGAATGATATATAATAGTCGAGGCTTTTTAGGTTTTAGTGTATATCACGAGACTGAAGATTGGGAAAAATCTGTAACGGCAGATGCTATTAGATTATCCATTATAAAAAGATTAGCATCTATGGATGATGCAGAACTAATAAGTGAGGTTCAGTTAGAAGATACAATCGAGCATGAAGAGGAGGTGGAGTTGAAATGGACAGACCAATAGACATAAAAAGAAGAGGTTACTTAAACTTCTTCAAAGATGGAGTAAGAGATGCTTTGATAGAAGGTAATGCAGACGATTATAAAAAGTTTTCTGCTTACTATAAACAAGGTTATGAGTTTGGTTTGGAAATGTATGAGGATGTTAAGGAGAATGAAAATGGCGTTTAATGAAATGAATATAGAAGATATGTTGTGCGATATGTATGACATAAGGAGAATGGCTAAGTTTACAACTTTTGATCAATCTCCTAAAGATTCTAAGGGATCTATTTTTACAATTAAAGATTGTATTGATAATGTTATTGAACAATTGGAAGATCATGCAGAGAGGAATAATATTGAAGTTACTTGACTTCCCAGGTTTAATAATGCTAAACAGAAATTGCACGGAGCAATATCAGGAATTGCTTATGTTTGGTCGGAGAGTTTTGTCCTCCCCTTATCCTCTCCGACCACCTTAAAATCACCTTCAATAAAAGCAGATGGATGTTGTTTTCTTATTTCAGAGAGTCTGGCTACTATTTCTTCACGAGATAATTGATCTAACTGATGAGTTGTTTCTCTTCGATCTATAGTTAAGCCTCCAAGTGCAGAGCGTATCTTCTCGGCATTGATCGCAGATGAGAATTGACCTTCTGCCTCTGCTCCTCGACTTAAATCATGTAGACGTTTGAGTTGACCCATAAGACTAACACCATATTTTCTTTCTCTAATCTCTCGGAGTTCTTTAAGATGTTCAGTTACCAACGGGAAGTCACGACCATTCAACAAAAGACTTGCAGTCTTATATGCTTGTCCTTCGGAATATCCTGCTCTTCTTGCACATTCGGCATTACTATAAATGCCTTCACACACAAGTTTACAGAATTCTTTTTGTCTATTAGTAAGGAATTTTTCTTTAGCCATAAAAGTATAATAGGTTTTTTCTCATATTATTTCAATTCAAAACGAATAAAAATGTTTGCGGCTTCATCTTGTCCCTATTCAAGTGTAACAAGTGTAACACAAAGTGTAACAGAATACTCTAGGTACACCAACAGTTACAGAGCTTTTGTTACAATGTTACACTGTTACACCTATTTTGAAAAAAATAAAAATAAAACAAAAAATTATGAGAGAAACACTATATGAAATTAAACTGCTTGACTTTTATAAGATTATTTAGGACAATTAATAAAAAACTAGGAGCTTAAAATGGAAACTTTAGATAGAAGAGTAGACATGCCTATAGAAGAAGCAATTAACAGACTAGAAAGAGTAGTGTCAGATAATTGTGACGACTTGAGAAAAGTAGACGGAGGTTACATCTATGCAGATGAACTTATGTCGGCCTGGAAAAAAGTTTTGAACGAAACAAGAATCTAAATGTTCAAAGCATTGTTATTAGTTTGCTCCTTGGTTCATGGATCGGGAGACGAGAAGAGTTGTTTTGAGTTACATGATATGGAGGCTCCGAACGGCTACACCACGATAGAAGAATGTATGGGGAGGATACATGAGATGGTTGATATGACACGAGTCATGGTTCCTTTTCCTCATCAAGTTAAATATAAATGTGAAAAAATTTTTGAGAGGACAAAAAATGAAATCAAGTACTAAGAAACAAGTAAAAAAAGCAAGAGCCTTAACTTATTGGGAGAAAAGACAAAAGTATGGAGTATATAAAACTCAATTGATGAACTATAGTAAAGCCGATTCTTATTATATAGAAGTTTTTACAAACATAAAAAGAATTATAAAGATTGAAGCTATTACTGAAGAAGAAGCAATCGAAAAAGCTTTGAAAAGAGAAGAGAGAAGAAAAACTAGAAACTGTTATACATTTGTTGACTGTGATTATAATGTGGTTGAGGAAAAAGAGTATGAGGCTTATAAGCAAATTAATCCAAAGGTTTGAAGAAGAGGCAATTGAATTTGCATCTGTTGGTATGGAAGAAGAGGCACAAGACGCTCGAAGATTAGCTTCCAAATATACTGAGATGAAATACAATGGTCACACACATTCACTAAGATCGGAGATAAATGAAAAATGGAAGAAGAAAACTACGAATGGACAAAAGAAGAAGTAAAGACACATTGCACAGCTCGTTGTCCAAGATGCCAAGGCACATTACAAACAATGGAAGTACATGGACATGAGCAATGTGTTTTATGTCATGCCGTTATTGAAGACTGTTGCCAGGGTGCTCAATTAAAATGAGTGACAACATTCTTAAATTCCCATATAAAGTTAAGAGAACAGCAAAACCCGTACCTATGGTATGTGAGATGGCTGCAAAACAATTCGATCAAGTTTTGATTGTAGGAACAAATGTAGAAGACGGATATGTTCAGATGATCACAACTATGAAAGACCCAGCCGAGGTGCTTTGGCACCTCGAGTCTGCAAAATTTGGTATAATGAATGGACTTGAAGAGGAGGAGAATGATGAGTAAGAAAAATGAAAAGAAAGACCTACACTCTAAAGATAGAGATAACGTCATCCCTTTTCCCAAATCATCCACACCTAGCAGTAGCAGTAGCGAAGAAGATGTGGGAAGTGGGGAGGGATACACAATCCATTTCGAACCAGATTGGGACGGATGGGGAGACGATTCAAAAGATAGCTAGGCTAGAAGGTTGGAAGAGAAAAGAAAGAAATGCTTTAGATGGATGGGGTGGATATTGGGGACCCTTCCTAACAACAGAAGAGCAAAGTGAACTACCCGAGACAGATTTTAGAGGGACGGATGATCCTGAAGCCGTCAAGCCAGAAGAAAGATATAGAGACAAATATAAAGAAAGACATTCTGCGAGTTCATCGCTAACACACATATAAGGGGACTATATGCAATTCAAATACAAAACAAAGCCTTATGCTCATCAAGAAGAGGCTTTGCAAAAAAGTCACGACAAGAAAAATTTCGCATACTTTATGGAGATGGGTTGTGGCAAATCAAAAGTTTTAATCGACAACATTTATTGGCTTTGGCAGCAGAAAGAAATTGATACTGCAATAGTTGTCGCCCCCAAGGGTGTGTATATGAATTGGAAGAACAATGAGATACCAATCCATTTACCCGATGATATAGATGCAGATATATATTTATGGAAAGCTAGTTGTACAAAAAACGAAAAGAAAAAATTAAGCGAAGGTGTAACCAAAAGAGATAAGTTTAGAATACTATTAATGAATGTGGAATCATTCGTTACAAAAAAAGCACCCGTGTTCCTTGAATCGTTTACCCACAGAAGTGAATTCTTACTCGCTATCGATGAGTCAACAACAATCAAAAATGTAAAAGCAAAACGTACAAAATCAATTATGAAGTTTGGAGAGAATGCCAAGTATAAAAGAATACTAACGGGTT
>Ga0208298_1000208_pt1 | contig 27165 bp, 41 predicted proteins | sample 14BtaG_FD_184088 | JGI IMG/M metagenome (GOLD analysis project Ga0208298, IMG submission 184088) | Marine viral communities from the Subarctic Pacific Ocean - 14B_ETSP_OMZ_AT15311_CsCl metaG (SPAdes) (version 2) | ecosystem: Environmental > Aquatic > Marine > Oceanic | place: Pacific Ocean... | reverse complement strand
ACGGTCTCCCGATACTTTTTTATGCAACTAACTTGCAGTTATGGCACCGTTATTGAGACTCAACAAATACTAAAATGGCAAGGACACACAGAGAGATTGCAAAGCATCACGGGATCACGATTGATGTCGTAAAGAAGCTGTCTTCAAAGGGCGTGAACGTCTATGACGACAAAATCGTTAAGGCTGAACTGGCTAAAAAACGACACAGAATCAAACCCGGTGCGGAGCTTTCAAAGGGTGCCGCTAACTCGATCGACGAAGGGATGACCGTTGACCAGATCCGCGCGGCTGGAATGAGGGCAACCAACATCGACGACCTAAAGATTCTAGACTCCAAGGCGACGCTGTTACAGAAGACAATCAAGGTTGAAAAAGAACAAGGCAAACTGATTCCTCTTGATGAAATTAACGAGCGTGACACAAGGATAGGCGCTGCGGTGGGTGCGGCGGGGGCTAAGATTGTAAACGACTGGGCGCCAGAACTGACGGGCTTATCAGAACCAGACATGCAGGAAGTAATGGCTAAGAGATGGGCAGAGATTGCCGCCATGCTAGCAGAGAAACAAAGTGAATTTTGGAAAGGAAAAGAAAGACCATGAGCGCAGGAAAAGGAGACAAGCTAAGAAAAGGAGCGGACTTGGAAAAGTTTCGCAGCAACTACGACAACATATTCAAAACCAAGAAAATCGATGAGCGACGCATTCAGACTAGGCATAAGACCACCATCAAAACTAAGCCCGCCAGACTGGGCAAGTAAGAACGTTCAGCTCCAAGGCTCGGAAAGGTCTAGCCGATTCGATATTAAGCAGACACCTTGGCTACGCGCACCGATGGAGTGTGGAGCAGACGCACGCACTCGAAACATTGTGTTTCTAGCTCCGACTGGTTGCGGTAAGTCGACAATGGCGGAGGGGTATATTCCTTGGGTAGTGTCAGAGAATCCTGGCAGCTTTCTTTACGCATCGCAGACAGACGCAACGGCGAAGTTTTGGGCGGAAACAAGGCTCATACCAGCGCTCAAGAGTTGCAAGCACATTGACAAGCTATGGTCATCTGACAGGCACAAATCGAGGTCAACTGAAATTCTATTTCCTCATATGCCGCTTGTCGCCAGTGGCGCTAACATCTCCTCGTTTCAAGAGAAGTCTTGTCGTTATCTATACGCCGACGAGGTCTGGCAATGGAAGGCGGGGCTTGTTGGCTACTTCATGAAGCGGCACCATGACCGGTGGAACAGAAAGGTTTTTCTTGTCTCCCAAGCAGGCTACACAGAGGATGATCTAGACGTAGAATGGAACAAGACAGATAAGGCTTCATGGTCGTTTAAATGCCGAGGATGCGGAGACTTTGTTAAATACGATAGATCTGTCGTTGCCTATGACGTTGCCAAGATTGGAGACGGGATAGACTTCCAAGCTACAGCAGATACAGCAAGAGTTGTCTGTCCATTGTGCGGAGAGGTCTACAAGGACACGCCACAGGAGCGCCGAGACTTAACCAACAGCGCGGAATATATCGCGGAGAGTGATACGGGCTTGGATGACCACAGAGGCTTTAGAATGCATCGTCTGGGCATCTGGTGGATACCTTGGAAGAACTACGTCTTAAAGCTACTAGAAGCCAAGCGTAAGCTAGACATCGGAGACGTTACAGCATACCGTCAGATGCTGCAAGCCGACGACTGCATCCCGTGGAGCGACGACCTCGGCATCGAGAGAAACGAAATGAAGGTTTCACACTCAGCAATCAAAGACCGTGACCCGAAAGAGAAGATACCAGACGAAAGCGTCCGTTTCTTTACCTGCGACAAAGGAGGCGACCATTTCTGGGGTGCTATTAGGGCGTGGAGTGGCGGCAAGTCAAGTGAACTTCTATGGGAAGGTTACATACCGTCAACAAGCGACGAGATCCGCATGAGGGAGCTACAAGAGCAGTATGGCGTTGAAAATCATCATGTGTTTGTTGACATCGGCTTTGAGTGGTCTAAAACCGCAGAGCTGTGTGCCAGAAACGGTTGGTGGGGAATACGTGGTAACGGACAGGTGAGAAGCTATCAGCACCCGATTAAAGGAGGCGCAATGGAAGAGCGCCTGTATTCGCGGACGAAATACACAGTTGGCGATGACGGTTCACGATGCCGCTATATCGAGATAGCAACCAACCCGATTAAGGATGTTTTGTGGCGTCTGATGAACGGGGGCGGTCTTGAGTGGACTATTGCGCCCGACGTGTCCAAGGTTTACAGAAACCACATGAGAGCAGAAGTCAGAAAGGAAGGACCACACGGAAAAAGTAAAAACATAGTTGGTTACTGGGAACAAAAGAGCAGACAAAACCATCTATGGGATTGCGAGGTCTACAACGTTGCAGCCGCTCTTGTCTGGGGAATCTTTGGAGACTAGCACATGAAGCATTGTTTGACATTCGGACAACTGTGCGCGGTGATAGCTTTCGTGACTTCGATATTCAACACGGCGAGATCAATCTACACAGCATTAGCCACAGACAAAGCGGCGGAAGTGCAGATTAGAACAGAGCAGAAAGCGCTTGCATTATCAATTGCCATAGACCCGTCGAAGTCGTTTGAGCTAACGAGCAGCACGGTAAACGGTCAGAGCATGTCTGGAAACAGAACCATTTCAAACCACGACAGGCTGGAGATCCTTTCTCTAGTGGTCAAGATGTATGATAACAACGCAGTAGCAACAACCAGAACACGCCCAATATTCTAATGATCCTCGACGCCAACTCAAATCCTGTCACAAGCACCAACAAACTGATTCACGGATCCTCTCAGTCTAGATACAGAGGACCACAGTTTCAGCTTCAAAACAAATCTTTAGACGACCTTATCTCTGAGAGGGATAGGGATGTAGTGGTAGCGCTATCTCAGCGGCTATTCCTAAACATGGGACCGTTCAAGTCTGTAGTCGATCAAAAGGCTTCATACTCGGTCGGTGTTGCATGGTTGCCAACCTACAAGGGCGAGGACAGAGAGCAGGGGGGCGAGGTGGAGTCATGGCTCACGAACTCATTCTTTAAATCGCTAGACCTTCGCGGGCAATCTTGGGACTGGTGGGAGAACCTGGAGTCGGTCAGCTACGAGATTGACGTTAGGGGCGATCACTTCACGCTGTTGACCACGGACGAGACCGGCAAGTTTCCAAGGATCAAGAACATTCCAGCTCACGCAGTCCGCACTAAAGACGCAGACAAGAAATACGGCGAGCAATGCACAGTTAATAGTGGACCGCACAAGGGGCGTCGCATCATCTACGGCATCATCTACGACGACAACGATAAGCCGCTTGCATACCGTGTAAGCACAGGGCAAGATAAAGCAGACTATAAGGACATAGACGCAGCCAGCATAATTCACAGCTTTGATCCTACCCTTTCAGACGGTCGGCGCGGTCTCCCTGTAGCATCGCACGCACTTGAAGACCTAAAGCACATCTTACAATCTACAGAATACGAGCGCAGCAGGCAGTTAATAATGTCAAGCATTGGTCTATTTGTGGAAAACGATACAGGCGGTCCAGAACTAGGCGACCCAAGGAACGATATCCTCGGCACACCCGCAACCGCTGACGGTCTGACCACGCAAGAAATTTCGCCACAGGTATGGTATGCCCAAGCAGGCAACGGTAACAAGATTACACAGTTGCGCCATGAGGCAGGCGGCGACTCATTCTCTAGCTTCCACGACCGCATGATTAGATCATTTGTATCTGGTGCTAGGTGGTCTTACTCGCTGACATGGAAGCCGACAGGACAAGGAACGGCAGAGCGCGGCGAGATACTCAGAGCAAGGAAAGCAATCATTTCCAGACAAAAGAGGCTTAATGCATGGGCTACGAGAGTAATTACTTACGCATACTCATTCGCTAACAAGCAAGGGGCATTGCCAGATTTAGAAAACCCTTTCGCGTGGGAATTTACACGCCCGCCGAGACTGTCCGTTGATGATGGCAGGGAGTCAAAAATGATGATGGAAGGATTCAGACTAGGTAAGGAAAACATGTCTGACTTACTGGAAGCCGAGGGCAGAACCTACGACGACCACTTAAACAATCGCGCAATGGAAGCTGTAAAGCGTAAACTCAAGATTGCACAGATACAAGATGAGTTTGGCGTTCAGATCGACGAGCGAGAGCTGGTCATGTTCACGCCTAACGATCAAGCACAGGCGATAGAACTAAACAATCAAGAAGAATAAATAAAACAAACAAAATGAACAAGATTCAACACAAATCCCAGTTCTGGGCAATCAGCAGCGAGGGAATGAACAAGGTGATTTCGAGTAGTTTCCCTGCAGAAATGAAGGAAGCAATTGCAAGCGTTGGCGCTCAAGGCGACGATAAGAAAGAGGTCTTACGAGACATGCTCTCTGTCTACATGACACAACGCCAGAGGATGACTAACGATGATGGTATCGCTGAGGTGCATCTGCACGGACCGATGCTGTCTGACGCATCACCTATCGACCTTGCTATGGGTTCTACCTCATACGAAGAAATCAGAGAGGACATAGAAGCAGCTAATATGGACGAGGACGTCAAAGCAATTCTTTTAAGGGTCAACACACCAGGAGGCACAGTCTCCGGTATAGAGGAAACATACGAAGCCATTAAGTCATCAGGCAAGCCTGTATTTGCATACAATGAAGGATACGCTACATCTGCGGGCTATTACCTAATCGCACCAGCAGAAAGCATTGCCGCCTCTCCGTCAAGCATGACGGGCAACATCGGAACGGTTCTGGATATGTGGGACTTTAGCGGCGTGTATGAGAACATGGGTGCAAAAAGAACATTGATGACCAATGAAGGCGCAGACCTTAAAGGCACAATGCGAACAGAACCAACTGACTCACAGCGCGAATTTTTGCAGAACCAGCTCAATGATATGGGCGACCAATTCCACGCTAGAGTGATTGAGTCCAGACCAGACGTCGACGAGGAAGTATATCGCGCAGGATGGTATCAACCAGACGCCGCCGCCGCACTTGGTCTAATTGATTTCAAAGGAACTCTTAAGGATTACAAGAGCATGATTAAATCAGCAATTGACATTCGGACACAATAGAAACTTATATAAACCATAACTTACATAAAAACATGGAAGCACTAAAAACAAACAAAGCACTCAAAGCACAGATCGAAGACATGAAGATCGAGCGCGAGGAAGCTAATAACACGCTGGAGAACGTTCAGGCTCAACTTGATGCGGCTAACGCTCAACTAATTGAGAAGGACGAGGCAATCGCAACTCTTACAGCACAGAAGGAAGGTGCAGTAGAGGCACAAGAGAACACCGCCGCGCAACTTCAAGACGTAAGCGCTGACCTTGAGAAGACACAGGCAGAGCTTGCAGAATCTGAGGAATCAACAAACGCCAAAGCAGTAGAACTCGCAGCATCTGCGGGACATCAAGCCAAGGTCGTTCTTGAGGACAACGCAAAGAGCAATACCGACTTACACGCTGAGTATCGCAAACTACAACAATCTAACCCGGCAGAGGCTTCGGCTTTCTGGCAGGAGAACAAAGCCGCATTACTTGCGGGCTAATCACTACAAACAACAATAAAACCAAAATAAAATAATGGCTAATTCAATTACAGGGATCAACGACGACATCATCTCTCGTTCGGTTCTAGAAGGATACACAACCGCAATCGCGCCGTTGTCCGCACTTACCGCCGACTTTTCATCTGACGCCGTAGGGCGCGGGGAGAAGGTCAGCATCATGCGTGATAACTCAGCAATCGACGCGGCACTCGACAAGACCAGCCACGGCGCATACGCTGTGCAGGATGCAGACTCCGACGCTGTAGAGGTCACAATGGGACAACCTAAGTATGTTTCATGGGGACTTGACGACAGCGAGATCGCTAATAGCTCAGTATTGAGCATGGAAAAGTTTGGTCGCCGTAAAGGCAACCTGCTTGCTAAAACTGTCATGCAGGACATTCTCAGCGAAGTAACCAACGCCAACTTCGGCGCGGCTTCCTTCACTGGTGCTGCTGGCACATTCGACGAGGACGACGTTGCAGACGTTGCCGAGGACTGCGACAGCGCAGACTGGGCGCAAGACGACCGCTACCTGGTTCTCTCCCCTTCATACATCGCCGCACTTCGCAAGAGTGGCGCAATCAAGGACACCAGCGGATACGGCTACAACGCCATCCAGAACGGTGACATCCCAATGCTTCACGGTTTCAAGGTCATCATGTCCAACGCAATCCCTGCTAACGGCGAGAACCTCGTAGGATTTGCTACCGACGGCAACGGCATTGCTTCCGCTTTCCGTTACCTTGCTCCACAAGAGGGTCACAAGTATAACCGCGCAGAAGCCCTCGTTGGCGAAGGTGGTATCACTCTTGGACTCCGTGACTGGTATTCTGAGGACAGCGGTGTTCGCAAGTGCGTCATCGAGTCCGTTTACGGATACGAGACCGGCATCAGCACAGGCATCAAGCGCCTCGTCTCTGCTTAATTTTAACAACTCGAAACAATGGCAAACTACGCATTACTAATCGGCACTAAAGCCGGCAAGCGGGAGCTGATCGAAGACGGTCAGCCTGTGGATATCCGCAGAAAGTTTAAAACCATCACTGCCGAAGACGGCTTCGATGTTGTAGAGGTTGTTGACAAGCACCAAGGACGAATCCGCCACAAGCGATTCGCCAAGGTTGCAAAACCAGCACCTAAAAAATCAGTTAAAAAGACAACCAAATCCAAATAACTAATAATAAATTTGCGTTGTAATTAACACAACTTAGCCTCTCCCTTTCGCGGGGAGGGGCTTTTTTATAACTATGTCACAATTAACAGACTTTAACGAAGCTGGCTACTCAGTCGCCAAGAGCATAATAGGCACCACGTCATTCACAATCGGCGGAGGTGATAGCGTGCAGGTAATAGAGGCAGAGCAGAGGCATGACAGGGAGTCGGAAATGAACGGCTTCCAAGCATCGGCTAGACTTACCCTTGTTTGCTCTAGGGTGGACTTTGTGGCGTCTTATCAATCATCGCTCAAATCATACGTTGGCAAGATTTGCGTGCATGACGGGCAAGGCTGGAGAGTTGGAGACATAGAAGGCGGAGTTGCTTATATCACGATCAACCTAATCTCAAGAACGGAGGTGTCTTAATGGCTCGCAGCGTGCTGAAATCCGACTTTGACGAGGCGGCAATGCTTAAGAAGCTAAAGAAACTTTCGAAGTCATACGGCGAATCGCAGGAGCAAGCGGTTAAGCGATGGGGAGTCCAGACGTGCAGAGACTTGGCAAAATACACCCAGATATTCGGGAGTAAACCAGGTATGCATAAAAAAACCATGCTCAAAGATGGTTCAAACGTCATCTTCACGCACAAGGGTAAAGCCAAGGCGACAAGGACGGGCAAGGGTTACAGCTTTGAAATAAACGGCAAACACTCATACGCATCAAACGACAGATACTTAAGAAGCGAGGACGAGGTGATTAGATGGATCAATCAAAACAGAACAGCCGCAAACAAGAGGACAATTAAACTGCCACCGGCACAGCGCAAAGTTTGCACAGAGGCATTATTCAAGCGAGCAATAAACAGGAAATACAAGGCGACAGCAGGCATGGCTAAGGACGGCTGGCTCGATGCTGGCGAGCAAATCTCAAAGAGACAAAAAGGCAAGAACCCATCAAGGATAGGCAAGGGCTTGATGAAGTTTTCAAGAAAGCCCGTGAAGCTAGGAAGCGCCAAAGAGGGAACGAGGCTGTTTAAATCGTTTGCAGACCTCATAAACAAGCTACCATACAGCAAGAAAAGCCACGTTTTAAGCACATCAAACAAAAGGAAAGCCGCGAGAGACGGAGCAATAAACACCTTGAAGTGGTATAAAAAAGCAATCAAAGCAGAAAACAAAAAGAAAAAATGACAACCGATAGAATTTTAGATGCGATTAAATCGCTAATTACAGACGCCGACGCGGCAACGTTCGACTTGCTCGACGGTTTACCCGTCTACACATCACAGGAGGACTCTGTGAGGGACTACCCTTGCATATTCGTTACAGACCAAGGAGCAGAGGAACATGAGACGCTTAGAGGTGTATTTGATCCTTTAAGCGTTGATGTAGCATTGCACACGATCAAGAGCGAAGATGAATACGACGGCACAACACAAGAGCAACACGCCGCAATGGTTGTCCAGCTTTATGACCTGCTAGGCGACGTGGCGGCAATTAACACGCTCAACTCAACAGCTGGCTTGAAGGTGTTTGACATTCGGACAGATGGGCAGAGTAATAGTGATGAAGACGGCAGAAACGTAAGCACGATTAACCAATCCATCGTTTGCTGCCTAGACAACTAACTTACACAAAATGAGCGCTACAGTATTTGGGACCCCCCGTTATGGCATCGTTGACGACGACACAGCCACAGGATTAAAACTTGCTAACATCAGATATTCCTACTCTGTCGAGGAGGCAGGGGCAGAAGATCACACTGGAAGCGAATTTGCTTCTAGTTACTTCAACGATCAAACAGAGGTTAGCGCTGATGGTGTCGTTGCCGTTAAAGGAACTGGCATTGGTTTAAACATTGCCGACACAATCACGCTTGCAAACGAGAGCGACGACTCGCTGGGGCTAAACGATGATAGCTTATTCACCACTTCGGACGCTAACGCAGGTGTAGTCATCTCCTCTCTTGAGGTCAGCAGGACTAATCGCGGGTTTGAGTCTGGCAGCTTATCGGGCAAATTCAAGCCTCTTGTCGCTACTGACTCGCCGCTAGTTATCTCAAGCTAGCGCCAAATAATCAAATATGGAAAAATCACACACCTTAAACTGTGGGGATATCAACCTCACTGCGGCACTCATGAGCGTAGGCGTTCCACTTTCAGAGGTGGACCCCTGCTCTCTTGTGCTTAGAGATAACGGCAAGAACTATGCTCGCTTCCATATCTGCCCGGTCAGCATTGACGGCGCATACAACACGGAGCGACTTATGGACTTTTGGCGGACTCCAAGTAATTGCAACGACGCCAGCTTTGCGACGGTTATGGCTTTTGTTAAGGCGGGAAGGGATAACTCTGTAACGAGATCTAGTGATTGGCTCGACTACGCGCACACCTACATCGAGGAAATGGGAGGTGTTGTAAGGGCTTTGCCAGCGTCAATTTCAGACATTACAGACTTCATTGCCAAGGATCCAGAAACAAGCAACGCGCATATTTTCGCGTTTGTTTATAACAGGGATTATTGTTGGCAGGTTGTGCAGAAAGCACGGCGTAGAATAATGATAACGCGAGGCAATGCGCACGCGGCGATTGATACAAATCTAGCGAAGTGGCGAAGGAATGAGTTGCTGGCTAGGCTGGAAGGGTAAAAATCAAAACTTAAAATTAGAAAAATAGAAAAATGGACAGAAACAAAACACTAGAAAGCGCCTTCCTTTTCGAAGGTTTCGAGGTTGACGGTAACCAGATTAAGCCGCTATCCGCTAACCGCAGGACATTTCTGCGAAAGATGGGTAATCCCCTGTTTGGCGGAGACGAGGAAGAATCTGCCGACGATGGCGAGCTAATGGCAGAGGCACTACTAGCCTGCACCAAAACGCCGCCGGAACTTGGCTCATACCTTGCAAGGAAAGAGCAATGGAAAGAAGACGTCGCTTCGTTTGCAGTCACAAGAGATGATTACACTATTGAGCGCTTCCAGTCCGTTGTAATGGACGAGATAAAGGCACTACAAGCCTCCGAGGTTGACCCGCTGGGAAAGGACGAAGCCCAACCGCAAGCCCTTGCTTAGTGGCTACAATAGCGGCTAGGGCGCATACAATAGGGCTTTCTGTTCACGATGCTTTGTGGAATTATCCATTATCTGTAATTATGCAAATGTTACACGCTGACGCTGTGGCTAATGGTAGCGACTTTGACTGGACCAATGCGGGCGACCCATCACAGGAGATATTGTCGGAGTTTGATAGACTTTCGGACGTTGTTATAGAAGGATTCTAAAGATGATAGGCGAAAAAATAAAGATTGGCTTTGATGGCTCAGAGGTCAAGCGGGGGCTTGGCAGCATTATGGGCGGCTTCGGCAAGCTTAAACGAGGCATAGGCAGGGCAACTCGTCAAGTTGGAGTCGGCGCGGCTCGCAGAATGGGAAGTGATCTTTTCGGTTTTGTCATAAACGGCTTGCAAGCTATCCCTAACGAGCTAGGAAACCTTTCCATGCTAAACAAGGAGCTTGACGTGATGGCTCAGTCTACGGGTGTGGCGAAAGATGAATACCTAGCCATGCGTCAAGCAATGTCAAAGGCTACAGGCAAAGACCTAGGAGACGCCGCAGACGACATGCGCGACATTTCAGAGCGTATAGGTGAAGCATTAGCCGACCCGGAATCAACGCCAGGAAAGTCGATGCGAGACATGGGCATCTTCTACGACGATATAGCAGGCAAAAACATAGTAGATCAAATAGAGTTGATATCTAAGAAGTTTTCAGAGCTTAAAAAGGAGCGCGGACCCGCGGACGCCATGTTCCAAATAAACGAGCTTCTAGGAGAGCAAGCGGGAAAGAAACTAATACCCTTTTTCCTCAACTATGAGAAAGGCATGAAGGATGCGCGGGGGGTCACGAAAGGCTTTGCGGGTCAAATAAGCAGATTAAGCCCAGACCTAGAATCAATCTTTGACATTAGGCAGTCAATCGGAAGGAAGTTTTCCGAGCTTGCATTAGGCGTGCTTGAGGCATTCAAGGCGGCAGGATTAGAGGCTAAGAGCATTTCAGATTTAATTGATTCTATTGATGTTGCAGGCATAGCTAAGGACATAGCAAACTTTATCGCCGAGGGCGTCAACGCAATAAAGGAGGATGGCTTGTGGGAGTGGATCAAATCCAAGATGGCAGAGCTTGGCAACTGGTTGTCTCAAGTGATAGGTGACGGAATCACAAACGCGCTGAAAAACATAATGCCAGACTTCAGCATTAAAGGATTGCTTGGTGTCGGTGGAGGATCAAAAGACGGCGACGGCGGAGTGTTCGGAAGGGTGCTTGATAAGGTCAACATATCATCCGCAGACAACACAAAAATAGAACAGAACACAGGAGAGACCAACCGCATACTAGAGCGGCTGGCAACCGGTGGAATAACAGGAGTTTACGCTTAAAAACATGAGCAGCAAAATACACGGAATCGGGCTTAATGAATTAGTCCCAAGTCATGACTTAGAATTAACTAGGTCCAGTGAGGGAATGTGGACAGGTTCACAGACTTACACTTGCAGATACATTGATCACGCTAACGAGCCAATAGTCAACGCACTAAAAAAGGGCAAGAAGCTTACAGACCTAGACCCAAGCATCCCAATAAAGTATGACTTTATCACCTTAAAGTCTCATAGAATTTCACACCAGCGCGGAGGGTTGACGCAAATCTCCTGCACGTTTAGCGGAGCTGGAGAGGGTGAGGATTCAAGCGGCATCACAGAAAGATCCTTGTCGTTTTCTTATCGTGCGGTGTTGACGCAAGCCAGCATTCTGACTCATCCAAACTACCTTGCACAAGTAACAGACACACCGGTTCGGCGTGCAATTGCTGGTTTTTATAATGGCGAAGCGAGACCAATTGGCGACCCGTCATCTGGAGGGGTGACAATAAGGGGTAAGCAGAAAGATTATGATTATTTTGCAGGCGTTTTAACAGGCGACGCGCTAAAATGGTTTCGGAAGATCCAAGGAGGCTTGAGGACATATGACAAGCCAGAGGTAGAATGGACAATCACAGAAACCAACAAAGGAGGAATGGAGCAACAACATCTTAACGACTTTGGAAAAAAGGTAGGAACTCCAGAAGGTAACCCGCCAATCCCATCATGGGCAACGGGCGGAGGTGCTGTAGATGGCGATGTTGGTTGGTGGTTCTTTTCAGACCTCACAGAAGACAAGGATGAAAACTCGTCGGTGTATTCCAGAACCTACACACTGAGAGCCGACCCGCTAGACGCTGATTTATTTGACTACTAAAAATGATTCCTCGCATACCATCACGCAAAAAGGGCGACGCATACACAGCGAAAGACCAGCAAAGAGTAGCTAGGGCTATAAACTCCCTTGCAAACGGGAAGCCGGAAACCTTCACTGAACACGGCAACGTCTACGAGACGCCACCTTTTGAGCCTATAATATACAACGAAGGCTCTAACCTATACGTCAAAATCAGCGAAACCAAGAAGGGCGGTGCTGGTCATGAAATGGGGCGCGTCGAGTGGTCAACTCCTCATTTTGAAGGTGGGGCGATAATCAATCCAGATCCTCTAGACGGATCATGGCAACCACCCAAAAAGAGCTTAACGGCTGGAGACTGGGAAATGTTTCTGGTTGAGGGCGTGGCGGCTACAGCGGGCGACGCGCTAGAGGTCATAGTCCAGCAGGAGGGCGACACAGACCCAGAGGCAAAACCTCCTTGGAAAAACGTTTACAAGCTCGCTACGTGGACTGTATCAACCGTGAGCGGTCTTCTGGTCGCAGAGGACATAGAAAGCAGCCACACGACAAGCATTCAAGACAAGGCGGCTCCGTTCGCTCCGTTTTATCCTGTCCTGTGGCATGACGGATCGGTATTTAAAGCCAGATTCACGCCCGCACAGGTCTTGCACTACAAAGACGGAACAGCCGTAGATGTAACCATAGAGAGCGCGGCAATGGATACCAGCGCGGGCGTAACGGTGGCAGACGGCGACGAGTTCTGGTTACAGGTTGAGACTGACAACATGGGGACTCCCAGCTATGCAGACCTTCAAAAAACATCATCACAAACAACAACACAATTTCAAGAGCCTTTAAACGGGAGCGGCACAGATGGTGACTACTGGTTCAAGGTCTGCCAATTCGACGTAGACACAGACGGGCGAATGATACCGACAATGGATTGGACGGGTAATCTGCCTTGGAATCCTAGACCGTGGGCAAACGTTGGCACGGGCGAGGATGTAATAAAAGACTTTACTGCGGGCAAATACGAAGCGCGGACACTAAAAGCCAAAGACGCAGACCCAGGAACATCAACAACCGCATCTGGTGATACATCAATCTATGATGTATATGTTAAGCCAGAGAAAAACGGAGACGTTATAGAGTTTTCAGGAAAGGTTGAAATACCAGACGCGGGCGGCGATGGTCTCCCTACGGGATCGGCTGGCGACATGCTCTACCATAACGGCGTGGCTTGGGTGGTCTTAGCTTCTCCTGCCGCTCCTGGCGCTGATACAGTGAACATCCTAACGCACAGCGGCGCTGCTCCTGTGTGGGTTAATAAGGACATAGAGGAGATTGACGTGTGCGTTAGTGGAAGCCCGACAACTTGGAACATAATTAAAATGTAATGGCTCATCTAATCTCACCAAAAGACAAGATCTTGACAACGGGCAAACACTGTTGCCTTGCATCATTGGGTGGCAGGACTCCGACCGAGGCAGACATCACCCAAGGCTCATACACGGAAACAATCAGCACTGATGGCGCGGGTAACACCGTGACAACGTGGGTTGTCAGTGATGGTGATTATTTTGTTGGCAGTTTGTATTTCACTATTTGCTGTTATGACAAAATAAGCATTACAATAGGCGACGAAATAGACCCGTTTTCATTGGTCGCAGTTTACATTAATGACGTAGAAGCTATCTGGAACGAGGAATTAACCGAAACATCTTACACGCTAGATTCAAACGATTTAAGCGTCGGCGACCAATTCCCGCCGGGGGCTTGTGGGATGAAAGTTGAATTTGCAATGGTGGGAGATAGGGAAATTTCGTTTACACTAGAAACAGCTTGAAGCAACGAGCGAAAAGTTGACATTCGGACACATACAAGCAACATAGAAAACATGGGCAACATCTCAAACGCAACTGCCATTCTTGGTCTCACGGCATCTGGTGCTACCACGTCGACCAATGTTTCCGGCTCGGTTACATTAGGCAAGACACAAGAACAGGCAGCGCTTCTTGGCGCTGACGTGTTTTTTAGCTCAAGCATTACAAGCACAGGAGCTACAGACGTTGCCACTCTTGACCTTACAACCGGCATCATTGCCCAGACCACAGGAACGCCGTCAATTGCAGACGGAGACGGGAAGGATTTTGAGGGCGAAACACTCGGAACTATGGCTAAAGTTTCAGCGTTGCACGTTGTATTTAACGAGGTCGCCTCTGGTGTTGTTGCTATGTCCTGCGCGGATGTATCATTGCCAGACGTCACAGCATCAATCAACGGGACAATTGCAGTCATAACAATTCCAGACGGGAAGACGCTGGCTGGCGATACCATCACCTTCACCTTTAACGACGCATCCAGCCAAAAGGTTACAATCATCGCAACTGGGGCAACTTCATAAAATGGAACTCGATTTAACACCGCTAGAATGGGACTGGACGCCCGTTACTAAGGGCGACACATTCCCATCAATCCGCATACAAGAAACCTCGTCGGAGGTTGATTGCGCCCGTGTGCGTGTAAAGATTAAAGCAAGCGGGGTAGCCACAGCATCTTTAGAGCTAGACTCTGACGCATCGGGTATTACAATCACAGACGGAACGGCTGGCGCATGGGATTTCACCATTGACACAATCACAGCGGCTCAGACGGCATCGCTGTCTGCTGGTTTTTACACCTACGATATCGAGACTACTGACGCGGCGGGCAACGTGAAGACAGAATTTTGCGGAACTTGGCAGATACTACCACAGATCACAGACTAATGGCTAGAGACTACACAATCACGCAACAAGGATACAGCAGAACCTTCAACGTTACTACTGGTGGCGGCGGTGGTGGCGCGGGCGACATGCTCGCGGCAACATACGATCCTACGAGCGTAGAGGGAGACGCTTTCGCCATGGACAACATGGTCGAAGGTGCGGACTCTAAGGTCTTAACCGCGGCAGAGCGTGCAGCAATTGCGGCGAACACATCACACACGAGCAACACAAGCAATCCGCACAGCGTAACGGCTACCCAAATTGGTCTAGGCTCGGTAGACAATACAGCAGACGCAGACAAGCCAATCTCGACAGCTACACAAACCGCACTTGATGACAAAGCAGACGATTCCGACTTAACTTCACACACGAGCAACACAAGCAACCCTCACAGCGTCACAGCGGCGCAGGTTGGACTTGGCAACGTAGACAACACAAGCGATGCTAATAAGCCAATCTCGACAGCTACACAGACAGCGCTTGACGACAAGGCAGATGATGCAGATTTAACTTCACACACGGGCAACACAAGCAACCCGCACAGCGTAACGGCTACACAAATTGGTCTGGACTCAGTAGACAACACGGCAGACGCAGACAAACCAGTATCGACTGCAACACAGACAGCACTAGACGATAAGCAAGGCATCCTTGCAGAAGGTGCATTCGTTGACGGTGACAAGACCAGACTTGATAAGAGCGTTATCAGTGACACGGCAGGAGTAACAGGCGCGGATCAAGTGACCAACCTAATATCACTCACGCAAGCAGAATACGATGCAATCACACCGGGAGCATCAACACTTTACATCATCACAGACTAATGTCAGACAGCAAAAAGAAGATTTACCTCGGTGAAGATCTGGTCTGCCAGACGTTCACGGACGCGGAGGAGCAAGCCAAAGCGTTTGACCTGTTCGGGCTGGAGCAACCTGTTGTCTCAAGCAATGCTCCAGCATCAGCGCGACCAGTCCAACAAGGGCAGGTTTGTGAGTTTGATGGCACGAATGACTTTATAGAAATTTTTGACAATGAGATTGTCCCGGCTACTTTTCAGGCACTTTCAGACGACATCATCATTGAGGCTTGGATATGGCGAGACTCCGCAGGGGGCGCACCTGCTGGTTGGACTATGTCCGAGACAGTCTGCGAACTGCGGCAAATAGGGGTAGCGGCGGGTACGGGCATTCCGTTTTCCTTCGGCATCGGGTCAGGGAAGGTGGGTCTTGGTGTTACCGATGATTACGTGACAGGGAGGCAAGCTGTTTTCGGCTCAACGAGTTTATCCTTATCGACATGGTATCACATAAAAGTGGTCATCTCAGGCGATGATTATGAGTTTTTCCTGGATGGGGTATCTGACGGGAGTGGGACACTTACAACGGCAACAGGAGATAGGTCAGTAGGTGCAAGCAACGCGAGTCTGTCTATCGGCATTAGAGCGAAAGACTCAGGGGTGAGAGAGTCCAATCACTTTGATGGCAAAATATGTGGGCTTAAAATATCATTAGCGGACGGAACAGTGGTGATTCAACAGAACCTAAACCACGCCAGCGGCACGACCGCTTACGACTCCAGCGGAAACGGCAACGACGGCACACTGCAAAACGGCGCGGCATTTGTAGTTGATAACACGTTGCCACCAGAGGCTGACAAGCTCAATCTGGAGGGCTACACGGATGACAGCGGAGTGCTGAAACCACGCGACGAAAGCGACCCGACAAAAGACATAGACGGCAACCCACTACAATACAGCGGCAGTGTCTACCCGCGCAGACCAGAGTATCGAAACAGCTACGCGGCGAGCTTTGATGGTGTTGATGATTATATATCAGCGGCTCACTTAACAGGCTCGGAGACCGTAACGAGCAGCGAAGGAACATCTACGCCTTCAATTAGCGCGGGCAGAATAGACTTTACATCGGGAACATGTAGCAACTTGATCTTATCAGACGGCACGCAATACCCACTCGCAGAGGGCGCAGGAGACACCGTTTACGACATCAGCGGAAACGGCAACCACGGCACGATCAACAACGCATCCACAGGCACGGAGGGCGCGGGCTTTTGGGCTGGCAGGATAGACGGCGAGGCTAACGCTCTGAATAACAACAACGGGTTTAGCTTATACGAGAACGGAGGCAATAAACTTCGCGTGCCATACATCAGCGGCGCGGCTATATCATCGCCAACCGTGCCAGCAGGATACACGCTGACCAGCGAAAACCCAGCGATTACAGACGGCTACAACGGCGCAGAGACTGAGCTTGACGCATACAACATCGCAGAAGGGGGCAACCCATCACCAGCAACGAACAACAATTCAGACCTTGATGCAATCGAATTTGGTGCAGACTTTGCAACCAATGACGCGGCATTTATGCGGCTTAAATCATCGACCGAGAACGACCGGCTGATTACCTTCCAAGATGACTTAACAGGAAATGATGAAGCGGTTGCACAAAATTACACACAATGAACGCAATAATAAAACTTCATCGCCACCGACTAATCAGCTCGGCGGCTTTATACAGCGAGCCGATACAGGCGCTAACTCTTGAGGCTGAGTTTTTCGTCAAGCCTAAGATCGAGGGTGACTTCCGCACCTATCGACCAGACGCGGCATTCATTAGCTTGCAGATGGCGCAGGGAATTGACGCATTGCTCGACCAAGACGGCGAGAGTGTGAGCTTGCCGCTGTTCATTGAGATCAGCAACGCGGACGATTACGTTGACGCATCATTACCAGGAGCAACATCAACAGACGACGACGGCGTTACGACTCAGACAACATGGAACGAGTGGACGCTTGACAACCATGAAATCATGACCAGAGACGGCAGGCTATTCGTAGGCACAAACGCTCATACGGGCAACGATTTGACCATCAGTGAACTTGCCGGAGTAACGGCAAGCCTTGTCTACCCTAGCGACCTTCCAGAAGCAGACGAATCAGAAATCTAAACAACAACAAAACAAATGAACAAAACAAACATACTACGTGCCTTAGTTGGCACTGTCGCTATTGTGTCAACAATTAGCGCAACCATTAATCTTGACGCACTACCCGAAAACTGGCAGACTATCGCAGGCACAGTCCTCGTGGCTCTGCTTGGTCTTAAAGAGGTGGTAGTCGTCATCGGAGACGTATTAGACGACGGCAAGAGAAACAACTCATTCAAACCATAACACACCATGAAATTCATTATCATAACAACAGCATCGTTACTGCTCGCATCATGCGGCACAGGTTGGAATATCCGCATTTCTGATGATGGCATCACAGCCACACCAGACGGCGGGCATATCTTCCTCCCACTCATCGAGGCTCAAAAATAAAAATCTAGCTGGCGGCGTGCGTTACCGGCAACGGTTCGCGGGGCGTGGTGGTCCTTCATAGCGCCGCCAGCTAATATAACTTTTACGGATTATGGGATTCGAGATAGTTGGTCGTGTGTTTGACGCTGAGGCGTTCAAGGAATACATAGAGACGGTTAATCTAAACTGGATTAGCTCGGTTACTGTGCATCATACGGCATCACCTAACCTAGCGCAGAGACCTAAGGGCTGGACGATCCAGCATATGAGGAACATTGCAGATTACTACAAGAACGGGCTTGGATGGCGTAGCGGTCCGCACCTTTTCACAGACGAGGATCAGATCTTCGGCATGTCTTCACTCTGGAAACCTGGAGTGCATGCGCGGTCATTTAACCGCAACTCGATAGGCATTGAGACACTAGGAGACTACGACAACGAAGACCCGAAAAGCGGGCGAGGCTTGGAGTGCTGGCATACTACAGCACAAGCAACGGCAATCATACTCCAAAAGCGAGGACTTGAGCCGTCAAGCGCATCTATAAAATTTCACCGAAACGACCCGCAGACGAGCAAGACGTGCCCGGGTAAGTTGGTAGATAAAGATTGGTTTTTAGATCTTGTATCTAATTACACGAACAGCAAAAATTCACAAGATTTGACAATAGAACAAAGAGTCGAAAGACTAGAAAAATTGAACGGGATTTAATGGGGTGGCTAAAATGACAACAGACATGGAAAAGAAGATTGAGAGAGCACACGATGTCCTTTTCGGGGCTATTGGTGAACCAGATAAATCATTGATGGTGCAGATACATCAGACAGTTAAAGAGGTGAAAGCAATACGAATGTCACACGACAAGATTGTCCCTCAAGTAAGAGAAAACACGCGAACAAATCGCAATATCATTCGGCTCATGTGGTTGGTTGTAGGTCTAATATTGACCACTATTTCGAGTGTTATACTCCAAGGCGGGCTAAGTTAACCGCCCGCAATCCCTTATTTTACAAGGGTTTGAAAAAAAAGTGAAAAAAAGTGTCAGAAAGTGTTGACGCTTTTGAGCGTTTGTGTGCATTATCTTCTCAGCGCGAGGGAATAAGCCCAAGCCGAAACACTAAAAACAATGAAACTATACCAAAAACAAGACGCATCTTTCTCTGTCCGAGCATCACACAATGACGGGGAAAACACCCTATCAATCCAAGCATACGACGGCGATGATCAACCGCTAGAGGTTCGGACTATATCCTATCCCTCACAAACCGCGCCCGTGCTGGAATCGTTTTGCACGCTGGAGAACGCAATGGAGAAACACGGAATCGAGGCAGACATTCAAGGGCAAGACGGGACTCACTACCACGGAGTAATCATTCACTAAACCACCAACACTAAAAACCAATGAAAAAAACCATTACCATTACAGCCAGCCACCAAGCAGGGCATAACATTATTAGCCTTGACGGGTTCCAAGACATCACATACATATCCGACCTGGCGCCGGATCTTGAATGCTTCGACGTCATCAAGAATATCCTTGACTGCTACGGCATCAACCTTGAGGTCCAAGCCCAGACGGGCAACGACTACCACTGCGCAACACCAGAAAACGACTAAACACCAACATAATCAACACTATGAACAACCACGAACAAGAAGCAATGAGCGCAGCATTTGACGCGCTAGAAAAAGCATCAGACCGATGCTGGGCAAACTACGACGAGATCGAACACGACGACCATATCGAATGGTATGAGATGGCAGCACACATAAAAAAAGACCGTCTAGTTCTTTGGGAAGTAGGCGTAAACGAAAGACTCGGTGAAATATCATCTGAGGTATTCAAGACCGCCAGAGAATACAACGAGACCGACACAGGGCGGTTACGCTCCACAAAGTGGACTTGCTGGAAGCGCCATGACAGCCTAGAGGAGGCTATCGAGACAGCCATCGAGGCAGGACGAGGCATTCACCCACGCATCGAGGACGTGCGGCTCATTGTAGCCAACATGACGCGCGACTGGGTTCAATCATACAAGGGCATCAGCTGGGAAGGGGGCGCGAAATGAGAGAGTTTAGGAGACGCTACAGGGTCAATAAGCTAATCGACTCTCGGACCACCGACAAATCACGAACACTTGTAATTTCATGTATTACATTTTTCGTCTTGACTAATCTGATTACTCTATATATATCAACCAAGTAACAAACCACCAACCACCACCAACAATGAAAATACTATTACTACTACTAATCACTATCACCACAACCACAGCGTCAGAGTATCGTCTCTGGTTTGATGCTAAGACAGGTCGCTCGATACAGGCTGCCATGGTTGACAAGACCACAGACGGCGCAAAGCTCAGACTCAAGAAGACAGGCAAGTCTGTATGGGTCAAGACATCAAGACTAGTCGAGGAAGATCAGCGATTCATTACCAGCTGGATTAAGCCTCGTAAGGTTCTTACCGTTCGCCTGGCTGGATCCAAGAAGGGCGGCTATAAGAAGATCAGAATCAAGACCGTAGCGGGCAACTCAGCTGTAAAGGTAAAAGTTACCAGTCGAGGCTACAGGACGACAACCTACACCGTTGACGCTGGAGAAACGAGCGAGGCTATATATACAGTAAAAGATGCATATATTGTTACAGCATCAGCTAACAACGGCTCAGAATGGATCACGATTGACACAGAAACGAACAAAAGAAAAACAGGACTCTAAACCACCAACAACAACAAAACCATGACAATTATCCACCTATACTGTGCCCTTGTGCTCTACATCTGCTCCGTCTTTCTCACTATATACGTATGGAGCAAAGTTTGCGACATTATGGAAGATCGCAGATATGCGAAGATGAACAAGATAGCCGCCGACAAAATCAAATCATCACTACTGAAATGAGCGAGGAAACAACACACAAGAACATCACCGCCGGAGGACCTATTAACCCGCCTATAACGTTCGCATCACCAACCAACGGAGCAACCCGCATTAAATACACACGACACGTAGACATTATCCCTGCTTTCGTCGGGGAGTATATCAAATCTTCAACACCAGATGCAGCAGGATTAACTGTGTGGAACTGGTCAAGCCTCAAATAAATCAAATCTATGAACACAAAACCAATACCGAAAGGCGTTCCCGTTGAAGGGGACATGACAAAAGCGCTCGACGCCCGATTCCTGAACAGCATCGTGCTACAGGGAGCGCTGGACAAGACAGGCAAGGAAACGCTAGACGTGACAATTGATCGCGTTGAGTTTCACGAGCTTCTGAAATACGAGAACGGGAGCAAGGACGCGAATGCGTATCTTCTCTACTTTAAAGGCAGCGACAAGCCGCTAAAGCTCGCGAAGGCAAACATCAAGCGACTAATCGCCCAGCATGGAACGATTGGCGAGGGATGGCACGGCAAGCCCGTCAGCCTATGCCTAGAGCAAGACCGCAGACCAGACCTAGGCGGAAGACTAGGACCGTGCGTAAGGGTAAAATACACACCAACACAATACAAAAGAGCATGAAAAAACTATTCAGCACATACTTCTGGGGCGATCTTATATATAATATCAAATGCTTCTTTAAGCCAAGACAGGAGTGGTTGACTGATGTCATCCCCGATACGCATTGTGACAAGGTGGAGCTTATTCCTACTATCTTGTTCAAGTGTCTAGAGCATTATGTCGAGGTCGAAATGAAAAACGACTGGTCTCACGAACTCGGCTACACATATGAGGAAGAGTTAAAACTTGGGTATGTTAATCAAGATTTCGTCAATTATCGTGTGAAGATTGATGAAGATTTGCTGGTAGCCTACAACTGGATCAAAGAAGGCAGAGTAGCGTTGAAGCAGAAGATTGATGATGCATACCCAGCGGGCAAGATTACTAGTGATATGTTCACAAAGAAAGAAGGCGGTAACTACAGCATGAATCCGATCCCCGAAAAGGAAAGCGATTGTTACGCTGAGGTTACTAGGCTGGAAGCTATCTTATCAAAAAAAGATATTGAAACCATGCAAATCATAGTCAAGTATCACCAATTCCTCTGGACATAACGAAATTGAACACACTACAAACAATAAACAAAAATGAAAAATCAAATTAATCCAAGCGACTATCACTCCCTTCTCACACTAGACCGTGGCGACATCTTCAGTAAAGACAGCTGGCTTTCAAAGTCAGCGGTTTGGGAGCTGTTCCAGTCCAGCCTCTATAGATGGCGATACCACCCTAAACAATACAGCACAGGAGCTATGAGATGGGGGTCGCTCGTCGACTGCCTTGTAACTAGCCCGGAGGACTTCGACAGCCAGTTTACAATGTCGGAGTTTGACAGCTACCGCACAAAGGAAGCTAGAGAGTGGAAAGCACAAGAAGAAGAGCGCGGTGTGTCTATCATCAAGACGGAAGACCTAGCAAACGCGAGGAAAGCCGCTGAGATATTAACCAGCAAGTTTAAACCGTCCGCCGAAATCATCGAGCGCAGCGCGTCGCAGGTTGTCATGCTTAACCGCGTGATGACTCCGCACTCTGAAAAGCCCGTAGGACTAAAAGCTCTCGCTGACTTTGTGCCAGAGGGAACTGACTATCTCGCTGATCTAAAGACGACCGCAGACTTCACAGCTACAGGATTTGCCAAGACGATTGGCAAGTTTGGATATCATGCACAAGCTGCACATTATCTACAGATGCACAACCTGCAAAACCCAGACGACCAGAGAGACCGCTTTCTAATCATCTGGCAACAATCATCTGCGCCGTATGAGGTCGCTGTAACAGAGATACCCAAGGTCGATATTATGGATGGTCAAATGATATTCGATCACCTTCTAGGTCGTATCATCAAGGCGGCAGAATCTGACTACTGGGCGCCATTATTCCCTAAACCTGCTCTATTAGGTCGTGCGTCGTTCTCGGTCTATGACGAGGAGGCGGAAATGGAAGGTCACACAGGCTCTCCAGATGTGTAACCATGAAAGCCTAGCAAACGAGATCACAGAGGCGCGGCTACTCTGCGCCCTGTGTCTCGACTGCAAGACCCGACCAGATATAAGATACGAACCAGGATGCACAATAATTAAATGCAAATGCGGACAATTCGACACACTCCCAGATTGGCAACCTAAACAAGCGATGCGGATCTGGAACGGATGCGTGATGAGTAAGAGCATGAGCAAATCGAACAGAGACAGACAGAAAGAACGAATTAACAATACATGAAAAAAATAAAACTAAAAGAGCTTGACGAATACACTATGTGTCGATGTAGCCTGTTTGCTAAATACTCGACTGAATCATCATTAGATGAATACTCAAGGAGGAACCAGAACAACGCGGAGAAAATAAAGAACGATATACGAACGGGAAAAATGGCGGAGTTTATGGTTTACAACTACTTAACCGAAAACGGGAAAACAGCGACAAAGCCAGACCTTGAGATATACGATAAACACCAAAAAAGCTATGATGCCGATATGGTTGTCGGCAAGGCGGAACTACACGTAAAAAGCCATTTAAAAAACGACAGGTTCCCTGTGTCTTGGGTTTTCCAAAAACAAGACAAGGTTACGTCTACGGATTCAGAAAACGACTATTTGTGTTTGGTTGTCATGGACGAGCTGGATGGTCCTAGCCTTTATTTAAAAGGCGCAAAAAAAGCAATATTTAAAGAGCCTAAAAAAGAATGCTTAAAAAAAACCAAGGTTTGTATTTACGAGTCAGACCTGTAACAACAATAAAAAACTAACAATAATTAATAACATGGCAAGATACGCAAAACGAACAGACGACAATCACAAATGCTTGGTTGAAGAACTACGCGAGGCACTACCAGAGGCAACCATCTTTGACGCATCCGGAGCTGGGCGAGGATTCCCCGATCTGGTAGTCGGCTGGCAGGGGAAGAACTACCTTATCGAGGTCAAGGATCCAGCCAAGACAGCAAGCCGGCGGAAGCTAACAGAGGCTCAGAAAAAGCTCCATTTATCGTGGCAGGGACAGATAAATGTCTGCCATTCTGCCGCTGAAATATGCGCGACGATACTAAGAATTGAGACAAAGTAGAAAAAACTGCAAAAAAAGTTTAGCCTCGGATCCTTTATTTTATAAGGGTTTCGGGGCTTGCTTGTGTTTTTATTAAAGAAAGTTATCGACACTTTGTCAGCTTTGTGTGCATTATGCGTTCACCGAGAGGGACAACAACAAATCAAACATTATGAAAAACATTACTAAAGCAGACATCGAATCCATCGCAACCACTGAAAATGCAATCGAGTATCGATCAATTAAAGACCCACTGGTTCGCAAGGGTTTTGCCCAGAGCATGATCAGTGGCTTGATTACCGATCTTAGCCACCTCGACCTGGTCGTGGAGTTGCTTGAGGATGCACTCGATGCCGCATACGCAGCCCACATCCATGAAACCGAGATGAAACCGCTAATTGAGGCACACGAAGCGAAGGAGGCAACTCAAGCCTTAGCCACCAACTAACAACCAAGCCCCTTCGGGGGCGCAACAATTAAAACTATGAACAACAATAACAACGAACTGACAATGAAAACTAGATACACCATAAGCAACATCGGAAACGGGTGTCGAACGGAAGACCCATACGGGACCAAAGTCTTCAACGAAGCCGAGGCGAGGGACTACGTAAACGCGTTAAAAAAACACTATCCAGACGCTGAGTTTTGCGGATTCAATACAGCTTTTAAATCTTGGGTTTGTTACTACACGCCATCAGTGTAATCCCGGAACAATAAATAACCTAAACAATAACGAAACAATGGAAAAAGAAGACATGATGCTTGAAAACAGCACAAAGAAAATACAAGATCAAGAGTGGTTCGACATGCCCGAATTTGTGCAAGAAAAAATGGAGCCGTATGCAAAAATTATTATTAGGGTGGACAGCAAAGACGACTTGGAAGATTTGGCTGAGAGGCTAAATCAACCGCTTACTAAAAAAACAAAGTCGGCTTGGCATCCTTACAGGTCTCATTTTAGGGAAACACAGCAACCAGTATGGACAACTAATGAAAAATAAATATCCTATTTACATAATAACCAAAGGCAGATCGGAAAGTTGCTTGACCGCTAGAGAACTCACGCAAATGAAGGTTGACTTTGCGCTTGTCGTGGAACCTCAAGAGGTGGACCAATACAGAAAAAATTACCCGCACTGCCAGATAATAAGCACACCATTTAAAAATCTAGGGCAAGGGAGCATACCGGCAAGGAACTTTGTATTAGATCACGCAAGGCGAGCTCGCTCCGTAAAGCATTGGATTCTGGATGACAATATTGAGGGCTTCCATAGGCTAAACAGAAACGAAAAATACAAGGTGGCGGACGGCACTATATTTAGATGCTGTGAAGACTTTACGGACAGGTATGAAAACGTTAAGTTATCCGGCATGAATTACCACTCTTTTTGTAAAGCATCTGACGCCGTGCCGCCGTTTTACCTAAACACAAGAATTTATTCATGTATCCTAATCGATAACAGCATCAACCATGCGTGGAGGGGCAAGTTCAACGAGGATACAGACCTCTCATTGAGGGTGCTAAAGGACGGCGACTGCACCATCCTTTTTAATGCGTTTTTAATAGGCAAGGTTACGACCATGAGAATGAAAGGCGGTAACACAGGCGATGTCTACGGAGACACAGACAACCGACGAGAATTTGCTGAATCGCTCCAGAAGCAGCATCCAGACTGCGTTAAGGTCGTCTGGAAGTTTGGGAGATGGCACCACAGCGTTGATTACTCAAAGTTCAAAAGGAACGAAATAAGGAGGTTTAAGTGGATAAAGAGGATGGGTAAAGTTAACAATTACGGCATGTATTTAACAAAAGACAAATAAAACTATGAACAACAATAACAACGAACTGACAATGAAAACTAGATACACCATAAGCAACATCGGAAACGGGTGTCGAACGGAAGACCCATACGGGACCAAAGTCTTCAACGAAGCCGAGGCGAGGGACTACGTAAACGCGTTAAAAAAACACAACCCAGACGCTGAGTTTTGCGGATTCAATACAGCTTTCAAATCTTGGGTTTGTCACTACACGCCATCAGTGTAAAGCCAGAACAATAAACAACCTAAACAATAACGCCACAATGAGCAATCAAAACGCCACCAACCACATAACAAACGAGTGCGGCTTCGAGCTAATGCACGGAATCGAAGATGATTCGGTCGATCTGATTATACTAGACCCAAATTATCAAGACTGGAACAACTTCCTAGCAAGAGGTTTGTTTATAGACTCTCTGAGAATCCTCAAGCCAACAGGGAACATACTGTGCTTCACGAAGCAGCCGTTTGACTTTCAGCTAAGGTGCGAGATCGACGCGTATTTTAGAAGGGAAATCGTCTGGACTTTTACAAACGGCGGCGCGTGGGTATCAAAGAGGATGCCTCTTGTCTCACACCAGAAGATTTTCCATTGCGTAAAGGATAAAAAGAGGTCATTTTTCAACGAGAGAACTGGCGTTGAGTATGCAGAAAATACAAAAGACTTCAAGCGGTCTAGTAAAGTCTTTGAGGGTTATCACGAGGAAGGGCGAAAGTTCAAGAAAAGCGATGAAGGTGTGTGGCTCAGAGATCATCTGCACTACAACAAACCTCACACGGGAAAGATACCAAGCAAGCCACAGGAGCTGTATGACACCCTTGTTCGTTGTTACTGTCCAGATGGCGGGCTGGTGTTGGAACCTTTTGCGGGAAGTGGAAACTTCGCCAAGTCTTGCATTAAACAGGGAAAGCTGTTTAGTGGTGCGGAGCTAGACAGGGCAACGTGGGAAGCTTGTATTGATAACATTAAACAATTAAAACTATGAACAACAACGAAACAGTAAACAACGTCCTAGCGTCTCTCTATGAGGCTCTAAGCGACGAAGCAAAGGAAATGATGATCCAGATCTTCAGAGAGGAGGACGGCGAATGAAGAACGGCTGGATAAAGCTGCACAGATCGCTCCTTGAATGGGAGTGGTATGATGACATTAATGTGATGCGAGTGTTTCTGCATTGCCTACTGATGGCGAATCATAAGGACAAAAAATATAGAGGAGCGGTGGTTGAGCG
>Ga0208298_1000206_pt1 | contig 27248 bp, 9 predicted proteins | sample 14BtaG_FD_184088 | JGI IMG/M metagenome (GOLD analysis project Ga0208298, IMG submission 184088) | Marine viral communities from the Subarctic Pacific Ocean - 14B_ETSP_OMZ_AT15311_CsCl metaG (SPAdes) (version 2) | ecosystem: Environmental > Aquatic > Marine > Oceanic | place: Pacific Ocean... | reverse complement strand
TGGGGTTTATTATAGATGGATAAGAATTTTCTAAGAGAGATTAATAACGATCAGAAGACACCAAAGAATACGAAGAAAGTTCGTGAGGATGGGTTTTATGAAGCATCTGAAGCTGATTGGAAAGACTTCTGGGAGAATGATGATAACAAGCAGACATTGATTGATTAAAAGATTGGGTTTAGTGTAATAAATAACTCATAATTGTTGTGGAAACATTACGTGCCTGTCCAAAGAGTCAGTCAAGGTTTTAGAGATGTAAGTGCATCATTCAAGATCAACCCGTTAAATCTCGATTTAATTGCGTTGAGAAACGAGAATGCCATTGCACGATCAATTCGTAACTTAATTTTTACTATACCTGGTGAGAAACCATTTCAACCTAATGTTGGTTGTAATGTCACTAATCTGTTATTTGAAAATTTAGATAGACTTACCGCCAGTTCAATTGAATCTGAAATTAGGAACACAGTTAACAACTTTGAACCTAGAGTCCGTTTAAGAACTGTTATCGTCAATCCAAATTTTGATGATAATATCTTTGAAGTAACTCTTAAGTATGACATCGTAGGTATCGATCTTCCTCGACAACAATTATTATTCGCATTACAGCCCACTAGGTAAATGCCCTTAGTCAATTTTAGCAACTTAGATTTTGATCAGATAAAGACTTCCATCAAGGATTATCTCCGTGCAAATTCAAACTTCACGGACTATGACTTTGAGGGATCTAATCTATCAACTATTCTAGATACGTTAGCTTACAACACGTATATAACCTCATATAATGCCAATATGGTATCTAATGAGGTATTCATTGATAGTGCCACCTTAAGAGAGAATGTGGTATCTCTAGCACGTAATATAGGGTATGTACCTAGGTCCAAGAAAGCTTCTTGTGCAACAGTTTCTTTTACAGTAAACGTTTCAAACACCACAGCTGTAGCAGTAACACTTAAGGCAGGTGCAGTGATGGCATCTAGGTCAGTTGGTGTGAATAGTACGAAGAATTTTATATTCTCAATTCCAAACGATATTACCGTTCCAGTTAACTCTTCTGGATTTGCAGACTTCTATAATATCAAAATATACGAAGGAACGTATGTTGCCCAAACATTTACTGTCGATAGTGCGAATGTAAATCAAAAATTTGTACTACCTAACTCGGGTATTGATACTGATCTATTATCTGTTGTCGTAAGAGATACACAAGGATCAACGGTAACTAGAAAGTTTGAACTATTCAATAGTTTGTTTGATGTTACTGCGTCTACTAGAGCATACTTTATTCAAGAAATTAGTCAAGAAAGATACGAACTATTATTTGGTGATGGAATATTTGGCGTCAAGTTAGATAATGACAATGTTGTTGAAGCAAGTTATATCATTACCAATGGTCAATCAGCTAATAATATTAATAAATTTGCATTTATAGGTAATCTAAAATCTAGTTCTGGAGATACGATTAGTTCTGGTGTATCGATTGTAACTACGGAAGTATCTTCTGGTGGTGGTAAACCAATCGAATCTATTGATTCTGTCAAGAAGTATGCACCTCAAATTTACGCGTCACAGAATAGAGCTGTTACTGCTGCCGACTATGAAGCATTGATTCCACAGATTTATCCTGAAGCAGAGTCAGTTTCAGCATTTGGTGGTGAAGATTTAACTCCACCTTCATATGGTAAGGTATTTGTAAGTATCAAACCATATAATGGTGTCTTCCTATCAAGTGATATCAAACAAAACTTACAACAACAGATGAGAAAATACTCTGTTGCTGGTATTTTATCTGAGATTGTTGATCTAAAGTATTTGTACATCGAACCAAACTGTACAGTATATTACGATTCGAATCTGGCCCCAACTGCTTCATTCGTTCAAAATCTAACTACAACTAATATTGTTAAGTATTCCGAATCATCGGATGTCAATAAGTTTGGTGGAAGATTTAAATACTCCAAATTTCAAAAAGTAATTGATCAAAGTCACGAATCTGTAATGTCAAACATTACAAATATTGAGATTAGACGAGATATTAATACTCAACTGAATACTTTTGCTGAGTATGAATTATGCTTCGGTAATCGGTTCTATATAAGAAACCACGGACATGGTGCAAACTTCAATGGAAATCTCGTTGGGTATAATATCAAATCATCCGGTTTTACTGTCAGTGGTATTAGTGGAACTGTATACCTTGGTGATAGTCCGGTTGGTAATTTAAGTAAGGGGACTGTATTCCTGTTCAAACTGAAGTCTTCGTCAGAACCATATATTGTAAGACAGAATGTGGGTACAATTGATTATAATAAGGGTGAGATTAAACTTAACCCAATTAATATTATATCGACACTGGTGAATAGAGGTACTCCTTTGATCGAAGTTTCTGCATGTCCGTACTCAAATGATGTGATTGGTCTTCAAGATCTCTATCTACAATTGGATGTAAATAATACAGTAGTTAACGTTGTTGCTGACAATATTTCTTCTGGAAATGATGTTTCAGGAACCAACTATATTGTTTCTTCTAGTTATGGCTCTAACATTTTGGTTAGAGGGCAGTCCGTATTTGAAAATGAAGTAGGTCCTATGTCTACACCAACTACTCCTTCTAATACAATCACATTAGCAGGTAGATCAACTACTATAAGTAGAAGTCCCAGATCATCATCATCATCATCTTACTAATAAGAAGTCAGAATACAAATGACAGTAGATAGAGTTAAATTTCAAGAAATCGTTGAAAGTCAACTCCCTAGGTATGTTAGGGAAGACTTTCCACTACTAGGCGATTTCATTAAACAATATTACATCTCTCAAGAATTTGAAAGTGGTCCTATTGATGTCCTTAATAATATTGATCAGTACGTAAAAGTAGATCAATTATGTGATGTTGTTGATTCTACTAAACTTACTAGTTCATTAGATACTGTTGACACTACTATTGTTGTAAGTTCTACTGAAGGATTTTCAGACAATAATGGTATCATTCAAATTGATAACGAAATTATATTCTATCAATCCAAAACTTCAACCACATTTGTAGAATGTTCTAGAGGTTTTAGTGGAGTTACAACATATATTACTTCTGGTTCACCAGATGAACTGACATTTTCTTCAACGATTGCAGAATCTCATGCCACTGATGCAACTGTTAAGAATTTAAACATACTTTTTCTCAAAGAATTTCTCACTAAACTCAAAAGACAGGTAACTCCAGGGTTTACTGATAGAAATTTTTATACAGGATTAGATAAAAGAAATTTTATAATTAACTCTGATAGTTTTTACAAGTCAAAAGGTACTGAACAATCTTACGAAATACTTTTCCGAGCATTATATGGAGAAGATGTAGAACTTATTCGTCCATCGAAATTTCTTTTAACACCGTCTAATGCAAATTATAAGATCACTAAAGATTTTGTTGTAGAACAACTTCAAGGTGATCCTCTTGATTTGAAGAATCTTACAATATACCAAGACCTAACTGGGGCCAGAGGATCTGTTACTAACGTTCAACAGATACCTTATGAGAATTTTCAGTTTTATCAGATCAGTATTGACTCCGGTTTTGCCCGAGATAGTGATGTAAGTGGTTCTATCTACGGTCAATTTAAGCCAAATCCACTTACAAAAGTCTTAAATGAGGTAAGTGTTGGTTCAACTATCATCGATGTTGACTCTACAATCGGATTTCCAGAGTTTGGTAATCTTAATGTATTAGATATTGATGATAATGAGGTATCTATTGCGTATAGTGGTAAAACTTTAAACCAATTTTTTAATACAAGTGGTGTTATTGGTGAAATTGCAAAGAAAACTAATCTAACTTTAGACACATATTCATATGCATACGTCGGTATTGATACTACTCAGCAGATAAGAGTCCGATTTACTGCTGCAGTGAGTGATTTTATCCCCAATGGACCCAATTATTACTACAAACCACACGATACGGTAGAACTGAAGTCTCTTGGATTGCAATCTAAGACGAAAAAGTCAAACAATTACGTTTTAAATGTAAAAACTAACTGGGATGTTATAGAATCTAGTGTTATTGATGCAAATGCCTTTGTATATGAGTTCGAATTTGCAAAAGATCACTTTTTAAGAGAGGGTTATGATGTAAGATATGAGAATTTAGACCAAACTTACTCTATTTTTGGTACAGTTTCTAGAATTCTTTCTTCAAAAAAAATTAGAGTAACTTTTTCACAACAAATTAACCTAACAGGTCAGTTTACAATTGAAAATCAAACATTGAAAGGTGAGTCTCAGACATATCCTTATCTGAATAGCTATATTGCGAACGTTCAGAACACATATTCTAAGTACAATGATGATCTAATCATTGCATCTAACTCTATTCCAAAGTACGATAACCTTGAAACTAACCCATATGATAAAAAAATAACTTTTAGTGCAAATCTTCTTTCAACAAACGAACTAAAATTACCAGTTAACCCCACATCAAGACCTGATCATGGATATTATACTGGAGATGCAGTATATTTTACCTCTGCAGGAAATGGTTTTGATGATGTACCATCTGCATCGTATTTTGTTTTTAGAGTTGATGAGGAGACTATTAAACTTTCTAGAAGTAAAGCTGATCTATCTAGAAAAATTTATATCACATTTAATGGTTCTGTAGTTGATGCATCTATTTCATATCTAGATTTCTATGATAAGAATATAGAACCTCAAGGTTTGTATAGACAGATTTTAAAACCAATCAATGATGGTAAGGATTATAATACTAGAGCCGGCCATACCGGTATGTTTATCAATGGTGTTGAACTATTAAACTACAAGGCACAAAGTAGTGTTTATTATGGAGCAATCAATAGTTTGTCCATGACCGCCGGTGGTGATGGATATGACATTATCAATCCACCATTATTGGTAATTAATGATGAAGTTGGATCGGGTGCAACAGGATTCTGTAATGTAAAAGGGTCACTTATAAGACTTGATGTTACAGATCCCGGTCTTGGTTATTACGAACCTCCAACAATCTCTATTAGTGGTGGTAATGGATCTGGTGCTCAAGCTGAACCAAGAATGATTTCAATCAAACATGAAAATTCATTCTTTTCAGACTTTCCATCTCAGGTTGATCTTGTCAATAATACAATTACTTTCCCAAGTGACCATAAGTTTTTGGATGGTGAAGAGATAATCTATGAGCCAAGAGGAGCCGAAATTATTACAGGTCTTGCTACTGGAGGATCGTACTATGCTCGAGTTACTAGTCAAACTGCAATTAAACTTCATATCACTGAGGGTGATGCCTTTATTGGTATTAACACGGTTAATCTCACCAAATATGGTTCCGGCACACAATACTTTGTTGCATCAGATCTAAAACAAGTTGTATCTTCTGTCGTAATTACTAATCCAGGACAAAATTACGAAAATAAAAGAAGAACAATTCCTACCGTAGGTGTTAATACTGTATCTAATCAAGTAGAGATTGTAAATCATGGTTATCAATCAAAAGAAATTGTAAAATATACAAGACCCGATACTGGCGATAGAGTTATTGGATTATCTGAAACTACTGAGTATTATGTTGTCAAAGTTAATGATGATGCATTCTCTTTAGTAGAGGTTGGAGTTGATCCCGTCGCAACAGATTATTACTTTGACAATGGTATCATTGTTAACTTCAGCAATGAAGGTTTAGGTTCTTTTAACTATCCACCAATTACTGTAACAGTTGAAGGTGCTGCCGCGTCTTATGATAAGACTTTTGTTGAAGATTACCAAGAATTGTTCATAATCGAATCTCCGATTGAAGAAAATATTACAACTCCAGTATTTGTTCTTGCATGGACAGATACCGAAGCAGAGATTACAAATAATAGTTCAGTAATAGATGAATTCTATGTAGAAGTAAATGAGGGTTCTAATTGGTTGATTAGTGATGATCCATTCATTGGCAATATTCTTTTGTACGATGCCAAACTCCAACCAATTTTTAGAGGGTCTGTTGAGACCATTGATTTAACTTCAAATGGTGTTGGTTATGGTTCTTCAGATATTGTAGATTTTGTGAGACAACCAGAGATTATATTTGATGCAGGGGTTAATGCAAAATTAACTACTATCATCAATAATGGCAAAATTGTGGAAGTCGTTGTTAATACTCCCGGTAGTGGATACAATTCTCCTCCAGATTTGCAGATTGTTAGTGATACTGGTAACTATGCTGTTTTAATTCCGATAATTGAAGATGGTTCTATTAAGAGCATACTAATATCAAAAGGTGGTACTGGCTATGTTGCAGGAAAGACAAGTGTCAATGTGATACCATCTGGTGGTGGTGCTAGAGTAAATGCAAATATTCAGGCTTGGAACATAAATCTATTTGAAAAGAACTACAATAATATACTCGATGATGATGGCATAATTGAAGAAAATCTTTCCAATGAATCATTAGAGTATTGTGCTACATATCTACCTAGGGCTCTTCGTAGGTCTTTGAATGTAATCAATGGATTTGATAAAGATAATGAACTATATGGTACTTTTGACTTAAGTTTTGATTCACAGACTGGTGGAGAAGTTGATAACATTTATCACTCACCTATTGTTGGATGGGCATATGATGGAAATCCAATATATGGACCATATGGATTTAAAAATATTGACGGTACTGGTTCTATTTCAAGGATGTCGTCTGGTTATAAATTACAAAAAGTTCAAAAGGGTAGACCTCCATATGGGTCATTCCCCAATGGTTTCTTTGCCAATGACTATATCTTTAGTGGAGATGGTGATTTAGATATTCATAATGGAAGATTCTGTGTAACACCAGATTATCCAAATGGAACATATGCATACTTCTGTACCATTTCCGAAGGAAATGACTCTAGTGGACCATTCAATAACTACAGAAGACCTGTATTCCCTTATGTAATTGGTGATACCTATAAGTCAACACCTATTGCATTCAACTTTTTAGCAAGATCTAATCAGACTGATTATGATATTGAAGGTAAAGGTTGGTTTAGAAATACTAAGTATTACTATACAAATGGTGGACAGAGTGGATATGATTATATCTTCAACTCTAACACAGTAAGAAAACAAACTATTGATATTACTGCAACAACTGCAGGAACTATTGACTCTATTACAGTCTTTGATCCTGGTAGTGATTACCAAATTAATGATAGAGTTATATTTAATAACACTAAAACTGGTGGTAGTAATCTAAATGTTAAGGTTTCTCAGATTGGGGGTAAAACAGTAAATGCCGTAAGTCTTGCAACAACTTCTATTGAAGATGTTGAGATTTATCCAAGTACCGGTTCTAATCAATTTATTGGTCTGACTTCGGTACCACATAATTTTCTTCCTGGTAACATCATTTATATCGATGGCCTGTCTGAGACGTATAAGAACTTACAGGGTTCTTACAGTGTTGGTGTAAGTAGTGATAGATGGTACACTTCGTTAGGCATCTCTACAGGTCCTGTGACGGGTATTGTGACCTATGTCTATGTTTCTGGTTCACTTGATGAATCCATTGTAGCACCCGATGATATTCTAAGAATTGAATCTGAAAAACTTAAGGTTTTAAATATCGATAAAACTTCGAGTAGAATTCGAGTTTTAAGAGGTTATGATAATACTTTTGCGGTAGTACATAGTGCCGGTACATTAGTTCGAAACGATCCTAGAAAACTATCATTTACTGCAACAGGTATTGTTACTACAAAAGAACTAACAACCAATAGACAAATTTATTTTGAACCAAACGAGGCAATAGGCCTTGGTACTGCAACTGTTGGTACTGCCACAACGTTAGTTTTCGCTAATCCAGGTGTGGGTCAGACTCAACTGAGAGTTGATCAACAACAAATCTACATTCCAGATCATAGATTGGGATTGAACACTCCCATTGTCTATTATACTAATGGTGGAACAACTATTAATGCATGGAGTGGTATTACTAGTTCTAATATATTCCAACTAGAGTCTAACCGAAATCTTTTTGCAGTTCCTATCAGTAAGGATATCCTTGGTATTGCAACAGTTCGTGTTGGTATTGACAGTATTTCTGGAGAATATGTAGGGGTTAATAGTGAGGCAGGTGGTCTTCTTTACTTTACTAATTCAGTTGGTCTCGGTAGTTACCACAGTTTTAAAACTAATATATCATCAGTATTAAGTAGTAGATTTTCTAAAAATGTTGTTACTGTTTCTACTGCAAGTACTCATGGCATAAGACCTGGTGATAGAATTACTAACGACGTAAACCCAACCACAACTACAGAAATAGCAGTCATTTATGATGACTATAACCGAAGAATAATATTTGATCCAGACATTATTCAACCAGTAGGAATTAATACAGTATCTAATACATTTAATGTTCCTGAAAATAAGTATCAGATCGGTGATAAGGTTATCTACAGTTCGGTAATACCGGATCCTAGTCTTTCCAATAAAGGTCTCTACTATGTTTATGTCTTTAAGAATAATCAGATTAAATTAGTTGAGTATGCTTCTGAACTAGGGAAAGAAAACCCAACATTTGTCAATATTGGAACTGCGCATACTACAACAATCTCTAGGATCAATCCTGCGATCAAAGTTCAAAAAAATCAGAATTTGAAATTTAATCTTTCTGATGACTCTTTGTCGTTCACCAATTCTGGTGCTAAATTTGCCGCATTTGATATGTTTATCTACAGTGACTTATCGCATGCAAATAAATTCTGGACTACATCAAATTCCGATTCATTTGAAGTTACTAAATCTGGAATTGTTGGTATTGATACTGATGCAAATTTAACTCTTTACGTTAGTGAAAATATTCCTACCAATCTGTGGTATAACTTCGAGACTGATAATATTGATATCAATCTTCCCGTAAAGATGAGAAGATATACTGACACTTCAGTTTATAATAACAACCAGATTAATGTCACTGATAATAAATTTGATGGTAGTTATAACGTTGTAGGTGTAACATCTATGACTTTCGATTATAACATACCTTACAATAGAGATATTACTAATTCATACGATCCAACCACAGCAATTCTTAGTTACACTACAAATTCTTCTACTACAGTTGGTCCTATTTCTAAATTGACTATCTTGAATGGTGGTAGAGGTTACAGATCTCTTCCTGGATTTACTTCAGTAAGAAGTTCTACTGGTACTGGGGCATTAATACAACCGTCAAGCACTACTATTGGCAATATTATATCAACAAAAGTTAACTATATTGGTTTTGGTTATCCATCTGACACAACTCTGAATGCTCCTGGCAATTTGCCAGAAATTTTGAGAATTGAACCTTTGGCATCATTTGATTCTATTGGCATTAGTTCAGCTGGTTTGAATTATTACGAGGCTCCTGAACTGGTTGTAGTTGATGGAGCATCAAAACTACAAATAACGGATGTAAAACTGGATTATGAGTTAGATGATACCGAAGTTACTATTGTAGACAACACTATCTCACTGAACAATGTCACTCCAGAAATTATTCCTATCAATAATTCAAATGGATTCAGTATTAGTTCTATTACTTATAACTCTGTATCAAAAATTGTAAGACTATCACTATCTAAGCAGTTCAGTGATCCTCAAGACTGGCCATTTAAGGTTGGTGAGACCGTAATTGTTGAAAATATTGCGATTGGTTTTAATACTACAGGAAAAGGTTATAATTCGGAGAATTATGATTACGCATTATTCACTCTAACTGCAACTGATAGTAATCTTGGTGGATCTGGTTCATATATTGAATATGATCTTTCAGATTATCTTAGTGATGGAGAATCTCCCGGTGAAGTAACAACTTTTGCAGTAGGAAAAGTAACTCCAAAGACATATTTTCCAATCTTTGATATTAAACTCAAAATTTCTAATTTCTTTGATGGGGAAAAGGTCTCAAATGACGAGAGTGTGGGTGTAGTAGAGAGATGGGATCCGGTTAGTGAGTATTTGTTCATCTCTACTAATTCAGATTTCGAAGTTGGTAGTATCATTGAGTCCGAAACCTCTCAAATTAAGTCTAGAGTTAAATCTAAGATTGATTTTAACTCAACTATTGGTATTGGTGCAGGAACAACCTTTATTTCGGGTTGGCAATCAAATTCTGGTTTCTTGAACGACAATTTGCAAGTTATTCCCAATAATGAGTACTATCAGAACTTCTCGTATTCCCTTAAATCTAGAATTCCCTATAAAACTTGGGATGATCCAGTAAGTTCCCTCAACCATACTGCCGGTTTTGATAAATTTGCAGATTTGGTTATCGATAACAATGCTGGTAGTATTGTATCAACAAAAGAAATAACTATAGAAACGGTAGTTGATCTTATTGGTGAGGGTAGTCTGTATTGTTTCCCGGATTTTGATGGGGTAACAGAAACTACTATTGATATTGTCAATGGTAAGACTATATCCGATCAAATTGTATTCGAAAATCGAATTTTGCTAGATTACTTTGAATCTAGAGGAAATAGAGTATTAGAACTGGACGATATTAGCAATCAATTTAACAGTAATGCAAGAGATACAAAATATTCTATTGTAGACTTCTTCGACAATAAATTCTACTTCAATAAGTTCTTTACTTTAGTTCAGGATAGAGAAGTTAGAAACAGAAAACAATCTAGTATTGTTTCTGTTGCGCAAGATGGAACTAGAGGTTTTGTTAATCAATATGGTACTTTAGACACTGCAATGTCTTTGGGTTATTTTGACTATATTGGTGCAGGAACCAGTTCATGGGGTCTCACCTTCTATCCAACTCTGTTTAAGTACAATAACTATGATATTTCTTACTTCACCTTCAGTGGATTGAATGATGTAACTGGAATTGGAACTCAACAAATTGGTAATGTAGTTAAAATTTCTACTGCAAGCACTAATGTATCTGTTGCAACCACTACAAATCTGGTATCAATTTCTTCTACCTATAGAGCTGCAAAACTTCTTATTCAAATGGAAGATGCAGAAAATAACTACTATGGTAACGAACTCAATATCCTTCACGATGGAACAAATGTAACTACTCTTCAATATGGTGCAATTGACAATAAAGTTGGTCTTGCTGGTTTGCCAAGTTCTGGATTTGGAACATATAATGCATATATTTCTGGTGGACAGGTAAAAGTTGATATTATTCCTACTGTAGGAACTGCGGTTACTGCGAATGTGAGTGTCGTATCTATTGCTGACAATAGTGCTTCTGGGGTTTCTACATCAAATCTTGTAGTTACTAATCTATCATCTTATTCCAAGTCTATTGCCTCTTCAGGAACCCCTGTCGAAAATATTGTTGCTTCTTACTCATCACCATTCAATTCCGAATACTTTATAGTATCGGTAGAGGACACTACAAACAATGAGTATGAGATGTTTGAGGTAAATGTCCTTGATAATGATACTGTAAACAGAATTGTGAAATATGGTGATATTAGAACTAATGTAGGTCTTGGGACAGTTGGTGTTACGAATAGTAGTACCGAAACTCATCTTGTATATACACCAAATCCAAATATTAATGTCGAAATAAGAGCATTTGGTATTTCTCTTAAGAATTTCAACAACATTGTCGGTATTTCTTCAATTGATCTCGATAATAACATTCTATTCTCTGAATATGGAACATACACTGGTACAGAGTTCGATAAAAAGACTGCATTCAAGTTACAATCAAACAATTTAGATGTATTCCAAAGAAGTTTTGTAGGGAACAGCACTTCTATAGTTAGTACTACGAACAACCAAGTTGTTTTGGAAGATCATTTCTTCGTAACTGGTGAGAAAGTTACTTATGATTATGAAAATTCTATTCTATCAACTGCAAATGCTATTGGGATCGGAACTACAAGTGTAGCTGGAGTATCCACTGATAAACTTCCGTCTACTCTTTATATTGTCAAATATAGTGAAAAGTCTGTAGGGTTTGCAAAAAGCGCAGCAGATGCACTGAGTACAGTTCCTACCGTATTTGATCTGAGTTCTGTTGGTATTGGAACATTCCATAAAATTACCGCAACTAATCAAAATGCCAGAGCATTGTTGGCAATTGATAATATGGTTCAGTCACCTGTAACTGAGGTTAATATTGAAACACAGTTGTCTGAAAGTATTGTATTTGACGTAGATTTTGATGTTGTTGGGATTACATCGTTCAGAGCAAATGATTTGCTCAAGATTGATGATGAGATTATGCTTGTTCAGAACACGGGAGTTTCTTCTGAGAATAGTCTCAAAGTTCTACGTGCACAGATGGGAACACAGGTTGCATCACATAATATAGGAACTTCAGTCAATTTGCTTGGTGGTAACTATAATATTATCGATAATACAATTCACTTTGCCTCTGCTCCATTTGGAGCAACTCCAATTGGAACTACTACAGCAGGTCCTGATAATGTGGATTGGGTTGGTGTTACCACATACTCAAGTTTCCAAGGCAGAACCTTTATGAGGAGTGGTATTCTTAATGATGACCTTGATACATATGCGACTAACTACACTTTTGATAATATTCAAAGCGGATTTAATGGTCAAAGAAAAGTCTTTACTTTGACTCAAAATGGCCAAAATTTAGTTGGATTTGCAACAAACCAGGCAATAGTATTGAATTCAAATATTCTTCAAGAACCTCTAGGTGGTCAGATAACATCTGGTGACTATAGTTTCCTTGAAGTTGCAGGTGTTACGAGTATTACATATCTCGGTGATAGTGTCTCATCTGAAGAAGATCCAAATAAGGCTTCAATTCCTAGAGGAGGAACACTTATCTCTGTTGGTTCTACTCCAGGTTTTGGTTTCCAACCATTAGTTAGTGCTGGTGCTTCAGTATTTGTCAACTCTGGGGGTACAATCAACTCAATCAGTATTGGTAATAGTGGTTCTGGTTATAGAACTGGTATTCAAACTAACGTAGGTGTCGGTATTATCACGTCATCTGTTGGGGATGTTCGAGTTATTGGTATTGGTACTGCAAATATTGTAGATGGTCATGTAGATAGTATTGACCTTTATAACCTTGGTTCTAATCTTGACTTCAACAATCCACCAGTTGTCGTTATAGACAAACCTCTTGGATACTCAAATATTCCTTTGGTCTATAGTTCTAATTCTGCATCTGGAGTTGGTACTGGTGCAAGAGTTGATATTATTGTTGGACAAGGTTCTAGTATTATCAATTTTGAAATTGTAAGTGGTGGTTTTGGTTATAATGTTGGTGATAAACTTAATATTGCTATTGGTGGAACCACAGGTGTCAAGACTGATTCAAGTCTTCCATTCATTCCGTTTGAATTAAGTGTTACCGACGTATATCGAGATACTTTTAACGGGTTTACTGTTGGAGAACTTGATGTATTTGATAGTGTTAATGAGTTGTTTGATGGGTTAGCTACAAAATTCCCTCTTAAGATTTCAAATAAACAATTTGCGATTGAATCTAAGAAAGGTTCAAACATCAATCCTGCTCAAGCACTAATCATAACAATCAATGATATTTTACAAGTTCCTGAAATTGCATATAACTTCACTGGTGGTGGTTATGTAGAATTTACAGAACCTCCTAAAAAGGGTGATACTTGTAAAATTATCTTCTATAAAGGTACTCCAGATGTTGACGTTGTTTTTGTCGATATTCTTGAGACCGTTAAAATTGGCGATACATTACAACTGAAGAATGACATCACAAAAGGTCAAACGTTTGGATTATACCAAGACCCAAGAGTAGTGACTGGTATTACCACTCTGGATACCGTAACCACTCTTGCTTATAATGGTCCTGGTGTTACTACAAATACTGCACTGATAAGACCCGTTACCTGGTGTAAGCAAACTGATGATATTACAATTGATGGTGACTTCGTAACCAAGGATAGAGTTGACCAGGAACCGTACATCTATCCTGCAGCATATCTAACATCATATGTTGGTTTCACTAGTGTCTATGGTTATGTTGATAGCATTAGACCGTTGTTTAACTCTAGTAGTGAAACAAATCTTCTAGATTATCAAGATAAGGTTGTAATTATAGACCAAGGATCTATCGACGTTGCAACTGCCACTGCATCTACTGGGGTCGGTGGAACAATCACATCATTTACTGTAAGTAATGTTGGTGCAGGTTATTCTTACTTAACAAGCCCTGTGGTGTCAGTTTCTTTGCCAGATGAACTCAATGGAACCAGAGCAACAGGTATTGCCTCAGTAATTGGTGATGGTGTAGTATCGATTTCTGTATCTAATGCAGGAACAGGATACACTCAAGCACCTAATGTTCTTATTCAACAACCTTCTGTTAGAAGAGAGAAGATTGGAATTACCTCATACTTTGGTGATTACGGTAATATCGTTGGTTATGCACATTCGGGTATCAATACTGCGTTTATTGAACTGCATATCCCAGAAGATTCGTACATGAGAGATGTATCTATTGCAGGTGTGGCAGTTACGGTCAGTCAATTGATTCCGGGTGATTTCTTTATTGTCAATGAATCAAATGTGGGTATATTTACTGACAATAACTTTGATGGAAGATATTATGTTAAGAATGCGGAAAATGTAACTAAAGATCTTTCAAGTATTGGTCTTGGTGTAACTACCATTCGAAGAATTGAGTTCACAAGTCAGGGTTATTCTTCTGGTTCCGGTGTATTCGATAATTCCCGTATTTTCGGTGAATATACGTGGGGTAAACTGCAGTTCATAAACAGAGTTCCTACAACTGCTCTAGAATTCTTCCCTGAAGGATATAGCGGATTATCATCATCACCTCTTGTACAAAGATTTCAACCTTTGAAATTCAATAATTATAATGTTTAGATAAATACAACATAGAAAAGGATTCTGTATAGAAGATGGCATACCAAGGTATTAATACGGGCTCATCTCCCAATAGTGGAACTGGTGACTCACTTATTGAAGGTGCCGAAAAGATTAACAGTAATTTTGTTGAACTTTACAACATTGTCGGTAATGGGTCAACAACCTTTGTTGGTATTGTAACTCAAATTACTGCGGGTACTAATGTAAGTATTAGTACCTCATATGGTTCTGTTCAAATATCTTCAAATATTCCGTCACAGATAAACGCTACAAATTTGAATGTAAGTGGTGTTTCTACATTAGGTGTTACCTCAATAACTGGTGCAACATCAATAACAGGTTCTGCAACAATAGTCGGTGCAACATCAATAACTGGTGTTACATCAATAACCGGTTCAGTATTGATTTCTGGCATTACTACACTTGCAAGTAGTGGTGGTATTACTACGACTGGTGGTGATCTTTATGTTGGTGGAGATTTATATGTACTAGACGATGTTGTCTATGACGAAGTTACTGGTAGAAACCTGAATATTGCTGGTGTTGGTACTATAGCAATATTGGGAGTCAGTAGTACTTCTACATTTACTGGTAATGTAAGTCTTGGTTCATCTCTAAATGTAAGTGGTGTTTCAACATTTACTGGCAATGTAAGTCTTGGTTCATCACTGTTGATGAGAGATGATAAACAACTTATACTAGGTGACAACTCAGAATTTACTATCTTCCATAATGACTCTGATGGAAATGTCATTAGGGCCAATGTTGCCAGTTTAAATGTTAAGGCAGATACCCAAAACTACACTAGTGGTGCTGGGACAACTCAAATTATGGCGACCAATGTTGATGGTAACTTTGGTGTTGAATTCTACTATAACAATAACAAGAGACTTGAGACAAAACATGGTGGTGTTGATGTATTGGGTTACTTTAAAGTATCTGGTATCTCCACATTAGGTATTGTCACTGGTGCAACATATTATGGTGATGGATCAAATCTAACAGGAATAGTTCCATCTCTTACTGGAGCGGATGGTTCTGGTATGACTGGTGTTGTGACTTCAATTGTTGCCGGTGCAAATATAACACTCACTGGCGGTCCAACAGGTATTGTTACTATTGCTGCATCAGGAGGTGGTGGTGGTGGTATTACAACCGCCAATATAAATGCAAACACTTTACAAGTTTCAGGTGTTTCCACATTTTCGGGAAGTGTTATAACTGATAATGCAAATTTATCAATTGTTAATACTACTGGCAATAATGCTCATATTACCGTTGGTCAGAATGTAGATGGATCTGGTCAGAATCATCTTGGAATATATTATGGTACTTCCTTAGGTACACCACCCGGAGCAGATATATTCACCTCTAATGGTAATATGAGTTTCTGGGTTGATGGTTCTGGCTTCGGACCTGGTGGTTCAGAAATTGAATTTGGAAACGCTTTTGGTGCTGGTGCTGGTGGTGCCACTTGGATGTCTATGTCTTCTAGTGGTCTTAGTGTAGCTGGTATTGTGACTGCCAGAACTGGTGCTGCTGTTACCTATTACGGCGATGCATCTAATATCACTTCGGGTAAATGGAATCTTGGTGCAGATGGTAGTAATCACTATCAATTTACTGGTCCTGGTGGTTTAAATGCTACAGCAGATCCTGTCATATACCTTGCACGAGGCCAAAAGTATGAATTTGTGAATACTATGAATGCTCATCCATTTGAGATTAGAGTATCAAATGGTGGTGCTGCATATACTAACGGCATATCTGTAGAGGGAACCACATCAAATGGAACTACAACTTTTGATGTCCCGTTTGATGCACCAAACTCACTATATTATCAATGTACTGCTCATGCGGGTATGGGTGGAACTGTTGTAGTATATCCCGACCTGTTTACAGTCTAAATAACAAAAAGTCCGGTAAAAATGGCTGCGATAATTACAGATCAATTACGTATTTTGAATGCGAAGAATTTTGTGGATGATGTCCAAAATTCTTCTAATTCTTACTACGCTTGGATTGGTTTACCAGACCCTGCAGATTTTCAAAGTGACTGGGATTCCAATCCCCCAGCACCTAAAGACAGTTTAAATCAATCCAATGATTATTGGGATACGATGCTCTGTCTTAAGAGGATCAACTCTACTGATGTAAGTCAGGTTGTTAGAAAGATTGTATGGCAGTCTGGAACCACATATGATATGTGGAGAAATGATATTACAAGAGATAATCCATCTCTCCCATCTAATTCATTTGACATTTATGACTCAAATTTCTATGTAATGAATAGTGAATATAAAGTTTATATTTGTCTATTTAATAATGCCAACCCAGAAAATAGTTTTAGAGGTGGTCCATCTCTAGATGAACCAAATTTCACTGACCTAGAGCCTAGAGAAGCTGGTAGTAGTGGTGATGGATATATCTGGAAGTATCTTTATACCATCAAACCAAATCAAATCATTAAATTTGATTCTACAAGTTATATTGCCGTACCAACTGATTGGAATACTAATGCATCTTACGCTCCAGTAAGAGAGAATGCTGCAAATAGTGGTGAAATTAAGATTGTAACTATTAGAAATCGTGGTGTTGGTATTGGAACGGCAAATGTTACATATACTAGAGTACCTATTCTAGGTAATGGTAGAGGTGGAGAAGCTACAGTTGTTGTCAATAATGATGCAAAAGTAGAATCTGTCACGGTTTCTAGAGGTGGTCATGGTTACACTTTCGGCACACTAGATTTAGAGAATGGTGGTGTACCAAATGGAACAATTGCTCCAATTTTTGATGTAATCATTCCTCCTCCTGGAGGTCATGGTGCCAATATTTATTCTGAGCTAGGTGCATATAATGTTCTGTCTTATGCAAGATTTGAAAATGACACTCAAAACCCAGATTTTATTACTGGCAACCAATTTGCCCAAGTAGGAATTATAAAAAATCCAACAAACTACAATTCTTCTTCATTTCTTACCAAAGATAAAGCAAGTGCTCTGTATGCACTTAAATTAGTGGGTACTGGTTATAGTGAAGCAGTATTTGCTCCAGATTCCTTTATAACTCAAACTGTTGGACTTGGTTCTACTGCTGTAGGAAAGGTTGTTTCTTATGATGAACAGACCGGTGTTTTGAAGTATTGGCAAGATAGAAGAACTTCTGGATTTAATACGGATGGAACAAAAAATACTGTACCTGTCTATGGATTTAATCAGCTAGAATTTACTTCATCACCCACTAACGGTGGTACTGTTAATATTGTTCCTACTTCAGGCAATACATTGACTATTGATGCGAACTTTACTGGCGTTTCTACTGCAATAAATAGTAGGACATACTACTTGGGTCAGGAATTCACAAAAGGAGTATCAAATCCAGAATCACAAAAATATTCTGGTGATATCATTTATGTTGATAATAGACCTTCTGTTACCCGATCCTCTTCTCAGAAAGAAGATGTTAAAGTTATCTTGCAATTCTAAGAGATATGCCACAGGAAACTAATCTAAACGTCGCTCCATATTTTGACGACTTTGATCCTGACCAAAATTATTATAAGATTCTTTTCAAACCTGGCTATCCAGTTCAGGCTAGAGAATTAACTGGACTGCAGTCAATTCTTCAGAATCAAGTCGAAGACATGGGCAACCATTTCTTCAAAGAAGGTGCTAAGGTTATTCCTGGTGATTTGACCTATGTCAAAGACTTTTATGGAATTCAGATTGAACCCGAGTTTCTTGGTATACCTGTAAGCATATATCTCGATCAATTAGTCGGGACGATTATTACTGGCAAATCATCAAACGTAACTGCACGTGTTGTAACTTATATCACCGAGGATGAGTCAGATAGAGGAACTTATACACTATACGTCAACTACGAAGACTCATCTTCTGAAGAGGATGTAAGTACTTTTATCAGTGGAGAAATTTTAACCACCAGTACAAATATTAACTACGCATCAACTTTCATTGCATCTGGTGAGGGATTTTGTTCTACGATTCCACAAAATGCTCCTATTATCGGTTCGTCTTTCAACCTTTCACAAGGAATTTATTTCTTGAGAGGTTATTTTGTCGATGTTGCAACTCAGACCCTAATTCTTGATCAGTATAGTAATACTCCATCTTATAGAGTTGGTCTCGATATTATTGAGGAGATCATTTCTTCTGATGTTGACCCATCGTTGAGTGATAACGCTCAAGGATTTAATAATTATACAGCACCAGGTGCAGATAGACTTAGTATAACACCAATATTAGCTAAAAAGCCTCTCGATAATTTTGATGAAAGTAACTTTGTTCAACTTTCAGAAGTTAGTAATGGTGTTCTAAGATCAATTAATACAGATACTGAGTATAATTTCTTAGGTGATGAGTTTGCAAAAAGAACTTTTGATGAATCTGGTCATTATTATGTAAAAGAATTTGTTACTACTGTAAAAAACAGTCTAAACAACGAAGAAGGAAACCGAGGAATATACAATCCCGGTCAAACTACTCAGTCTGGAAATACACCTGATGACAATATCGGAGTTTATAAAATTTCTCCAGGTAAAGCATATGTTAAAGGTTACGAAGTAGAAACTATCGTACCTTCTTTAATTGACTTCCCAAAACCAAGAGCAACTAAGCAATTACAAAATCAAGGTCTTAATTTTGGTTTCGGTCCAACTATAGCACTGAATAGGGTCTTTGGATCTCCGACTATTGGTATCAATACTTCAAATACCCTGAGTCTTAGAAGTAGAAGAGTTGGTGTAAATCAAGAAACTGCGCCAGGTAAAGAAATTGGTATTGCAAGAATCTATGACTTTGTACTTGAGTCTGGTTCTTATGATACAACCTTCCCAAATTTGAATGTTTGGGATCTCTCACTCTTTGATGTTCAAACCTACACTGATATTACACTCAATGAACCAGTAACGCTTAACACATCTTCCTATATTAAAGGTGAGTCAAGTGGAGCAACTGGATTTCTTAAGTATTCGGTAAGTGCAGGAACAGCAATTACTGCATATAGTGTTGAAGGTGATTTCTTTAATGGTGAAAGACTTTTATTTAACGGTGTTCTTGATAATGCAAGATTTGTCACTGAGTCAACTAACTTCTCACTGTCAGATACTAAATCGGTATTTGGTATTGTAGGAACTGGGAATACATTTACTGCAGATATTATTCAAACTCCAGTTTTTGATATTGGTAATGCAACTTGTTCACCACAAATTGCAAATTCTTCAAGAATTTCAATTCCAGTAAATCCTGGCTTCTCTTTTGTTGGTATTGCCACTGTTGGTAACCTCGTAAGGTTCTCTAGAACTAATCTAGATGCAGCAACATTTGCAAGAATTACCGGAGTTGGTAGAACCAATATTACAGTTAGTGGTATAACAACAGTTGCTGGTATATGTGATGGTGCTCTTCCTGCAGGAACTGAGACAGTTTCAAATGTACAGATAATCAGTACTAGAGCTCAACGAAATTCCGGTTCTGGCAATCTTACCGATAATGAATCACTGTATAGTGCATTCCCCAAAAGTAATGTTGCGTCTGTAAACCTGATTGACTCTGATATTGTTATCAGAAGACAGTATAATACAAATATCACATCTAATTCTACTGCGGTTATTAATGCTGGAGATAATGAAGTATTCTTGCCCTTTGACGAAGAAAAATATACTTTAATTCGGTCAAATGGTCAGACTGAGGTTCTTACTGAAGACAAGTTTGTATTTACTAATGGATTTGCATCAGTTCAAATTACTGGTCTGGGTGCAGATGATGTTGACACCACACTTATTACTACAATCAGAAAAAGTAATATTACATCTAAAACTAAACTGAATTCTGTCTCTAATAGTATTATTATCGACAAGTCAAGCTCAGCTGCCTCCGGTATTGGTTCTACGACTTTAGCTGATGGATTGGTTGCAGGAAACTATCCATTTGGAACAAGAGTACAGGACGAAGTTATTTGTCTGAATACCCCAGATGTGACTAAGATTTATGGCATATTCCAATCTGATGATGTGGGAGATCCTGTTGCTCCATTTATGACAATATCTCAAATGGATGGTGTTAGTGGAACAACTAATGATTTACTTATCGGTGAGACACTGACTGGTCAAACTAGTGGAGCCAAGGCAATATATGTAGAGAGATTTACAGATACTAAAGTATATTTTATCTATTTGAATAGTTCAACTTTCCAAAATGGGGAAATTGTATCTGGTAATCTGTCATCAACCAATGGTATTGTCAACAGCGCAAAACTGGGTTCTAAAAATATCACCAAAGATTTTAAGTTCTCTAATGGTCAGAAAGGTGGTTATTATGATTACTCAAGAATTATCAGAAAGGGTTCTGCAGGAATTCCTTCTAGAAGACTGAGGGTTTACTATCAAACTGCATATTATGATCCTGCGGATCAAGGTGATATCACCACAGCAAATTCTTATAATAATTTTGACTATGCTAAATTGTCTACAGTAAATGGACATAGAAATTCAGATATTATTGATGTAAGACCTAGAGTAACTGATTATGTCGTTGCTGCTGGTGCAAGATCACCACTAGAATTTGACGGTAGAAATTTTGTAGATACTGTTGATGGGAATCAACATAGTTCTAACCATATTATTGCTTCGGATGAAGTAATGACTCTTGGTTATGAATATTATCTCCCAAGAGCAGATAGAATTTATATTGATAAATTGGGTTCTATAAGCGTAATTGAAGGTACCCCTCAGGATCAACCAAGACTTCCTGATAGTATCAGTGGAGCAATGAATATTGCAAATGTTTTCCTACCTGCATACTTATATAACACCTCTGATGCAAAAATTAATTTTGTAGAACATAAGAGATATCAAATGACTGATATCGCCAAACTTGAGCAGAGAATTAAAAATCTTGAGTACTACACTTCCTTGAGTCAAATTGAGTCGAATACTCTCAATATGTTTGTAGAAGATTCAAATGGTAATAATAGGTTTAAGTCTGGTATTTTCGTAGATAACTTCTCTTCTCTTGAACCCCAAGATTCTACGATTGGTATCAAAAATAGTGTTGATACTAGAAAAGGTATCTTAAGACCTTCACACTATACTACCGCAGTCAATCTCCAACTAGGAACAACTGCAATTACCGGAATTGGAGAAACTTCGGATACCAACCAAGATTCTCAATTCGCAGAGATTGTTGGTAATGGGATTCAGAGAACCGGAAGAGTTATCACTCTTGACTACACTGACAGATCTTGGCTAACACAACCATATGCAACAAGAATTGAAAGTGTAACTCCTTTCCTAATTCAGTTCTGGCAAGGTAATATTAGGTTAACTCCAGATGTTGATGTTTGGATTGATGTCAATAGACTTGAAGTCAACAACGTAATGATGGAAGGTTCATTCCAAGGTATTGCGGAATCTCTTGGTGCAGAAGTAACAACCAATGCAGATGGTTCAAGAACTGGTGTAAGTCCTGTTCTGTGGAATTCATGGGAAACTGTTGGTGTTAACTTGAACATGTCATTGTCAAATGATCAACAATTCGTTCAAGGTGCGTCTGATGTAGTATCAAATGGTCTTGTAGATAATCTTCTTCGTGGAAGAGATGTTGGTGTTGATCAGATTGTTGATGCAAGTGATGCAATTGTCAATAACATTTCTGCAAGTGGTGGAGTTACACTAGATCAACAAAGATCTGGAACACAATCTACAGTTAATGAAGTAATTGAGACAGAATCTCTTGGAGATAGAGTTGTAAGAAGAGATATCATTCACTTCATGAGATCTCGGAATATTGAAGTTACTGCAACAAGATTCAGACCTTATACTAGACTTTATTCATTCTTTGATCAAGTAAATGTAAACAGGTTTGTTGTACCTAAGTTGATTGAAATTGAAATGATTCATGGGGCATTCGTCGTCGGTGAACTTGTTAATGGTAGATTGAATAACGGTGGTTCTAGAAGAAATAATTCCAGCTCCACTCCACGTATCGACTTTAGAGTTGCAAAGTCTGATCATAAGTATGGTCCATATAATAACCCAACAGATCTTTACGATCAAAGTCCTTATGACAGAAACGTTTCTGTCAATACTGTTTATTCAGAATCTTCTAGTACTGTAAACGTCGATACATTCAGTCTTGCTTCTGAAGATTTTCCACAGTTTAGTGGTTATATCTCAAGAGGAATGATTTTGACGGGTAGGACTAGTGGTGCCCAAGCAAGAGTCACTAACGTAAGACTTATTAGTGATGGTGTTGGTACTGTACAGGCTTCATTCAGAGTACCTGATGGTGCAAACAACGCTAACCCAACGTTTGAAACTGGCAGATCAAGATTTAGACTTACCAGTAGTAGAATTAACAGTCAGATTGAAGGAGCCACAACCACTGCAGGAGAAGGGACATTCTATTCACAGGGTGATGTAGATGTCACTCAAGGAACAACACTCTCTTTGAGAAATGCTTCAGTTGAAACTGAAGACTTTAGTCAATTAAGAAGTCTTGGTGATAATTTCACAACTAATACTATTGCAGTTGAAAGTGGATTTGAAGTTACAACTACAATCGAGCAAGACATCACAAATATCCAGCAAGATTTTATTACTAATGTAACCAATGTTACTAATGTAACGCGTAACAACATCACAAATAATATTATACGAAGACCAACTCGACCACCACGCCGACGCATTTTTGGAGGAGACCCTCTTGCGCAAACATTCCGTGTTGATGATGAGACTGGAATTTTTGTTACTAAAGTCAATGTATTCTTCCAAGCAAAAGATGCAAACCTTCCAGCAACTTTCCAGTTGAGAGAATGTAGACTTGGAACGCCAACAGAGACTGTTCTTGCTTTCTCTGAAGTTGACATTGAACCTGCAAACGTGACCACCAGCGAAGATGGTTCTATTCCATATACCATTACATTAGAATCTCCAGTATTTCTAACCGGTGGAACTGAATATGCTATGGTTCTACTCTCACACTCAGTTGAGTGGAAGGTATGGATTAGTAGATTGGGTGAGGCTGACGTAAGAACTATAGACCAAGAGGCTGGTCAGATTCTTGTAACAGAACAACCTCTTCTTGGTTCTTTGTTCAAATCTCAAAATGCTTCGGTATGGACTCCAAGTCAGTATGAAGACCTTAAGTTTGAGATTTTTAGATCTTCGTTTAACCCTTCTGGTAACGTTCAATTCTTTAACCCAAATCTACCTACATCACTTTCGCAGATTGATCCAACTGGTCTCTCTATGAATTCTAGAGAAATTAGAGTTGGTCTTGGAACTACGGTTCAAGATGCTGATCTAACTGTAGGCAATACCGTCAAACAACTCAATATTGGTGCAACTGGCACATTGGTTGCATTTGCAGGATCTGCTACATCAAATCTTTCACTTACAAATGTGGGTAGTGGGTATGTACCTGCAAGTGGTAGTCAATCATACACTGGAGTTGCGCTAACTTCAATTACTGGTACAGGATTAAATGCTACTGCAAATATTACTATTACTAATGGTTCTGCTACAGCAGCAACTATAAACAATGGGGGTGTTGGCTATGTTGTTGGTGATGTATTAACTCCAGTCAATTTGGGTAGTGTTAATCTTGGTTCTGGAATGCAACTTTCTGTGGAATCGATTCTCGGAAATAACACTCTGATATTGAATAATGTTCAAGGTAATTTTGTAACTAATTCAGGTTACCCATTACATTATGATAACAATAGTGGTATTACGACAGAACTCAATTCTAGTGTTGGTGGAGATGTAATTCCTGTTTCTCCAATAAACGTTGTAACAAATGGTGATTATATTAGAGTGTTCCAAAGAAATCATGGTTTACATTCGAATGTAGATAGACTTACTATTACTGATGTAGTTTCAAATTCTACCCCAATCAGTCTTGCCCAAGAATATCAATTTAATACAACTACATTTATTACTCTTGATGGTGTCGCAACTGAATTCAATAGATTTGAAAATATTGGAGTTGGTGCCACTAATCCTGGCTATGTTAAGATCGGAGACGAAATTATCAGTTACAATGGTGTGAATGGTAGAACACTGACTGGTATTGTAAGAGGAATTGATAATACACAAATTGCAACTCACGATCTGGGAGAACTTGTTAGTAAGTATGAATTAAATGGTGTTTCATTGAGAAGAATTAATAGACAACATCTACTTTCAAATGTTAATGCAAGTGATTTAGTAGAGGCACCTATTGGTCTGGATTACTACTATATCAAAGTTCAGATGAACATTGGTGGTACTAATAGAGCAGTCGGTAATGCAGATGGATTTCCCCCATTGTACTTTAATGAAAGAACTGTTGGTGGTGGTCCAGATGTTGCAGGTTCTTATAACTTACCGTACTCGTTGATTACACCAAAAGTAACTACAATCACGCCAACTGGTACTAATTTAATCTCTCAAGTAAGAACAGTCTCTGCATCAAGTATTTCTGGAAATCAACAGGCATACGCCGATGAGGGGTATGAACAGGTTAATCTCTTCACTAAAAATTACTTCAACTCTCAGAGAATGATTGCATCGCCACTGAATGAGTCTCTATATTTGAATAGTGACGTATATCCTGGCCAGAAATCATTCTCTATGTTGTTCAGTATGTTTACTACTGACGAAAGATTGAGTCCTGCAATTGACTTGGATAATGCTTCTGTAGTCTTTACATCAAACCGAGTAAATAGGCCGGTTACTAATTATGCATCTGACTTTAGAGTCAATGGTACTGAAAATGATCCAAATGCGTTTGTATATGTTTCTAAGAATATTGTTCTTGAGAATCCTGCAACTTCTCTCCAAGTTATATTAGACGCATACATTTCTAACAATAATGATATTAGACTATTCTATGCATTGAACCAGGATACTAGGGCGGAAGAGACAGTCTTTATTCCATTCCCAGGATATTCGAATATTGCTAGTAATGGTTCTATCATTGATATCTCGAACAATAATGGTACATCTGATGTAAGAGTGCCTACGATTGATTCTTATCAACCAGAGCCGTCTGTGAACCTCTACAAAGAGTATAAATTTACAATTGATGATTTGGTACCATTTGGATCTTTCCGTGTCAAGATAGTGAGTACATCGATCGATCAGTCCAATGCTCCACTCATAAGAGCTCTTCGTGCAATTGCATTCGCTTAATATGAACCAGTTAATACCAGTGGAAGGAATGGAAGGTTATTTTAGAGACTCCTCAACCGGAGCCATTCTTAATAAAAATAACCCCCAGTTCCAAGCTTATGTGAAAAACCGAGATAGTATGACTAAGGAGAGGCAAAGACTTGATTCTCTTCAAACTGAAGTACTATCTCTAAAGGGTGATATGAGTGACATTAAGAGTCTACTTTCGGATATTACATCGATGTTAAGACCAGACTATAAATAGTTAATATAGAAGTTCTTATATAAATGGCTCAGCCTACCACCAGACAAGAATTTACCGATTATGTTTTGAGACAACTTGGTGCTCCTGTTTTGGAGGTCAATGTTGCTGACGAACAGGTCCAAGATCTTATTGATGATGCAATTCAATATTTCAATGAGAGACACTTTGATGGTGTTACCCAGGTATATTTGAAGTATCAGATAACACAGGACGATATTAATAGGGGAAGAGCAAGACCACCTGGTGCACCGCAAAATGAAAGTGGAACCACAGGTATTGCATCAACATCAGCTACCGCAAATATTGTAGGAACTGCGACAACATTTACATACTATCAAAATAGCAATTATATACAAATTCCACCTTCAATTATTGGAGTGAATAAAGCATTCCAGTTTGGTGGTGGAATGGGACAAGGAATGTTCAATGTCAAATATCAAATGATGTTGAATGACTTTATTGGTCTCAATGGATTTGGTGCATCTGGTTATGATTTGACATCATATTCAATGACAATGGGTTATTTGGACACAATTAACTTTATCCTGAATACACATAAGCAGATTAGATTTAATCAAAGAACCGATAAATTATATTTGGACATTGATTGGAGCGAGTTGCAGGTTGGTGAGTTTATTGTTCTTGATTGTTGGGCGGCAAATGACCCCAATGAGTATTCAAGAATTTGGAACGATTCGTTCCTGAAACCCTATGTAACCGCACTTGTCAAAAAACAGTGGGGTCAAAATTTAATTAAATTTCAGGGTGTGAAGCTTCCAGGTGGTATTGAATTTAATGGAAGACAGATATATGAAGACGGTCAAGCAGATCTTGATAGGATTCAAGAGAAGATGATGAGTACATATGAACTTCCACCTTTAGATCTTATTGGGTAATACATTATGCTCAACCCATTTTTCCTGAACGGTAGTAAAACTGAGCAGAATCTAGTCCAGAGTCTTGTCAACG
>Ga0208298_1000197_pt1 | contig 28330 bp, 35 predicted proteins | sample 14BtaG_FD_184088 | JGI IMG/M metagenome (GOLD analysis project Ga0208298, IMG submission 184088) | Marine viral communities from the Subarctic Pacific Ocean - 14B_ETSP_OMZ_AT15311_CsCl metaG (SPAdes) (version 2) | ecosystem: Environmental > Aquatic > Marine > Oceanic | place: Pacific Ocean... | reverse complement strand
GTGTCGATTGTGTGTCGATTTTGCTTAAAACCGTGTCGATATTAGGTATATTGATGTCGAAAACAGATTTTTGTGTCGAAATACACGTAGTAAATGGGTTATATATAGATATTACAGGTACAACTCAAAACAGAAAACGATTATTTTTTCAGGGGTGGGGGTATAAATCGACACGCACATCCTGATTTTTTTGCCTTTTTTTACAGAGGTGTACCTCACACGTACACGCACGTACATACTATTGTTAAAACGTGTATGTTATCGTTTGATCACTGCAAAAAACTGTAGATCTACAGGAATTTACGTGCTGACAATGTCAAGATCTAACTAATAAAAAGTAATTACACGCACCGAGATGAGTAATAAAACCTCTTCCATACCTCTGTTAGACAAATATTTTCAAAACAAAAAAAACCATTTAAACATCTAAGAATCAATAAGTTATTAACATAAAACGTGTGTAACGTGTGTTCCTACCTCTGTTAGTTTGTTTTTTAAAAAGTTATTCACTATATTCGTTAATAAATAACATAAAAACTATGAGAGATATGAATGCAATTAACAGAGGTACAACAGAGGTACCACAGGCAAATCGCCCGAGTAGAGAATTAAAAATAAAAGTTTTGGAAGGCTTAACAAGTGTACCAGGTACAAAATCATTTAAGCCGAGACAATCTCTATTTAACGAGTTTTGGGTGTTGGAACATTTATTAAAAGAAATTAAAACCTCTATAAATAAATAAGCTATGATAAACAGATTTGCAAACTTCGTTAAAAATTCAACAGACAAACAACTTTTAGAACGTAATTTATTAGTCCGATTTCAATATTCACAATTAGAAGATCAAGGAAAAATGACTCAAGAAAAAGCCGATACTTTTATTGAACTTTTAAAAGCTATTAAAAACGAACTTCTTGAAAGAAACCAAAAACCAAGACTATATTAATTACAAAACCTCTTAAATTTAAAATTAAATAAAATGAGTAAACAAACAGAAACAATGACAATCAAAGCATTCAGTAATGCTGAAAAAATTTCTTTTAACGTCTTAGACAAATTAAAAATTTCAGACATGAAGGACTTTAAAATGACTCAATTAGTCGTATTTGAAACACTAAGACAATTAGATAAAAACGATTTGCTGAAGCACGATTTAAAAGAGTATTTCTAAACCTCTTAGGATAGTATGGTACTTAGGGAGTGTTCGATTCCTCCCTATCCACGACATAAGTCACATAATTAAATTAAATAACAATGAAAAAATTATTACTTTTTATTTTTAGTTCTGTTGTTGGTATTGTTGTTTTCAATGCCTTAACAATACTAATTAGAATCACACCTTCAATAGAATCTGTTGGTCAGGTTTTAGGTTTAATCTTTCTGTATGGATACCTTGTTTGTCTATCAGGAGTTTTAATTTATAGTTCAATAATCTTAATAAAGAACGAAATATGAATGACTATACTGCAACGGGAATAGCTGAAGGATGGATCGTATGTGAAGATACAGATCAGCAAATTGAGGCTTGGCAATACCTCCATGACTCAGGACTTGCTTACAGACTGCAAGGATGGTTCGGAAGAACTGCAAGAAATTTAATAGAATCTAAAATAATTAAACAATGAGAGAAATTTACACTATTACAAATCAGGTTTCAACAAGAGACTTGTACACAGAAGATTTAAGAGATGACATCTTAAACAACTATTCAATTCAGTTTGGCAACGTAGATCATAACGGAAGAGCTGAATGGCATCTTAGAAAAGATGGAAGCATTAAAGTTTTTGCTAGTGGTGGCATAAACCTACTTAACAATTGGTGCCACGTTAGTGAGATCGAAGAGTTAAAAAAGGAAGAAAGAATATCAGATTCTTGGGATAGTGACATAGATGATATCCTAGTCAACATTATTGAAGACAGAGGAAACGAATGTGGTCACACCATAAAATTGATTGAAGAGACTTTCTGATCTAACTAATCCTCCAAAACAACCTCCCTTCGTTAGTTCGTTGGGGGGATTTGGTGGTATAAGGCAATAATGCCACATAACTAAATCCAATTAAAATGGGACAATACTTTATTACAATTAACAAAACAAAAAAAGAGTACATCGACACGCACACGTTTGGAGATGGTGCTAAGTTCCTCGAATTTATGTCAAGTTCAAGAGGAATGAAAGAAGCTACAATGATGCTCTTGACTAATGGAGGAACAAAAGAAGAGTACTTGGGTAGATGGTCAGGAGATCAGATCGAAGTTCTTGGAGACTATGCTGAAGAGGGGAATCTATGGGATGAAATTCATTCTGAAAAATCTAAATGGAAGGACATTAGTAAGGAAACTTACAGAGCCTTGTTTAAAAACAATGCATGGTTTGCTACAGAAGAGAAGGAATACCTTAAAAAGAATGGAAGTCAATATCTTTATACAGATCAAAAGGTAATCCTTCAAGAATTATTTCCTGAGCAAATGATGGAAGGCGATCTTAGAAAAAAAATTAAAGAAGAGTATAACATTAAATAAAATAATTATGAGTACAAAAATTACAAACGAGATTTTCGAATCTTACCGATCAGAACAAAGAGAAATTAACGAAGCTAAAGAGTTTTTAAAAAGCAAAGGCTACTACACAGATTGTATGTGGCAAATCGAAGATGTTACAGACATATATAATTGTAGTGAACAAAAGGCACACGAGATTTTAGATTCAGTTTTAGGATCAGATTGTTCAGAAACTTTTGAAAAAATTGACATCTTAGCAAGTATGATGGGGATAAAAAGAAAGGAGGATAGCGATGAGTAAGCTAACTGAAAAAGATGTAAAATACTTAGGTAGGTATATGTCTACCTATGACTTTGTAGGGGAACATCAATTGGAAGATGTTGCAAACGAGGTCTTAGGATTAGGATGGGAAGCAGAGGATGATGTTTGTCAAATTCAAGATATATTAGATGCGATGAATCCTGATGGATTTATGGTAGAACACATTTCTAATTGTAGGACTGAGAATGACATTCAAGTCAGAGAGATGGATAACTTTTCCTCTACTGCATTGTATGAGTGGTTAAACAATTTTGTTGACTATGTGCAAAATCAAAATAATAATCTTTATAATGAGGCTTGTAAGTATGCTGATGAAAGGGAGGAGGATAGTGATGGAGTATAACGCACTTATCCAATGGAACGATACTAAAAACTATGAGGATGTTATAGTAACAACCAATAAAGAGTCTGATGAGGATGACTATATCTTCTTCTACTTTAAGGATCAGGATGAAATCGAGCAGTACAAAAGGACAGATATGCACGAGTTCAGAATTGTAAACTATGTCCCTACTACTACTAAAGATTGGTACTACGAAAGGACTAAGATAAATTTAATAGAATCAGGAATATTAAAACCTTAGATTATGAATGTAAAACAATTAATTAAACAACTTGAAAATCTTCCACAAGACTTACCTATTAGAGTGGTAATAAAAGATGAGAACGAATGGCTTTACGAGTTAGAGTGTTCAGAAACGGGAGAATCAGGTTATGAAGAATGTGGAGAAGTTAGATTACTAACCACAGAGTAAAGAGTCACAAGGTGCATTGGGAGGTTCGATTCCTCCTGACTCACGACATAAGTCACATAATTAAATTAAATAACAAATGAGTAAAAAACTATCTACTTGGGAAAAGCAAGTAAAAAAAGATGGAGGTCTTACTGCCCATTGGGAAAAGAAGATTTCTAAATCATTGGTAGGGAAGAAGATCACTAAGGTGCAGTACCTATCTAATGATGAGACAGAAGAAAACTATTGGCACAAAAGACCGATAGCAATTCAACTTGATAATCAGTATTGGTTAATTCCAATGTCTGATGATGAAGGTAACGATGGAGGTAGTATGGCAGTTTCTTTTATGAAGGGACTTACAACTATACCTACATTACAAGTTAACGATAAATACTTAGAATAGAATATGATAGTAAAATTAGCAGTTCATTACGAACAACAAAGAACAGACAAAAAAGATAACAACAATGGTTTGTTATATGGAATATATTATTATGATATTCCTAAAGAACATTTAGATACCGACAATATGTATAACAACAATATTATTAATGTTGAATGGTATAAAACAAAATTAGAAAGAAATAAATATTTAGAATTATGAATGAATTAGAATTAAAAATTGCTCAACTTGAAAAAGATAAAGCAAAGCTATTAAAAGAAAACACAGGATTAAAGAATCGAATCAAAAGATTAATGAATTTTGTAACCGATGAAAAATATTCTAAAGATGATCAATCAGAAGATTATTTGTCTGATGGAGAAATTTTAGAAATAGTAATCGATAACTTAGAAGAATATGCCTAATCACGTTTTTAATAATATTGTTGTTGAAAAAAAGTATGCAACAATTCTTGAAAAAATATCTAAGGTAGGTCTAATGGAATACATTATGCCAATGCCAAAGTCATTAGATACATCCGATGTTACAGAAGACTCTTTAAAGAAATCTGTAAAGTGGAAAGAAACTGACATAGAGAATCAAGTCAGGATCAAAAACCAATGCGACTTCAATGAAAAAGTTCACGGATATAGAACTTGGTACGGATGGAGGATCGAGCATTGGGGAACAAAGTGGTCTGACTACGAAACAGAATTTTGGGAGGATGATCACTTTGCTTACTATAGATTTACTACTGCTTGGTCAAGTCCTGATTGTGAGATCATAAGGCAGTTTGCCAACATCATTCCTGACTTTGAGTATTTCTGGGAAGAGGAACAAGGATTCGGAGAAAGAATCAAGTATGAGAATTCAGTAATCAAATCATTTATTGAATGGGACTTACCTGATTGGGAGCCTGTAATGGAACGAGACTCTAAAGGAGAGGAACACGAAACTGATTTCACTTATCTCAAAGAGCCATACTTTTATGATGGAGAGACTTATCCATCAGGTTATTACATATCCTATAGCATTAATGAGTATAGGGGAGAATCATTAGCTGAAGCCAAAGCTACAACTACAGAGATAGAAGCTTTAATGGGTTTTGATAAAAATTAATTAACTTAAATAAAAAATAAAATGATAATAAAATGCAATGAATGTTCAACACAAATTCAAATTAGATCACAGAAGTTATACTGCTCAAGATGTAGGAAATTAAAATTCAAGTATGAGACCTATGAGTTTAAATCACTACTTAAAAATAACGAAGTGAAAATGTTTAAACAACCTTTACATATGTATATATAGTAATTAAAAGTCCCTTAGCTTAAACGGATAAAGCATCTGTCTACGAATCAGAAGACTATAAGTTCGAATCTTATAGGGACTACTAAAATAAAAATTATGAGACAATATAGAAGTAATCAGGGCAGAAGTCCACAAAAAGAAAATCAGATAATGAAAACAATGGTAATCGCATTCAAGTTATTTATTATTTCAATTATAATATTTCTTGTGCTATGAATGAGATCGAAATATTCTTAGGATCAGCAAAACAATTAGAAATTGATCCACTACTATTGGATAAGTTCTTCCACGATGGGTATTACGACTCAATGTCTGATGCAGATCAGAACTTAGAAACACTAACCTTATTTCTAAAAAATTATGATAAACCTTATTAGAATAATTGTAGTTACTGCAACTATATACCACGCAGTTCCATCACAAACAGACTCAACACCATTTATAACTGCATCCAACAAGCAGATCAATAAAGAAAATCCACAAGGTCATAGATGGATCGCAGTTTCACGTGATCTTGAAAAACTAGGATTTACATTTGGTACCTATGTCTGTGTTGAAAATGCAGGTAATATGACAGGAGTTTGGCGTGTCGAAGATAGAATGAATAAGCGTTGGAAACATAGAATTGACTTTCTTGTAGACCAAAAAATGAAGGGTGGTAAGTGGGAAAACGTTAAAATTAGTATAGAATCGACACAAAACTAAAAAATCGACACAAAATCGACACGCGTAACTACTTGATTATTAGTTATTTATTTCTTCTGTGTCGAAAATGTCGAAAAAAAGAGTAAAAAAAGAAAAAAAATAATTTTATAAAAAGAAAAATATATATAGTGTAGTATAGGATTAAAAAATCGACACCAAATTTTGATTCTTCATAACTTTTTTTTAGCTTTACTACAATGACAATTAAACATAAGATGTGGCATGAAGCATTAAGAATTCCTAAAGTGGCTCATCTTGTTTATACTGAAAGTGAAGCAGTAATATATAGGGGTGTAAAGATAGAAAAGAAAGAAGATGACATTAAGATATACTCTACAGAAGCTGATTTTTATAAGGATATGACAGAAGAGTTCATTCAAACAGATGGTTTTGTAAAGTGTGTTAAGATATACCTTAAGGATAAATATTTAAATCAATTAGATAGGGTTGAGTCTTGGATTCAAAGAGAAGTAAATGGTCAAAAGAATCATAAGAGAATATCTAACCTAAAAAAAATTAGAGAAAATTTAATAATAAAATATAATGAAATCAATACTTAAAAAATTACAAGAAGACAAGCATTATTATGGTGCATATGGAAGGCAGTTCCTATCTAATAGTAACATAAGTATTCTATTGAACAATCCTTCCGAGTTTGGTAAGCAAGGAGTGGAAACACTACCAATGCTACACGGGAGGTACTTTCACGTTAGTATGCTAGAACCTGAGAAGTTAGATCAGTTTGATGTGGTGGACTGCTCATCAAGAAATACAAAGGCATACAAAGAAGCTTCAGCAGGTAGACTTATTCTACTAAGAAAAGAACAACACCAACTAGACCTAGCAATTGAAAAAATGAAGAATAGTAAGTTTGGAAATGAGATTTATAGTGAGGGGGCTGAGTACGAGGTTCCAATGATTGATGATTTTTTTGGAGCTCAGTTTAAAGGTAAGGCTGATATCATCACAAAAGATAAAATAATAGACATAAAAACATCAGGTTCTATAGATAAATTTAGACAGAAAGCTTCGTTATTCAATTACGATAGTCAGGCTTATATATATAGTACAATGTTTTCCTTACCCTTTGAATTTTTTGTAATATCTAAAGAGACCCTACAACTGAAGAGAATAAAATGCAGTAGTGATTTTTTAGAAAGAGGTAGAGACAAGGTAGAGAGAGCAGTTGCAGTTTGGAAAAAGTTTTTTGGTCCAAACAGAACTGATGATGTTAATGATTTTATTGCAACTGAAGTTCTTTGATAAAACAGAATGACATAGACAGGTTTTTTGCCAAAGTAAATAAGACATCTAAGTGTTGGTGGTGGACTGCTTCACTAAGAAAAAAAAATGGATATGGATGTTTAAAGGTACAAGGGAGAACAGAAAACGCACATAGGTTTTCATACCGAATACATAAGGGAGAAATACCAAAGGGGATGTATGTCTGTCATAAGTGTGACAACAGAAGATGTGTAAATCCTGATCATTTATGGTTAGGAACTCCTAAAGAAAATTGGCAGGATGCAGTCAATAAAGGAAGAATAAAAAAATATAGTAAGACAAATCTTACGAGCGCATTAAAGTATTGTATATATTTGCTTGAAGAAAGTAAAATAAACAAAGCGATAAAAGTTTTAAAAAAGTTAGCCCAAGCGGATCGGGCAAGTGATCCGTAATTTAAATATTTTTTAACTATGGCAAGAATAAGCCACAATAACAACGAAGAGCAAAAAAGCTCAAATCCAACTTCAAGATACTTGGAGTGGAAGTCAAATGACAAAAGATTCAGTTTTTACGACAAGAAAGCTGGACAAAACGTAGCAGTAGATTTACCATTAAAGTTTGTATTTCTTCAGCACTATCACACTGTGAAGGGTTGGAGTGATTCAAGCGCTAGTGGAATTTACTCAAACGAGGTTTTCTACATTGGTAGCGAGCCTATGACAGTACGATCTTTCAAAGGCGGGGTAATTGCTGAGGGTCTTTACAAAGACATCAAGAACGACCTTGTAAGCGCAGGAGGAAAGTACCACAGATCTATCTACGCAATGCTTGAAGATGGAACAATTGCGAACATTTCCTTAAAAGGAGCAGGAGTTCGTGAGTGGTCTGACTTTATGGAAGCTAACAAAAGCTTAGTCGATGGTAACTGGATCGAAATTGCTTCTGCAAAAGAACAAAAGAAAGGAAGTATTAGTTATAGTACACCTGAGTTCAAAGCGGGATCACGTTTAAGCAAAAGCGATTCACAAAATGCTGATATAGTAGCCGGAAAACTTAAAAATTTCTTGGATAACTATTTTAGTAAAACCAAAGAGGTTGTTGACAACCAAGAAGTAGAATTAGACTTTTAAATTTAATCAAGAGATAACGGGGCTACCTACGGGTGGCCTCCATCTCAATTTACAACAAACAATGAGATTAGAAGAATTAATTAAAGTTGTATCTGAACGTACTGAGTTAGATATAACAAGAAAAACAAGAAAAGAGGAGTATACAATAGCGAGATCAATATTTTATAGACTAGCAATGGACTTTAATATTGGGATAGTTTCACAAGTAGCAAGATCAATTGATAGAAATCACGCAACAATAATATACTCAAACAGAAATATATTTCCACAACTAGAAAAATACTTTCCAAAATACTACAAGATATACACGGAACTTTATAATGAAATTAGTGAAAATAAATATTACTTTAAGTCGTATGAAGACAGGTATAATTTATTGTTAGATGAGTACAACATATTAAAGAAACAAACAGAAGTTTTTAATAATCCAGGAGTCGAGAGAATGGACATGATTAAAACACTTAGCAAGGTTCCTGAAGATAAGCTTTCTAAATTAAAGATAAGGTTTGATGCAGTTGTGAAGATGCTATGATAACAATATTTAAAAACATTAAGGAAACATCGACTCCTTTCCACAGATCAGTAGATTTTGTTTTAAATAGAATAAAAGAAGGTAAGCATAAAGAACTTATAAAATCTATTAGAAAAGAAACTGATAAATCAAAAAGAAATATTTTAAAAAAGAATCTACCGGCCATATGTTTTTCAGGAACATTTAGCAAGAGATCTGATGATGCACTTATTGAGCATAGTGGTGTGATCTGTCTAGACTTTGATGGATACCCTTCAGAAAGTTCTATGTTATCATTTAAAGAAGCTTTAACAAAGGATCAGTTTGTTTTATCTGCTTTTATCAGTCCTAGTGGTAATGGGTTAAAGGTTTTAATTAAAATACCAAAAGATTCTGATAATCATAAAAGATATTTTGATGCACTTTCAAACTACTTTGATTCGGAATACTTTGATGTTACTTCTAAAAACATTAGTAGGGTTTGTTATGAGTCATACGACAATGACATTTATATAAACCTTGATTCAAAGATGTGGGAAGAAATAGCTGACTATAACTATACACCATTAGATATTAGAAAGGATGCTCCTACTATACCAATAACAAACGAGAATCAAATTGTAGACATTCTTGTTAAGTGGTGGCACAAGAAGTTCCCAATGGTTGAAGGACAGAGAAACAACAATGCCTTTGTATTGGCCGCTGCCTTGAATGAGTATGGTGTAAGTAAGTCACTTGCTGTATATGTTCTGATGCAGTACGCAGGTAATGGATTTTCTGAATCTGAAATAAAAGGAACAATTGATTCGGCATACAGAGATGTAATGTCTCACGGAACTAAGTACTATGAAGACAATTCAACACTATCTAAGATTAGAACCAAGATAAATAAGGGAGAATCAAAAGAGACTATTAAAAAAGAATACTCACACATTAACAATGATACACTTGATGTTGTTGTAAAGCAACTAGAAAAAGATTCTTCAGTAAAAAAGTTTTGGTTAAAAAACGAGAAGGGTGTTATTAGTATGGTACATTTTTTGTTTAAGGAATTTTTACAAGACAAAGGTTTCTATAAGTTTGCTCCACACGGATCTAAGAAATATATATTTGTTAAGGTTGTAAATAACTTAATAGAACCTGCAAGTGAAGAAGAGGTAAAAGATTTTGTTTTAAAATACTTAGAAACATTTGAAGACTTAACTATCTATAACTTCTTTGCTGATAAAACAAGATACTTCAAGGAAGATTTTTTATCTCTTTTAGATACTGTTGATGTGCATTTTGTACAAGACACAAAACATTTTTCTTTTATATACTTCTTGAATTGTGCATTGAAGGTTTCAAAAGATAATATAGAAACTGTAGATTATGTTGATCTTGATGGATACGTTTGGAAGGATCAGGTTATAAACAGAGACTTTGAGTTCTGTGATGTAACAGACTGTGACTTCAAGAAGTTTGTTTCAAATATAGCAGGCAATGAAGAAAATAGAATTAAATCTTTAGAATCAAGTATAGGATTTTTAATGAGTGGATATAAAGATCCAGGCTATTGTCCATCTGTTATTTTAAACGATGAGGTTATATCTGACAATCCTGAAGGAGGAACTGGTAAGGGTTTGTTTGTTCAGGGTATAAGTATGATGAAAAAAATAGCAATGATCGATGGTAAAGCTTTTTCTTTTGATAAGCCTTTTGCATACCAAACCATATCTACAGACACACAGATTATTTCTTTTGATGATGTAAAAAAAGGATTTGATTTTGAGAGATTGTTCTCAGCAATTACTGAAGGTATTACAATTGAAAAGAAGAACAAGGATGCAATTAGAATACCATTTTCTTTTTCACCTAAGATTGTTATTACAACAAACTATGCTATAAAAGGTAGAGGTAATTCTTTTTTAAGAAGAAAAATAGAACTAGAACTAACAAGTTTTTATAGTAAGGATTTTACACCTGTAGATGAGTTTGGGAAAAGATTGTTTGATGAATGGAGTGAAGAGGAGTGGTGTTCGTTTGATAATTATATGATTGAAAACTTAAAAACATATTTAAACACTGGGCTAATAGAAACAGAGTCTAAGAATACTTCTATAAAAAGATTGGCAAGAGATACCTGTCACGAGTTTATTGAGTGGGTTGGACTTGTAAGTGGTACAAAAGCGAGTGATAAGATTCAATACAACTCTTTAATATTTAAAGATGATCTGTATATGGACTTTATTCAGGACAATCCTGACTTTGCGCCAAAAGCAAAACGTACTATTTCAAGAACAGAATTTTACAGATGGCTTGGATATTTTGGAAACTTTGATACAAAAATAAAAGTTGAAGAAGGAAGATCAAGACAAGGAAGGTGGATAATGTATAAAACAAAAAGTAATGAGGAAAAAGAAACACAACACGTTATCGAAGGTCTTGAATTTTGATGATATGAGATGGTGCGTGGAAAATGATTTCCAGGTATATCTTGTTCCACTTACTAACGATGGTAAGGGAGAGCACAAGATAGCAGTTAGAAGGGGTGGTATAACTACAGAAGGAAAAGATTTCAAAGATGTCAATGGTGTCGAGTTTAGGAGTCAAGAAACATTAAGTGAAAAAACTTTTAAGAACTCTAAAGAAGCACACAACTATTTAAATTATGTTTTTAAACAATTAAGAAATAAATATGGAAGATGAAATGTTAGAAGCAGCATTAAACACTTACAGGGTGTTAGTTATGAATGAGGATCCTTACTCTATGATAGGAGATAAAGACGCATCTTTTCTTTTAGATGTTACGGATTATCCTTACTTAGATTATCAGAAAAGAATTGATTCTGCTATAGTTACAATGGAAACACTTGCAGAACACGATCATTTTGAAAAATGTTTAGACCTCCAACAATATATAAAAGAACTTAAAAATGAAATTCAGAGATTATCAAAATAAAATTATAAATTATGCTAGCAATGTTATTACTATACGCAACTTTGTATATCTTGCGATGGAAGTTAGGACAGGTAAAACTCTTACTAGCTTGGGTATGGCCCAAAAGATAGGTGTAAAAAACGTTTTGTTTGTCACAAAAAAGAAAGCCATTTCAAGTATTGAAAGCGACTATGAATTGTTAAATCCAAACTATGAAATTACTGTTGTTAATTATGAGAGTATACACAAGGTTCCTAAAAAAGGTTGGGACTTTGTTATACTTGATGAGGCACATACACTTGGAGCATTCCCAAAACCAAGTAAAAGAGCTAGACAAGTTAAAACTATCTTGTCATTAAACCGAGCACTTGTTTGTTTGTTGTCTGGAACACCTACACCTGAGTCGTATAGTCAAATGTACCACCAGGTGTATGGTATTCTAGGTAATCCTTTTTCTAAATACAAAAATTTCTACAGGTTCTGTGATGATCATGTCAACAAGGTCCAAAAAAGAATAAACGGGTTTATGGTTACAGATTATAGTGGGGGAAGGGAAAGTATAAACCAATTAATGAAACCATTTATGGTGTCGTATACCCAAAAACAAGCAGGGTTTGAGTCTGCCATTGAAGAGGAGATCTTAAAAGTTCCTTTACATTCAAACACTTACAACTTGTGTAGACGTTTGAAGAAAGATTTAATTATAGAAATGGGAGAGGGAGAGGTTGTTCTTGCAGATACAGGTGTTAAACTTATGTCGAAGCTTCATCAGATGTACAGTGGTACAGTTAAGTTTGAGTCTGGAAACAGTATGATCATTGATACGAGCAAGGCTAGGTATATTAAATGGAAGTTTACAGGAAATAAAATAGGAATATTCTATAAGTTCAAGGCCGAGCTCGAAGCTTTGAAGAGGGTGTTTAAAGATGATCTATGTACTGACTTAGATACATTTAACTCAACCGATAAAAATATAGCCTTACAAATAGTTAGTGGCCGTGAAGGTATTAGTTTAAGAAACGCAGAGTTTATTGTGTTCTATAACATAGACTTCAGCGCAACCAGTTACTGGCAAGCTCGTGATAGAATGACTACTAAAGACAGAAAGTACAACAAGGTATACTGGGTTTTTTCTGAAAAAGGAATTGAAACCAAGGTATATAAGTCAGTGATACAAAAAAAGGATTATACTCTTCAGCATTTTAAGAAAGATATTAAACCTCATGTGGGAAGATTATAATTTAATTTGTATTTTTGTTAGGAATGAGGGAACAGCAGATACAAAAGAAACGTATTGATCAACTAGAAAAAGAGGGTTACTACGTTATAAAGCTCATTAAAACAAATAAGAATGGGATTCCTGATGTGTTAGCTATACCTCCAGATGCTGCAGTAATATTTTCAGAAATCAAAACTGCCAAGGGTAGGGTTTCAAAGATACAAGAATATAGATTAAAAGAATTAAAAGGGTATGGGTTCAAGACAGAGGTTTATAGAGGATGATAATCCATATCAAATTACATCTTCAACAGCTATAGCATTAGCTAGATATGATGAGGATACCCAAGACATATTATTTAAATGTTTTTCTATTGTTGATTACCCTGGAGAAAATAAATATGATTATTGGGCTATAAACATAGATGACGATTTAATTTTAGAAGTAAGTGTTTTAGGAAGAAAAAATAATAACGTAACAATATATAAGGTGTCAACAATAAAAGATGTTGATGTATATTTAGATTATATTAACGCACAAAAAGCAATAAAATGGAATACACATTTGATGACATTGACAAAATAGCTGACTTCAAAACTTGGAGTGAAAAAGAGAAGCTAGATGAACTATTTAGAATAGATACTTGGATGTATACAAACCTAGGTTCTGACTCTACAAAAAAAGATAGAGAAGAAGTCAAGAAAAAGTCAAGAAGAATTTACAGCGCAATTAAAAGATTTAGTTTTGAAACAGGAAGGCAATGTCTTTCATACATGGATCGTTAATAAAATTGTTAATAACGTTACTTTTAATTCTTGTTAATAAACAATAACTTTATGTTTATGACAGCTGAAGATCAAAAGATAACGTTTATAAATATTACAACAAATCACTTGTATGACAAGGTTGATGAGTTATATGAGGCACTGATGGATGATGAGCTTGATGAGGTGCAAGATATAACAAGAAGTTTGTTCGAGGTTATAAAAGATTTAAATCAAACATTTTCAAATAAAATTTAATATGTGGACTATGGACTACACTGAAGGAGTGCATTATGATGTTATTTCTGGAACAGAATCAGCTTACATAATCGAAAAACCAAATACAAGAAAGAGTATGCCTGTATATACGGGTGTATTGAAATACTTTCCAGATGCCTTGAAAGAAGTTTCTAAAGTAAGTAATGCTGGTAACTCACAACACCATCCAGACAAGCCGTTACACTGGGACAAAACAAAGAGTATGGACAATGAGGATGCTCTTGTTAGACATCTTGTTGATCATTCAAAAAATCCTATTGATGATGATGGGATGCTCCATCTTGCAAAGGTGGCTTGGAGAGCTCTCGCTGCACTACAAATATATTTAGAAAAGAATTAGTTTTTCTTTTTGTATTTTTTGTTGTATATACGTCTAGCTTTTTCAGAAAATTTTCTACCAGAAGCCCTGAATACTTTTATTATTTCTTTTCTTTCTTCCTCATCAAAACTATCACCAAACTTATTGAATATCATAAGAGCTTGTACCTCTGGAGTTTCTTCGTAAACTATATCAAGTATAGAACGATCTGAGTCCATGTTCCTTATATATCCTAAATATTTTTTTGCATATTTTTTATAGTCCCTAGGTTCAAAATTTTCTTTGATTAATTTTTTAAACTCTTCGTTAGTAAAGGTTCCTTTCTCATCTTTATATCTTTTTCTAATTTCAGAGTACACTTTTTGTTCTTTTAAGTAAACATCAGTTTCCATTCTAATTTTTTCTTCTTCAGATTTAGCCTGGTCCTTATAAGTTATTAAGTTTTTATTAGTAGATCTAACTACTTTTTTACCTGATGATTTTAAAATTCTATCTAATGTTTGGCTAATTTCTTTTGAAACATCCACGTCTTCTTTAGCAAACACATCGTATCCAGAATATATTAGCCCAATAATAGGGTTTGTCGTTTCGGAAGTAATTATTTTTTCTACAGCTGCTTTTGTTCTCTTTGGAGAAAGACCAGTTGCTTTAGCTAAATCTTTATATATCTCATCCACCCTGCTGTCGTATAGCCCCTCAGCAGAAGGTTTTATTTTCTTGTTTCTTGGCCCTCTAAAAACATCTTGTTCATAGAACGTGTCGTAGTTATACGTATATGTAAGGTATGCCGCTAACCCTGGGTTTCTTTGTAAAATAGCTTTAAATCTAGGATCTACAGGGGACAGGTTTCTTAACGATTTGTTGATAGCCTCATCACTAAGCTCATACTTTATATTTTTAGATTTTAGAGCTGCTTTAATTACAAGTTGTTCTGATATTGTAGAAACAGCACCTATAAACGGAAGCTTTTTAATTCTAATGTATTCGAACTCGCCGTCTTTATTTTTATTTCCTGTAAATATTATATGATAGTTTGATTTTTCGTAGTCACTTATAGATTCTAAAATTTCTAAAACATCGTCCTCATCGTCCATTCCTTTAAACAACATAAACATAGACGCTGCCGCAAACGAACCGGCCATAGTTGCAGCCTGTATCATACTTATTGAAAACTTCACAGGGTTGTTTACTGCATAATCAAATCCTTTTCTAAAACCTTGTGTTGATGCATTTAGGTATGGTAAAACTCTATCTAAAGATTTTATGGATTCACCTCCTTGGCTAAAGTCAATTGTTTCTCTTGCTTCTCTAGAAGCTCCAAACATAATATCTTCCATCTGCTCCTTGTTAGGTTCCTTTCCTGCATTATCTTTTTTAAATTGTTCTATAAGATTTTGTTTTGATTTTTCGTATACAGCTATCCTAAAAGAAATCTCTGATGTTTCTCCTAAGTAAGATAAAAATCTACCTATTTTTTGAGCGACGTATTTAGGACCTTTAAGTAAAATGTTTTTAGACTTATACTCATCAAGAGCTTTTATACCGTCTACAGAAAGATAGTCCATAGCTCCTCCATGCTCCATAAATTCTTTATATACTCTATTATATGCCTCTACTTCTCCTATATTAAATTTTCTTTTAAAATCATTTACAACTTTAGACTTAGTAGTTTTTACAAAATCAAAAGCAAGTTCAGCACCACCCTTAAATTTATTTTGAGAATAAACATCTGATAGAAACAATATGTTAGCAAAATCAATAGCCGTGTTACCAACGATAAACAGTGGGTTACCAGAAGTTGCTAAGAACCTAAGAATGTTTACACCTGTTAGATTTACTATTGCTTTTCCTAGCATCCCTGGTTTTGCTTTAATGTCTAACAGCTGTTTAGCATAAACATTTTTTACAACAATATATTTTGCTTGTCCATCTTTTACAAACCTTACTTTTACAAATCCAGGAGGTGTCTTTACTTTGTCGTATTTATATGTTATTTTACCTTCTTTAGATTTACTTATTACAGGATTATCTAATATAGCATCTTCAAATCCCTTTTTTTGTTCTGTTGTAGCTCCTTCAACTGCCTTATCAAAAGCGTTAAGCATTCTGTTTTCAAACACTCTAGCCTCTATCATAGCAACGTTAGTAGTAAGAAGCCATTCTGAATCCATTATAATCTCATTAACGTTCTCATCACTTAAGGTTTTTATAGCGTCAGCGCTTAAACCAGTAACAATAGACATACGATCTATTTCACCCTTGTCATAGTCTTCAGGTATTAAATACTTAATTGTTTTTATTGGAGAGTATTCTGTATCTTTTAATTCATTATAAACATCTTCAGAAATAAGTTGTGCATCTCGCATTCTCTTCAAACTTTCACCAAACACTTTAAAGTATTCGTCTGACCTCTTTGATAGATCATTAAACTTTTCTTCTCCTAACTCTTGTTTCTTTTGTTGAAGATCAAACTCCGCATTCTTTTCACTATACCCTTCTATACCTTTATACTTTGGTTTCTTTTGTGCTACTCTATTTTCATTAATAGCAACAATACGTTTAGCGTATATAATTTCATCTAGGTTATTTTTATCTTCTTCAGAAAGTTTATCAAATATTTTTTTCTTTGCTTCCTTAACCCTAAGGTTTGCATTACCACCAGCTCCTGCCTTTGTTATAAGAAGGTTAGTAGCTTTCAAAGAGTTTTTATCTCCTATACCTTTTAATATACCTTTAACTCTAGCCTGTCTATCAAGTATTTTTTCTCTAACTTTTTGCTTGTAGTATTTAAACGTTTTCTTTTTCTTCTTGTCTAATATAGCTTGAGTGCTCTTTTTTCTTATGTATGTAACTGAAGGCCCTTTAGGTTTTGGAATCCTTTGCTCCTTTACAAACTTTCTTTCTGATTTTAAATCCCCTGGTATTCTTACAGGTTCTGCATCAGCTTTTCTTCTTCCTGCTTTATAAAACACATTAGATTTATTCCATTCTGGAGCCATATCTACTAGAGAATGAAAAAATTTAGGAACTCCTATGTTCTTACCAAAAAGAACTACAGGGTATGAGGTATGAGAAACGTTGTCGTTTATCTTTACAATATTTATACCAGCTTTTTTTGCTCTTTCTTTTTCAGCTTCGCTAACCTCAACACTAGAATCTATACCTATTGAAGTTAAATCTGGATCTAAATACTTAACTACATCGTGTGCATTAGCATTTTTTGTGTAGGGTTCTGCTGTTGCTTCGTTGTATTCTTGAAGAGTTGGAAGTCCGTAACCCAACCACTCTTTTATGTGGGGTCTAGTAGATTTTGAAATTTTTAAATTAGGTTTAGATGGAATAATGTTTTTATTAAAAGTCCCTCTTTTCTGAAAAGAAACATTATTAATAAGATCATAAAACTGTTCTAATGAAGAAAAAGAATCTTTGTCAAATCCTAAAGAACTTGAAGGATCCTTACCCATAGATGTTTGTGAGTAGGCATCTACTGCTTTCTTAAGCATTGTCAAAGCGTTTTTTTCTGTCATAACACCGTCTCTCACCGCTTGAGAAATAGCTCCTTTATTGACACCTGGATGATAAAAATCTCTCGCTGTTGTCTTGTTACCTAAATGGCCTGACTCTTTATTTTGTAGAGCAATACCTAAAACAGATTTTTCTCCTGCAACTTCATTTCTAGATTTAATACCTTCTATAAGATTTAAACCTTTTGTTACTGTAGTAAACGCTCCTATTATCTTATTATCTTTAATTATTTTTCTATAAGAATAACCTGGCCCTCCTTCTCCTTGTGCCTGTATTTCTTTTCCACTGACTCTATTTTTTAATTTATATATAGAAGAAGTATAATTGTCATAATAAACAACCTCTAAAGGTTTTCCGGCTATATCTTTAGTATCTAATAAATCAGAAACATCTATATTAACAGCAGATCTTTTAGAATCTGTTTGAACAACCTTACCATCTGTTTTAAGGTATGTATTATCGAACATTGTTCCGTTGTCTACAGATTTGATTATAGCTACATCATCCTCAGTAATAGCCTCACCCTTAGCAACTTTACCCGCAAGAGAATTAAGAACATCAATAATTTCAGTGTCTGTAAAAGGTTTTAAACCTAGTAACCTAGCAAGCTTATCTAAGAATTTTTTAATTATGTTTTGTGAGTTTGGTTTTAAGTTTCTATAGTCACCCGCTAAAGCTCCAAAAAGTTCCGACATCATTTCTTCGTTTTGAACCTCAACATCATAACCAACATCTTTTACCGCTTGTGAAAGCAGTTTAATAAGTTGAGGGTCTTGAGTATTTCTCATTGCCTTAATCATATCCTTAGAAACCTTTTGAATCTTAGCTTCAGATTTTAATCCATTAAATAACAAAGCATGGAACACTTCGTGTGCTACAGTTTTTGAGTTTGCTTTAGTTAGGTTTATACTTATAGTGTTTGTTTTAAAATTATATACTCCTGCATTACTTCTACCTGTTGCTCTTTTATATTCATTCTCGTTGAAGTAGGTGTTTACTGTTACGTTAGGCATTAGTTTACCTAAAGACTTTTTAGCCTTTTCAGCCTGTTCTTCTATCTTAATCTTTTCTTTAAGTGGATTTCTTCTTTCCACCTTTTCATCTTGTAGTTTTTCAATTAAAGGATCTCCTACACCACTAATACCTGGATTAAGATCCATATTATCTATAATACCTTGAGCATCTTTTTTAGTGTCTGTATCTACAACTATTGTCCCTGTCTTTTTGTTGGCGATCATCCATTTACCACCATCCTTGTCTGTACTTCCGTCTCTGTTGTCAATAATCTCAAAGTCTTTTTTCCATTCTTTTTTGGTTTCAGGTAACACGTAGGTTTGTTCTACTTCTTGCTCTCTAGTAGGTTGTTTATCTTCAAGTTCTTTTTTTCTTCTGGCTACAGCTTTTGGATTAGCAATATTTTCAAATCCTTCTACAGTTTCTGTAACATTTATAGTTCCAGACTCAACTGTCTCAGTTGCTTCAATATACTCCTGATTAGTTAAGGTATTATCTTTAGATACACTGTCAGTAGTATAAATTTCTCCGTCTTCATTTTTATACCTAAAAGTTCTAGTCCCATCTTTAGATGTTGTAACATCAACTGTAAAATTTTCATCAGGTTGACCTTCTATACGTTCTTTTGTAAAGCTATATGATTGTTTTTTTACAGGGTCCTTGTCATTAATTGCAAGAGGATCTGTTTTAGTTTCTGACTTAACTTCAACCTCTTGCTCTTCAAAAGAATCTATTTTGGTTTTAATATTATCTCTTATTTCTTTTATCTGATTATCTATCTTTTCATCAAACAAATTGTCTTTAACTTTTCTGTTTTCAAGTTTAGATATTTCAGCTATGTCATCAAGAATCTCTAATGCTAGTTCAGGATCTAAATCTTTAGGTAGTTTACCAATACCTTCTTTATAAGTATTTACTTCAGAAAGTAATTCGTTTTTTTCTTGTACAGTATACACACCTTTAGTAACCTGATCATCTAAAAGCTCTTTTAATTTATCTTCGTTTCTTACAAGATAGTCAAGGCTTTTTATCCTGTCTATACCCTTAAGACCCATTATGTCTCTAGCTTTTCTGTTTGCAGTATTGATTGCTGCACCAGCCCCAGGCATAAACATACCGGCTGTAAACGAAAGTATTGAAGTGTTTATAAAACCATCTAAAGTTATAGTGTCTTCTGCAATTTTTTGACCAGCTTCTTCGTTTATATTTCTATTAACTACAAGCGCTTCACCGGTTTGCTGAACATTTTCTTGAACAGTTTCTTTTAAACCTTCTCCTGTTAAGTCAACAACCTTTTTACCAGCCTTTTCAAAAACTTCCATAAAGCCTTTTTTACCCATCTTCTTGTATCCCTCTATCGCAGATTTAATAGTTGTTGATTTTAGACTTCCAAAAATAGCTTCTGTAGCTTTTGTTTGTGGTGATATTGGTGCTGTAATAGCATACAACGCAGCCATTTGAACAGACCCATAAGATGCTAACTCCCTTGCTTCAGCTTCGTTTAACCCTGCATCTTTTGCTAGTTGATAGGTTTGGTTATAACCACTACTTGCTCCTAGTGTTGATTGAGCTAATATAGCTGAAGACATACTCCTTGATAAAGGAACTTTATTTAAAATATCTTTTGCTTTATGAATTGCCCCTATACTTCCTTTATAACCAGCTCCTGCAGCTAAAGCTTTCCCTGTAACACCTGTAAGTGCTATCTGAACAACCATGTCTCCTATAACGTTTGCTGATTGAAAAGCTGTACCTCTTGCACTGTATGTACTTCCTTCAACACCATCAGTCTGAGATTTTGTTAGTATATTTTTACTTTCTTCAGGTGTTAAGAATTGTCCTACGGTTAACTTAGCATCTATATCGTATATATTATTGTTTTCATCTACTAAGTAGTTGGTTCCGTTTACATTTACTTTCTTTCCACTTGCATATACGTAAGACAAGTTGTCTACATTAAGAAGTTTTTCTTGGTCCATTTGCATTCTAGTTGCTTCGGCCATATTCTTAAAGTAGTCAATACCTGTTTTACCTAACGTTCCGTAAAAAGATGCTGACAGTCCTTGTATTCTACTTTCAATCCCTTTCCATCCTTCACTAACAACAGTACCCATAAACGTACCTGCACCGATTCCTCCGTCCTTATAATCTTGATATAGCTTTATATTCTCAGCCTCAGTCTCTTTTAATTTTTTAGTGAGATAAGGCATCTCTTTTTCATAATAAGAATTTAAAAGCTTTGTGTTTACGTTGCTTTTTGATGGTGTAAAATTAAACTTATCCTTTGTAAAGTCTGGGTCTATGCCCGTTTCTTTTTGTTTATCTAACTTTTGATAGTCTATATCTCTGTTTATTTGTTCGGCTATATAAAGATTTAATAATCTCATTTTTTCTACCTCATACCCAAGTTTAGGATCTTGAGCTGAACCGTATGTTCTTTTAAATAGACCTTCCTTTTGTTTATTTATAAAATCTTTCTTGTATCCCTTGTCTTCCAAGAAGCCGTCAAAATCTTTTGTATTAATGTTAAGTAAAGCTAACTCAGCTTCTCCGTAAACATCATCTACAAAACTGTCCTCTGACGCTAACTCTTCATACTTATATGAAACGTTTAATTTTTGTTGGTTTATAGCAAGGTCTATTTCTTCGTTAGTCTTTTGTCTTAGTGAAGATATTTTATTTATAGACTCTTGTTTAGATCTTTCATCTAAAACGTTTATAGAAGAAACTGTATCAGGGTCTTTTAGTCCAGCGTTTATTAAATCTTGATCTGTAATTACACCACTATCTATAGCAGCTTGCAGGTTTAAGTCTTGATCTAATTTTTCTTTTGTTATATCTTTTCTGTCAAAGTAATCAGATATCCCTTGAAGTTTTTCTGGAGATACCAATGAACCATCGTTTGTTGATACAGGCTCCGTAACGTCCTTTTGAGAAGAAGAAACGACAGGTAAATCTTTTTTTTTTAATGTCTTTTCTTGAAAAACATTTAATGGAGATTTTTGACTGAACATTCCGTCCTTATTAGATATCCATTTATGTATACTAGCATTATAACTAGCATCGTTTTCCATCTTTTCTACAAACTTTTCAGGTGTAGCTTTAGAGGCAAAGTTAGAATCCTTGCTTGATATCCAGTTGTAAAGATTTAATAAATACTCGTTCATATGTTAATCTGGTATTGGTGCGCCACCTTCAGCAGCTAATCCTGATAATTTTTGTGCTAATTGTGTTCCTGTAGTTTCCGTAACAACTCCTATTTCTTCGTTATCATAATATATAGATTCTATATTTGTAAACGGATCTTTAACAATTTTAAATAAATTAGGATCTAACCCTAAAGATTTTCCTACGCTAGTCAATTGAGCATTAATTTGTTGAGGGGTTGCCCTAACTATTGTAACACCACCAAACCCATCATCTACTTGTTTTGGTAACATGACATTGTCAAGACCTTGTATTTGTTCAGGTGACAATGAAACCTGTCTTGAAAGCTCGTCATAAATTGTATTGTCGTATACACCTGAGTTTACTCCTTGACTTGTGGACGCTTTTGATTGAGTTCTGTATGTTCCTGCAAACTTAGGATCAATTATTCCTGCGATTGAAACACCTACATCTTTAGAAGGAATATTGCTTCCGTCTGCATTTTTTAGTTGTATAGGTATAGCGGTTCCATCTTTCTTTATAATAGTAAGTTTATCTCCATCTGGAGAAAGTTGAACATCACTTGCAACATTTTGTAATAAAGCTTTTAAACCTGAGTATTGTCCTCTAAGAACAAAGTCATCTATAATTGTTGTATTAGATTTATCTGTTTTTTCTCCTGGAGTATCTTTAATAGGTCTTACATAATCCTTGGAAGCTTCTCTAGCAACATTAATTTCTATAGCATTTTTATACGCATCCTCTGCATACTTCTTTTGCTCATTTGTAAGTTGTGGTTCTAGTTTACCTGACTTAGGATTGAACTTCATCTCTACATCTCCAACATCTATAGTAACATCTTCCATTATAAGTTCACCATTTGGACCATATTCCTTAACTCTTTGATAACTAACATTTCTTTTACTTGGTGTACCATCTGTGTTATACTCTATACCTAAATAGTCCATAAGAACAGAGGCTACCTTTTCGTTAGAACTTAATGCACTCTTTGTTGTGTTGTCTATCCAGCTTTTATAATTAGGATTAAGTCTAGCATCCTTTATATCTGTAGTTGACGTTAAAAATGTTTTCCATTGTGCTGCATTTTGAGCAACCTTAGCTGCTTCAGCGTTTACATCTATAGTCTCAAACTCCTGGTGTTGTATGTTAGTAAGAGCTTTTACAGGAACAGCTGTGTTCATATCTACCTTCCCTTGACCATCTACGTTAACATAGTACCCAGCTCCAGTATTTGGTTCGTAGTATATCTGTTTACCTTTTAAATCTAACTGATCTGACATAGCTTTTAGTACAGCCTCATTTCCTTTGCCATCTAACTCACTAAGTCTTTTAAAATTTTGGTTATAAGTTTTTAATGAAGAACTTAATGTAGACCAGGTATCTCCAACACGTTGTTTTATAAGTTTAGAATCGTTAACACTTCTAAATCCACCCTTCATTATTTTATGGTTTTCCATTAAAAAAGCTCTAGCTTGTTGTGCCTGCTTCATTGCAAACTCATTAGCTGTTGGATCTATACCTTGTTCGTATTCGTTAATTTTTTGAAGTTGTTCTTGATAGCTTTCTTCAAGCTCAAACTTTCTATTTTCTCTATCAGCCTTCTCTTTTAATAGATTATCAGAAATGGTTTTAGTTAAACCACTCCAATCAATCATAGACTTATCTAGATCCCTTTCTTTATATTTGTAGTACGTTGCCATATATTATTCTAATCTAGATAGTTTAGATATTTCTGTAGGAGTGTATCCTAGTTCTAACATTTTTCTTCTAGCTTGTCTAAGGTTTAAATCTGAAGATATTTCTCCTTGTTCTTGTAATTTACCCGCAGCTTTTAATTCGTTTTGTCTAGATTGATATAAGTCACTGTCTCCATATAATGTTTGTACTGCAGATCCTAAACCAGCAATACCACTTGATAAACCTAAAGCAAACTGCTCTTCTCTTTGAGCTGCTGCTGTTTGTGCTCCTTCCGCCTCTTGTAAATCTAAAGTTGCTAGAGTCTGATCTATTCTAGACTGTTCCTTAGCTATTGCCTCTTCTCTTTGAGTTATAGCTTGCTCCATTTGTCTTCTAGTTCTTTCTGTAGCAATATCTCCTGCCATTTGTAGTTTACCCACACCTGCAGCTAAAGATCTTGCATCAGCTTCTCTAAGACCTTGCAAAGATTGCATCTGTTGTGCAGTGGTTTCTCTCATTGCAGCTTCGTAAGCGTCTAGTGGTAACTGAACACCTTCTAATCTATTTACTTCTAACTTACTTTTAGCTTGACTTAACGCTACTTTTGCAGCTCTTTCTGCATCACGTTGTTTTTTTTTAGCATCAATAGCTTGTCCGATTTGAAAACCAGCACCTAAAACTTGTAGACCAGCTCCTATAGGCCCTAACGCACCTAATAGCTTTGAACCAAATCCTGTTGTTTCTTCACCCATGCTTTTATTTTTATATAGTTATTGCAAAGATAGTGAATTTTAAGGAAAGCTCTTAAATAGTTTTGAGCCCACACTATACAGTTCTGTAAATGCAGTAGAATCGTTTTCTAATACATATTGCAGGTAGTATCCTGTGGTTCCATAAGACTCAGCTATATTATTTTTTACGTGCATCACAAACTGACTAGCTGAAGGTATTGATCCTCCAGTAACCGTTGTGTCTACAGTTATTGTTACTCCAGATATTGCCGTTATATTACCAACAAGTGAGACATTACCTCCAGACTCTTTATAAATTTTATCACCCACAGAAACTGTAGATCCAATATTAAATCCAAAAGTTAAAACAACAGCACTTGTTGTGGAAGAATCTAAGCTTACTATCTCGCCTATACCTAATGCAGATCTAAGCTCAAACACATCGTCATCAGCCGTTCTTCTTATATGAGCATAGTGCTCTCCTTCTTTTTTTACAAACCAGTTAGAATCTATAAACCCACTTCCTAAATCAGTTGTTATTGTACAGTCCCAAGGGTTATTACCTTCAAGTGATATTGTCTTAAAAGTTTTTACTGTATTTGGTGCATCGTTGATAACACCTGTGAGTGTAGAGTTATACTGTGCACCATAGAAATTATTTCTAGTTGCGTTTGTATTGTGTCTGTAAAGGTTGCCATTCTTAAATGAATAAAAATAGTTGTTCATACCTACCATCATCTCTGGTTGATAAGAGTAGAATGAAGGCCATCCTTTTGCTGACTTGCTGTATGTTAGTGTATAGTTTGCCATAATTAATTACATCCTGTTGTTTCACCTAAATCACCTTGTCCTGATACCGGTCTACAATCTGTTCCGTCAGTATAAAAATACGCAGGAGCAGGATTATTACCAGCCGAATCAGTATATATCTTTGAAGATATTGCAAATACACCTCCAGATTCAGTACTACCTACATCTACATAAAACGTTCCTGAGTTTCCTCCTGGATAGTTACTACAAACAGATGCACAGCTAATACTTCCGTATTCTAAGGTTACTGGGTAGTAAGTAGTGCTTCCTCCGTTACCTCCGTTGCCTCCGTTGCCTCCGCAAGATGGGCATGCAGCTGATGAAAGTAAATCACCTGTAGTCTGTTCTCTAACGGATGTTGCACTTCTATAATATCCATCTGTTGCTCTACTTAATAGGTATACATCACTATAAATACCAGCTGCAGTTGCAAAAGAACTACCGTCTATATAGTAAGAGCTTGTACTTGTACAGCTACAACATGCATCCTCAACACTTGTACTTGAGTAACATAAAGAGGCAGCTGTTCCAACACCATAATCCCAAACTAAATAAAGGTATTGATGATCTGAAGTGTTAGTATACGTAAAAGAAGCTTGATATACACCACTAGAAGGATTACTAATAGGAGTTGCTTCCTGTAGTAATGGAGTTAGTGTTGCTATTTGTGCTTCTGTATATTGTGTGTTTGATACTAGATACTTAAAACTAGCTGTAGCATTAAGTGCTGTATCGCCTGACTTAATAGCATGTTTCATTGTTATTGTAGACCCATCTTCAGGTGTAACACCTTGAGACTCGTTTCCAATAACTGACTTATATAAAGAAACTGAACCATTATTAAATGTAAATGCGTCTGTTGTTATAGGACTTGTATGCCCTGATTTTGACCAAAAATACTCATGGTGCAGTGTTTCTGTTTCAAACCTATCTGTATTCTTTATTATTCTAACAACCGTAAGTTCTTGTGTCGCTACACATCCTACATTTAATGAATAAGTTGCGTTTGTAGGCGTAATAACTAAAGTGGCTTCATTAACATTGTAGTTATCCTTAGTAAATGTAAGTGTTCCAGAACCCGTAACCGTACTGTTAATGTCTTCTGTTCCATCGTAGGTTAGTGACACGTTTATACTTCCTGAAGTTACAGCATATGTTATAGTTGAAGTACCTATAATATCATCAAGACTTACAGTATAAGTTAATGCATTACTTGAAGACTCTTGAGTTATTTCAACCCCACACTCTATTGTATCTGTTTGAATATCTAGGTCGTTATCAGTTAATGACAGTACATACTCATTCATATACGGATCATAACCTCCTAGAATAATATTATTTTTCTTTTCTATAAACCTATCTCTAAACCAAGACCTCATGCCTAGCTGTGAAATAACGTTTAATTGATCACCTCTTGATGAGCTTCCAGTTATATTTAATACACAGCCTCTTTTAGCATCTGTAAAAAATACATCATTACCATAAGTAGAAAAGCTCCCTGGATTATTACTTATACCAAACTCTTCTGACCTAGAGAGTTGTGTTCCTAAAACTTCTGGTGTACTAACAATAGCACCTCCAGCTCCGGCATCTGATAATAAATTTTTACCTGCTAAAACATAAGATATCTTATCTTCCTGTAAAACAAGTACGTCTGTTTGTCTAGCGTGTAACTTATTTATTGGACCAAATGATTTTTCAATAGACTTAAAATTCACAAGCCCTAAATTAAATTCATTTAGTTTATTAACATTTGTCTCATTATTAAATACACCACTGTAAGTCAAATCTGCATACCTGTGAGCTTCTTTATAATCTTGTTCTGATACAGCGGTAACCCTTGCACCTATTTTAAAACTAGGATCAGACAGGCCATCGTTTATTTTTATACTTTCTACACCATTTCCAAATGAGAAACAATCATATAGTGCTACATTTACTACAGCATCATTAGACCCATCTTGATTAGTAACATCACCAGAATGGTATCTATTTGTTATTGGATAACTTTTTGTACTCTCGTAATATATTTCGTTTGTATTATCATCGGCTTCTGTTTCAAACACTAACAAAGTATCTGCTCTTTCTACCTCTATATTTACATTTAACCAGTAGTTTCTTCCATTACACCCATGCCCAGCACTAACAAAACCTAACCAAGCTCTACCATCATTAGATGTATCTGTATGTCTAAAGTACCTAACCTGCATTACCCCCTCAGAATGAGCAGGATCTATTATATATACATCATCCCCCTCATGCCCAGAAACTGTATGTATAGGAGTTTGGAAAAAATCATTTTGATCTCCAACAGTATCAACCCATGCGGCTGAAGGAGTGGTATCATCTGAACTCTCAACTTCTGGATTATTAGTTGGATTATTAAAGTTTATGTTTTCACCTTCAATAAAGTCGTACATGTTATCGTAGTCTCTAGTAGCGGTAAATGTTCTTTCAAATATAAAGTACCTAGACCCACAACTTGACCCCGAGCCTAGTCTTTCGTTTTTTACTGTAAAAGTAACTCTACTACCCGCAGGTAAAGTGTATTCCACATAGCTAGCTCCAGCTCCTGTATTAGGTATTGTGGTTCCATATATAACATCTGTATTTTTTGCTTCAATATTACCATAGTCTACAATAGCATCAGGCTTATCATTAATACCAAAACCTATTGGTTTTATTTTCATAAACACTCCACTGTTTTTAGGAACTTCAGATCCTTCTACAGAATCATCTATAAAATGCTTTTCTTTTGTTGTTAGATCAAGTATTTTTGTTTTTATAACACTATTAGCTGGTCCTGAAGATGCAGACTTTACAATCAAGGTATCTCCTGTTTTAGCTTTTGTTTGATTATCACCCTCTAACTGCAACCACCAAGCGCTTTCTTCTGGATCCCAGTAGTATAGTTTAGTGTAAATAGTTTCATAACTACCCTTACTTGGTTTTAATACAAACCTGTATCTACTTGCCCAAGTTGGTGCTAAGTTTTTAATTGTTGCTTTTATATTGTTTTTAAATGTAGATTTATTAGCCGGAACATATACCGTATTATCACTACAAACTAAAGCAG
>Ga0208298_1000194_pt1 | contig 28690 bp, 23 predicted proteins | sample 14BtaG_FD_184088 | JGI IMG/M metagenome (GOLD analysis project Ga0208298, IMG submission 184088) | Marine viral communities from the Subarctic Pacific Ocean - 14B_ETSP_OMZ_AT15311_CsCl metaG (SPAdes) (version 2) | ecosystem: Environmental > Aquatic > Marine > Oceanic | place: Pacific Ocean... | reverse complement strand
CATCAACATCAAGATTAGTTCTTGCACCTGCTGCGCTTGATGCTCCCGTACCACCGTGTGCCACGGCAATATCAGTAGCTGCCCACGTACCTGTTGTAATAGTACCAACACCTGTGATAGATGTGTCCACATCGGTTTTAAATCCACTGATAGGGTATGTATCAATCGCCCTTGCTTTTGGATTTTCATAGCCACCAGAGCCTCCGGGATGAATAATAAACGCGTCAAGGGTTGAAGTACCGGTGTGCGTTGCCATATTATCAGCATCGAGTCTAAACTCAGTACCATTCAATACTAAACCGCCGTTTGACTCTGCTGTATATGTTGTATTGGTAAAAGAACTTGCAACCGTTAATTTTGTTGCACTTGTTCTTGTAACAGTAACATTAGATCCACCAGTAATTTCTACAAAATCATTCGTAGAATCTGAGCCAGCTAAGTTGATTTTTGTTGTACTAGCAGGGACTGATAAATCATAGGTTGTATTAGTGTCGCTTAAATCGTTATTAAATATACTAAGAGGAATTTCACTCGCAGCTTTTCTCTTTTGTACACTTGAACCGGTTGCAGGGACGTCTAATACAACAAACTCGTCACTGCCAGTGATGGAGGCTGTCATATCAGCCAATTCAGTAAGATCGACACTTACCGTTTGAGTCGCTCCGCTATCTGTGCTTGCTACATCTATCAAAGCACCAGGTGAGACGCTAGTGACTGCTCCAAGTTCTGCCCTGAGTTCGGCCGAGGAAATTCCTTCTAAACCATTCGCAGTGAACTTAGCGTAATCATTATCTTCAACACTAGCATGATCAATTTTTACTGCATTAGTGTCATTAATACCAAATGTAAGAGTATCTTGTTTGCCATTGAGCTGACCTTGAATACCTGATGTAACACCAGTGACATAGTTTAATTCGGTAGTTGAGGCAGTTGCTCCGTCAAGTTTGTTAAGCTCAACCGCGGTAGCATCAACAGCTGCAAGTTTTGTAAAGTCTGCTTTAACTAATCCACTGACATCGTCAAGAAGATTAAGCTCAGCTGCTGAAGCACTTACAGTTGTTCCATCCAACTTAAATGTGCCTGTAACATCGAGTGTACCACTTGCAGTCGTAGTTCCACTAAACGTTTTATTGCCGGTAACAGTTTGAACAGTATCTGTCGTAACATAATTCAGGCCGTCTCCTGCAATGGCTAAAACGGTATCACCTCCAGAGGATCCAGCTCCAATATAAAGTGTCCGGTCGTTATCGTTGAACGCTAATTCACCTAGCGATAGGGCAGCTGGCGCGCCGGAATTGCCTCCTGACGTATATGTCCTTCTTTTAATTCTAATTGTGTTTGCCATCGTTTCTGTAAGTTATATTTTTCTATTTATATATTTAAAAGTTTCCACCGTCCATAGAATCGCTATTAATAAATTTTGATGTGGTCCCATTATACTTTATTAAATCATCTTCGCCAACGCTTGTTATAGTAACATCGCTAAGCTGATTTAAACCAGTGTCAGTGAAAGTTTTTGTTCCTTCAATCGTTTGATCTCCTGTAGTTTTAACAACTGTATCATCAGTCGTACGAAGAACAGTACCATCGACAGAAATTGTTTTCGGAGCAGTTCCAGTATATGTTACGTCGCTTATTCCATCTCCATCGGTAAGAGGAGCTCCTCCTCCACCACTCGAAACTTGCTTAGGTATAATCTTTTTATCGGGATTAACCTGAGCGTTTATAGTGTTTTGTGTGGTTACCTTTGCTTTAATGGACATTAGTATATTATGTTTCTGGAGCAGAAGAATCAAACGTGACTCCAGGTGTAACGTCAATCTGCCCTTCTAAAACCCTTGTTATTACAGAAGGATTATCAGGAGACACAATAATAATATCATACACATACCGGCCAGGTTTTAGCCCTGCAGTTTGTTGTGCGGTTAAGTTAATAGTTACTACCTTAGACGTACTATCAACAGATGCAGTGAATGTCGCCTTTGTTGATCCATCATATGATTTAGCAACCTTACCTGCAGCAGTATAATTAGTAAGTATTAAACCTGGAGTATCGGATAGATCAATCGTCGTATTAAAGTTCGACCCTTGATCTATGAATAAGTTTGAAAATGTTGCCATATAATTATCCGCGGATGTGGTTTTCTATTTCGTATTGTGCTTCGTCAGGAGTAAAGTGATGTAAACTTGCGTTATTAGATCCTGTCATCGTCACCCATGGCAACTTAGTAATTGTTTTTGTTGATCCGGTAATACCGATACGTATATCCATTGAATAGCTTGGCACTACAGCGTAATCTTGAAAGTCGTAATCAGCAGCTGAAGATGAAATTGTTGCTTGCGGCAAAACAATGTGCATTTCGTTCTCATAATTCGAAATAGCAGATCCAAAGACTTTATTATTTTCCCAATCAATAACAATTGTTCCGAAAGTCATTTCTTCAGAACTGTCCCCTCCAACATCCCAATTCCAACGGCATCTCATAATTGTTTTTTCAACATTAGAAGCGAATGTCATTGGAAGAATGTTTGCCCAATCTAATGATGATGGAGCAGCCGTATTACTACTGTCGTAGATTCCCGCGGCTGCCAGGGTGCCGCCAAGGCCTGCTGAAGAAGGAGAGAGGGCTGTAGTAGAAGTAACACAACCAGCCAGCTCGTCGGCTGAATGTCCTGGAAAGCCAGTTCTTCTGTCCGAGGTGGCAGAAATCAGTCTATATGTTTTAGAAAATTTAAGACTATCAACGTAAGCTTCAATATGATCTTTAACAGCTTTAGATGTAGGAATTGTATCATCAGAATCTTGAAGACCTGATGCAGTAACATCAATTTCAACCTGTGCAACATTGCCATTGCCCGATCCAACCTTACCTAAAAGTTTATTGCCTGCTACTTGTTGTACCTTACCAAGACCAATTGAGTTATTAGCAACATTAGAATTATCAACTTTATTCTCTAAAGAAGTTATTTTTTCGATGATGCCGTTCGTCTTCTTTCTCCAATCGTTTAGATTATCACTAAGTTCAACACCACCCGCTGGTGAGTCAAATATATCAAAATTTGTAGAATCCATTGCCATGTTACTATTTATCTAATATTAAAGTGTTAAGTATTTGTTTTAGCTCGCTAATTTCAGTCTTTAGAGATTCTATTTCTTCTTCTTGAAACTGTTGTTTTTGACTATTTTTCTTTGCCGACATTCTTGCATTATAAGCCGATTCATCTTTATTAATAAGTACTCCTCGACTTTTTCTTATAAATTTGCTTTTCATTATAGAGATGCAATAATTCTAAGGTTCTTAATTTCAGGGACGTAGGCCAGATTTGAAGATCTAAACAGAATTTTAATAGCAACTTGATCAAATTCTTCGCCATCATTAGATGAACCTTCGTAATGTACTTCACCGAATTGATAGTTAGAACTCACTGGAACTATACTATCTGTTTCAATCTTAGTCCACGGAATAGCATCGAAAGATTTGCCAGAAGTTCTATCACCAAATCTAGCATAAACTTCAATCGATGTAGATTCATCTGGTCGAACAGCATCAAAGTAAACATCAACTTGATCAGAAGGATTTTCGAGTTTAACACTCTTTGTAATATACCTTGCAGCACATTGGCCGTCATCTTCTGTTGTTTCAAACTCGTTTGAGTCGTTAACAATATTATCAAATGTAACGAGGGAAATACGATCTAAATCGACCACCGGGGAAATTTTAGAATCGGTTGTAGTAAGCTCCGCTTGAAGTTTTAGCTGATCTATACCAGACTCACCGTGTCCACTATTAAAATCATGTGTAACACGCTTACCTGTATAAATCAATTCTCCGGGAAATACTGTATATGCATCAGTTGCACTATCATTTAATGTATAATCAACACTTACTTCAGGAAGAAGCATATCTTGAATAATAGGAAGATATGCAGAAGCTTTCCAAACATCTCTTTGGGCTTCGGCCGTTGCGGTTGAAACAGGAAGAAGGGTTTGTGGTGCTCCACCATTATCGGTTAAGGTAATTAATGCCCCTGGGCTTCCACTATTATCTGCTCTTAATTGAATTAGGTGGCTGTGAGAAACTTCATTTCCATTAGAGTCAACTGTTAATGCGTGGTATGTATCTCCGTCCGTTAAACCACCAATTTCGTTTCCACCATTCTTTTTATAGGTAAATTGTTGACCGTTAACTGCTTCAAGGACATTAGAAGGAAGAATGATTCTATTATTAGGATGATCAACACCTGTATCATCAGCTTTAATACTGATTTCACTAGGAGCAGCAATAACAACATCAGGAATAGATGTATAACCAGCGCCGTTTGTTACAACTTCGATATAATCAATAACTCCTCCTTTTTTAATAAAGGCTTTAGCAGTTGCTTGATTTTCACTTGTAGCTCCTCCACTTGTTACTCCTCCAATAGTTATTTTAGGAGGACCACCAAGATAACCAGAACCTCCGTTAGTAACATTAATGTATGTGACTTGCCCTCTTTGTGGTGAAAGGCCTGTGAACAATCCTGTCTGAGAAGTGGTTTTAAAATCAGCCCTGTTTAGTGTAAACTTAAGATCTTTATTTTGATCAGGTGTCCATGTTGATGCGTTCTGACTCTTAAGAAGAACACCCATATTGACATTCTTATTAATAGTTTCAGCATTTGTTCCAACATCTGTGCCACCAACCTCAGCGTGCCATACTCTGTATCTTGCGCTATTTGATATTAGAACGATAGCATATTCAACACCAGGCTGTAAGTAAACTGGTGTATCAAACATAAACTTTGTTGCCAATGCCGCAGTAGCATTCGGAATGACTGCTCCAGGAAGCTTAGTTACTCGTGAGAATGGAATTGTTTTTTGTGTAGGAATTCCATTCTCAACCGAAACAATACTCAGTTCAACAGGTAAGTTAGGATCTCTTTCTTGGAAGAAAATATCAACTGAAGAAAGGAAAATGCCGGTAGGCTCATTTCCAATCATAAATGTTTGTGCAATAGGATCTCTACGAACCACACGTGAACTTATTAGCACGTTTCTTCTTTCTTGAAGACGTGTTCTTTCTAATACAAGCTGCCGCGTTGAAAGAATTGTTTGTTGACGAGTTTCTAATAATCCTTTAGCATGGTAAGTACTTTCAGCCGAGGAAAGTTCTAAAACTCTGTTATTAAGTGCACTGTCGGTGAGTCGAACTTGTCGTGAACCTGTACGGAACCTGAGAACATCGTTATTAGGAATAACAAACCAACCATCAACTTCACCAGCATCATCTGAAACTATTCCTGAGTTAATTGACGGTGTAGCTCCTGGTGACATAAGAGCAGGTCCTTCTAGGCCTTCGTATCTTGTAACATCTGTTCCTCCTACGGCCGCAACCTCACCTCCGAATTGAACAAATGCTTCATCGTCAGTAGCGTAAGATGTAATGTTAACATCATCAAAATAAAGGAAGAAAGTAGTATTCGGCTTAAGCATACTTGCTTTAAAGTGCACCTTTCGAGAACGAATAAATGGAACAAAGGTGACATTCAATACTCTATCATCAATTACTTCTCTTTGGAAGTTTTCTACAAGAGATGTTTGGATACCTTCTCGCAATTCTCTACGGAATGTGTCGATACGTCTCCTTCTTCGGGAAACGCGTGTCCTTGTGCTAAACGTATCTGTTCTTCCCGTTCTATTCCAGAATGACCACCGAGCTGGTGACCATTCACTTTCCCATTCATTCCACTCTGTGCCTAATATGTTTGGATCATTTGCAATCTGTTGTATAACAGCGCTATTATCACCGTCAATGTTTGTGATAATTTCAGGAACATTATTAACGTCTTTCCATTCATCACTAGATGGTGAAAGTTCAAGGTTCCCGCTCCAAGTTGCAACATCATAAGGATTAACACTAATGTGATCTGAAGCATATGGTTGATCAACTAGTACCTTTTCAATAAAGTCAAGTGTAAGAGAATTTTTACGTTTTCCAGAATATGATGTAGTTGAAATGGTCTCACCGTTCCAAGAACTAACAGGCTCTCCGTTCCCACCCATTCCGCTAATATAACTCCACCGAGCATTATCGGAAAGATACATCGGACGTGCTGTAAAGTTATCTCGATCAATTGCAGCGCGATAACCAGAACTATTAGTATCTCCAACGCCGTGTCCTCTAAACGAATCAGTAATAATACCACCTTTAAATCTTGGAAGACCGTCACCATCGTTGATTTGTGTTTCAGTAGCTTCAGATTCTAATTGTGATAATGCTGTGTAATATTCAAGATTGTGAATACGCTGTTCAAGACCACCAATATCACTCATCGTATATCTACGATTTTTGGCTACATCAATTTCCAAATCATCAAGCGAATATAAATACCCTGGCTTTTCAATTCTGTAAAGTATTAAAGAATCCGAAGGTATTGACGGATATATTGGATTTTGAGATGCGTTACCTTTTACATATTTAAGTTCACCTAGCTGAGATAAAGCTATAATATCTCGTCGTGCTTTATAGTAAGTAAAATCGACATTAGTAATTGAATTTGGTTTAGTCTCTCCACCTTCAGTAGAAATTTCAATTGATTGTCTAAAGTCTAAACAATTTGATAATTTAAGATCTTCATATTGTGGAATATCTTCTAAATCAACAAGTGTTGAACCATTAGATTTATAGTATGAATTAGCTGCAAATACTCCAGATGTTGTATGAGTATAATGATCAAAACTAACAACTACAGCTGCAGATTTTAAACTTTGCGATCCTTTATAAACAACTTGTGAAAAACCATAATGTGTGTCGGATTGTCCGCTAAACAATTCAAAATCAGAAACAGGCAACAAATCGTTTCCATCGTGTGTTACACCAGTAATACTATATACATCCACTTTATTCAAAGTAATAATATCGCCATGCCCTAAAGTCCGTGTTTCTGTATATGTTGAAGACGTTTGTGTTTTAACACCTAGTTCTGCTTTTACTTCAGCAGGATAAAAAACTACAATAGCATCAGTATTTGAAGGAGCAGTTGTTCCACCTGCCCGCCTAAGTTTAATTGTGGCAGTTGTACCACTAATCGTAACATCCTTTGCGAATGTTTCGCCATCTGTGCTATCAGTTCCGGCATTAGCCTGAACAATTACATAATCTTCTGGATCTGTACTTATAAAATTTTCTCCGGTTCCTGCGGCAATTGTAATAACCCCGGCCGAAACATGAGTAGCCGCTTTACGTCTCTGAACAATACGTTTTGAATTTGTGTCGTTGATTTCTTTTACATCGTATCCTCCAAGAGGATACACCATCCGCGAAGCATTTTCACCAGTATCTTTAAGTTCAAACCCGGTGCTATTTTGTAAAACTGTATTTGATTCAGCATCAGTAGCACTAGGATCTAACGCAAGAGCTTTCGCTTCTTTAAGCTTTTTACCGGCTATTAATTGTATATCAAATATGTAAAGCCTTTTAGAAGCTTGCGCTCCTGTTGGTGCCGGTGTGCTAGAAATGTTATCAAGACCATTTTCAATTGCATGAATTCTGCAAGTGCCAATTACCACGTTCGAGTCAGAACCAGTAGCAGCTTTAAAAAGTTTATATTGTTTATTCGGAGCAAACTGAAAAAGATTAACATCAGCAATTTCTATTTTTCCTGCGTTATTATTACCATCATTAGAATCAGTAAGTGATCCTTCAATAAATTGTCCACGATTAGTTGATAGCTTATAATTAGTTTCAGTTCCTTCATCAGAAGATTCTCTTCCTTTATCGCAAACAACATCCTGTTTATCTTCAAGCTCTACACGATAACCTTGGACATATGCAACTCCGGGTTCAACACCTACAACAAATCTTTTCTTACCCTCAGTCGTAGCAGTTGCAGTATCAGTAACATTTGGAAGAAGAGCGTTTGCTTCTGATCCATTAAATATCTCAGCCGCTGTATATTTACCGCGGTTACCAGAAGAGTCATTAAAGTATTCACGAACTTCGTTCTTAAATGGATTAAGAACATATGAACCACTTTCTTCTTGAGTTCTTTCTGCAAGTGCTTTACCAAGCTCGCCATATTCAGTACGAGCAGGGTTTACAACACCATCTTCTTTAATATCAAGAAGGTTAATACGCTGCTGACCACTTTCAACATTATCGTCATCTAAAGGAATAAACTTAAGATCGAGGGAAATTTTATAACGATCCGCACCGGGCGCATTAATATTTGGCTCGCCATTTGCGTTATCATTAAGTGAAGAATCTGCAGAACTTGTTACAACACTTTCCGTGATATCAAACACAGCAGAACCACTTAACTTAGAAATAACACCAGTATTATCGACTGCTTTAACAGAAAAAGCTGATGCAGCATCAGTATGAACAAAGTGGCCTTTAATAAAAAACACACCTTCATCTTGAAAAACACCACCTGCATAAGCAAGAACACCTTTATTAGTTCCACCAACATTTACGTTGTATGTAGCAAAATTTTCAGTATCAGTAATTGGAGAGTTGGATACACCATTGAGATTGATACTTCCACCTCCATCAATTGAAAGAGCAAAAACATTATTATTTGAAATATTATCAAAATCGTCTCCCCCTATTGGTTTAAGATAAAAATAATAACCATCAACATTGTCCGTAATCTTTTCAGCTTTTAAGATCTTAGCTCTTTTGGTGCCGAGGGTTATCTCTTTACCAGCCAGAGAAGTGAGCTCTGCTGCAGTTATAATAGCTGAACCAAGAGTAACACCAATTCTTCGAATACTTGAATCATATGTTGTATAACCTCCTAAAACTCGGTCGCCTTCTTTAAATATGTGACGACCAAATTTATCAATCTGATCTTGAATATTAGATTGAAGCTGGTTAAGCTCTCTTACTTGAACGCTTCTCCCAGGACGAAATAAGATGCGAAGATATTTATTATCTTGATCAAAATCATCAAAATGGGGTGTGTCAGAATATGTGGTGATTGCCATAAAATTTATTTATTATAATTGTATGATAAGCTTTACTTCTTCAGTTTGAGAAGATCCGCGTTGGAATGGTGCTCTATTCTCATGAAAAATAACTTCACCGTTTGTTATACCAGTCGGAGGAGAGTCATACGCGTTATACTCTGGTCTGTATGTACCTACAGTGTCTGTACTTGCGATTGTAGACGAACCTGATTGAACTCCAGTGACTGGTAGAGGATCAATAAAATTAACATCAGGATTTGAATTCTGGTGATAGTAAAGATTCTTTGTAGCAGCATCGTAATAATCAAAATAGAACTTAGCAGATCCGCACGTAAGAACATCACCTTGAGAAAGACCATCAATAACTGAAGCACTTGGTGTACCAGTGAGCTTAACATATTTAAGAGCATCCAAAACACTTTCACCTGTAGCACCAGAAGTTTCGTTTTTGTCTGTGGGATTCTCTCTTGTAAAGTTTTTTAGAAGTGATACCTGTCTGAAATCAATAATTGCTGCATCATTGTCAGTTTCTTGATTTACAAACTCAGCTGTAAGACCAACAAACCATGTTGGAAGAATATTGATTGCGTTAGCAGCATAACCATCTACAGGCGCAACAGTAGCATGAGCTGTTGCTCGTGTTCCACTTGATGCAGCGATCGCAACTGTCACATATTTAACACGACCTGGTATATCGACGGGCGAACTTAAATGATTGGTATCAATGTGATCCCAATAGCTTTCTGAACCGTCAGGGTATGGACTTTGGTCCGCGTCAACCAAATCTATGCGAGTAACAGCCCCACCGTCTACAATTGCTCGAGCAGTGATACCGGTATCGACCACATCACCATCATAATCAACTGCTGTGATAACTACTTGTGGAGGGTTGCTATATCCGCTTCCTCCATTCGTAATTCCAATGTGGCTAATAAGGCCACCGGTTTTTTGTTTTTCAGCAGGCTGAACATTAGGCGAACTATTAATAGGAACAAACTGATTAGTTACAAGAGGATCACTACTATCAATATTAGCAACGTGCGCCCAAACATAACCTTGCGCATCACCTTTAGCAGTAACTCCATAAGTGGAAGCAGCTGCTGGTTCTGTAGTAGAACCGGCCACTGCAGTAAAATTAGATGTTGTAGCAGTGTTAGAAAGGCAAAGATAAACTTTATTATTGTTTGTTACTACACAAGGATAAAGATCGCCTGAGGTATAAAACATATCATCATCAGCTTCGTCATAAACCTTATACTTTCGGCCTGGTGTCCATGGGTTTTTTGCAATAAGCTGTTTAACACCTGTAGCTGCTACGTCTTTCAATACTGAAAGATTTGAAATAACATCATGATCTTCTTGAATTGTTCCTTCTGGTGAAGGCGGCGAGAATCCAGTAGTGCTTTCTAAATTGCCATTAGCATCAGCTTCCCAAGGATCAGCTTTACCAAGACCAATAGAATATCGGTTATTAGTTCTGTATGGCCAGGAAGTCGCGCTTGGGTTTTCTGATGATGAATCAAAATTTGAATCAGCAGAAGCTTTTATATCGTTCACTAAAAGTCTAGCTTGATTTCTACGAAAATCGTCTGTAATAATTGCAGGCATAAGTTGTTTCTATTTAAAGTTATTTATAATGTTTACGCAAGGATATTTTATTCTTGTACACAATTTTCTACACCACCAACCAAGGTACAAACTTCACTGCCCTTTGGATATTTAAGTTCAACTGATGGTTGCGGTGCTTCTTCGGCGTCAAGTCTATTTGCTACATATTCTTGCTGGTATTCATTAATTAGTGATGAAAGAGGTTGTTGAAAAATGTTTAATTTAGAAAGTTGTGTTGGATCATCCCAAAAACCTCTTTCGTAATAATGAGCAGCGTTAATTTGGTTTGACCAGTTGGTTGATACATATTGCATCTTCGCTTTAATACCAATACTACGATTTAAGTTATTAGCGTTAGGCCTTCCAAAAAGTGGAAAGTAGTTTTCTGCAACTGAAATAATTTGCTCATTGATGTATGTTGAAAACCAACCTGGTTGATATCTTGGTGTGTGTGAACCTTCGTATGAATCAAAACCGCGAAGTCTAGGAGGCCTTAAAGACGCGAACCATCCTTCAGTGTCATCGGGTGTTTGTTCGTATTTTTCAAACTTATCCCATCGGCTATTTGAATTAGCAAATATGTCGACTAAAACAAAAAATTTCATACCAGCCGGATGTACTAATCGTTGGAATGCGCTTTCCCACCTTGAAGCTTCAACATTAGTTCTAATCCTATAACTATAATCCTGCCAAAAGTTCGAATCTTGAATTTTATCAGCATTTGACAGAAATCCTGAATCCTTTGTATAGACGCCACTAACACCTTCACCATTAAATGTTCCTGCAGAAAGTTTAAATAAGTTGTCTCCTGGATAATAAACATCAACTAACGAATCAAACATTATTTGAAAGAAAACACTAACACTTTCTGGTGTACCTTTTATTCGATAATAGTGAACAATTCTTTTATATAGAGTATTGCGATCAACAACATTCGAATTAGGAACGATCTTAGCAATTTCACTTTGAATAGCATCTAAATATTTTTCAGATGTTACATCAATATCACCTTCATCAATAATATGATCTAGCTCATAGGAAGCATATCCTTCACGATTTAAATAGCTATAATATTCCTCCATAAAGGAAATAAGATTCGCTGCAGAATCACGAAGATATTGCGGAACCAATTCCCGAACTTTGTCTCTTTCGTGATTTGAAGGTCTATAATTTGCTATTGAAGTGTGCATTAATTCTAGCGAGGTGTTGTTACATAATCATCTATACCTGAGGTTCCTCGGGTTGCGATAGTGTCGACAGTAGATGTAATATTAGTGTTTTGTAAATCAATTTCGATTATTTGATTTCTCTTAGGTGCGATGTCATTTGATTCGGGTCTAGCGAATAAAGTAATTATCGTATCTGTGTCAACATTAAAATCATTAATTTCTATAATACCTGTTGAGGTATCAATTGTTCCAACATTTCTAGCATCTACAACTTTAACCCCGTCAGAACTAAAAAAGCAGCGCGATATGCTACGAATATTTTCAACACTTGTTTCTTCATCCTGTAAGTAGTATGTGATTCCTCCACTTACAAAACCGCTTGTTGAGATTAAAGACTCTGTAGGATCAGAAGGATTATCAAGAGGGAAATTGAATTCTAATTTGTATGTTGTCGTATTTGCGTTTCTAGCTATGAATTTTTTCAAACAATAAACACGGGCGTATGAACTAACGATAGAAGGATCTAAGTCACTAATGTATTCTAAGAATTGCGAGTAGCGGAATACTCCATCGAATGTTTCAAGATTGTCGTCGCTAAACTTTGAAACACCATCTCTGACTAACGCTGAAATGCTACCAGCACCTTTATTTGTAGTAGCAGAGTTGTAGTTAACAAAAATATCAAAATAAATAAATGTAAATTCAGGATCTACGAATTTTGGTCGAACAGTTAAAATACCTTTTGAATCTAAGATAGGAAGTAACGTATTTTTTTCTGTTTCTGTAAGTGTTGCCGCATTTGCTGGTTTAGCTGAAATAAATACTCGGCCGTATTCTGGAGGATCGTTATCTTCTCCGCCCCATACTGAAATTGCTACTGCTGTTGAGTTAGAACGAATTAATGCTTTATAGTCATCAGTTGTAACTGCTCGGTTTTGGGAAAGAAATTGTAAAGGCGCGTTTGATCGAATACTTTCAACACTTTCCTTGCTGCCTCCACCTGAAGATGCCCCCGCAATACTAATTGTTGGTGCGGGCGATAAGCTAGTGTTTGTAAATACAGAAACTCCATTTGCTGCAGCACCTTTTGTGGAAAGATATTTAATTTGTATAACAGAACCTGGGAGAGGTTTCTTACCAATAACATTGTCTCCAAACGAGATTTCAAATCTTCCGTTAGGATTTTCATTAATAAAGTAAACATTTGAATTGCCATCAATTCCAGGCAACTCAGAAAATTGTGTGTATGTTTCTGTTTGTGTAGTACCGATTGAATCACTTACGCTAACAACAATTTTTGAACGATCAACATTGACATCTGGTATTTCAAATTTAAGGTTTGCTACTTTATCATCAAAAAGATATTCCTTTCTTTTAATTGCACCTTCATGCGCAGAAAACGGCAAAGTAGGATTGTCAACATCATCAAATACAACAAACGAATATGATTGATTATTAAGAGTATCAGTTGCTGTAAATGTTGTACCTTCTTTAATTTCTGTAATAGAAGAATCTAAATTGCTTAATGTTATTGTGATAGCAGCAGCAGAAACACTTTTTGGTGTGTACCCTAATGATTTCGCACGAGCTACAACATTCTTACGAAGTTGGGCCGAAGAAATAAATGTTTCATTCGCAGCAAGGTGTGCAAGAACAGCATTATAGTGTGTGTTATGGGCAAGGATGTCAAGAATAAGATTTAAACCAGAACCATCAAAATCAAAATCCTTAAATGGACTATCAGTAAGTTTATAGTAATTTTTAATTTCGTCTTTAATCGAATCGAAATCAAGTTCAGTAATATTGAATTGTTTAATGGCCATAGTTTTTATCTAATTCGGTCGAGGTAAAAAGACACCTCGGTGTTTATATTTGTATTCCTTATTTGAAAAATGATAGTTGCAAGAAGTCTGTTATAATCTGCATCCAATTGTATTTCAACCTTTGGATCAGTGACACGAGGTTCGTGTTCTTTGATAACACGAAGCACTTCGTCTCGTATACCAAGAGCTGTGAATTGATCAGTGTTTTCGAAAAGATATTGTGTAACATTACACCCAAGTTCAGGGTGAAACGGCCGGTCGGAAAAATTACTTAGCACAAGTATCTTAACAGCTTGTCGTATTGCCTGAATATCTGTAACAGGACGAATGTCTTTTGTGTTTGGATGAGGAATAAAATTAAGTGGGATGTCAGCAAAAAGACCAGAAGAGTCTACAGCAAGATCTCTTGGTGCTTGCTCGTTAACATTGAAATCTGATCTTAATCCCATATTACTATTTATATCGAAACTACCCCGATTACGTCAGGAAGATTACCTTCTCTTAATATTAATTCTTCATATAATCGAATACCTTCTTTTACATTCACCTTTGGATCAAGAAGCTCCCGAATATTCACATTTGGACAGGTCAGTGGATTAATACTAAACAGGCCTAAGCGTTGAACTTCTTTCAAATTGCCTGTTGAGGAATATGATCGAGTGGTTGTTATAAAGTTTGCGTTTAACTTCGAAGACTTTTTCATAAGAGATATGAAGTAGTTCGCATATTCTTCAGGATCACCATTAGTGACTTTATGGACTACTGAATTTCCAGGAACAAATTTATTGAGCTTCGATGCACGAACTCTTTCTTCGATTTCAACACGAAGAAACTTTTCCCGCACAATTCCATTTACATCTGGTTTAAGATAGATTGATTTCATAAGATTAATTGTTGATTATATAGAGTCTTTATTTACCCCGCTATTTCAAGGTGCGGTCCATCGTAAAAGGTCTTAAAGTCACCACCCCACTTAACTGTTACACCTTGCTCTCTACCAGCTTGTTGAAATAATCTAGCCATTTTTTCTAACTCAACTGGATCATATAATGTACCCTTAGGATTACGGTTATTGATACCTTTGCCCTTTTGCCACACGATATCAATTGCGCGACCTGTTTGATGCTTAGATCGTCCACCTCTCACGTATGTTACAATCGGTCCTGGTGTAGTTCGGCCCTGAGCATATAATTGATTCTGTCTTTCTGGAGAACGATACCCTTCAGTAATTCGGAAGTCTGCTCCTAATTCTCTTGCTCTTTTTATTATCGAAGGCCATCTTGGATCTAACCCTTCTTCAGCTTTCGCTTGAGGTGTTGCAGTGCTTGTTACAGGAGTAGAATCTTTTTTCGCTTGAGGTGTTGCAGTGCCTCTTACACGAGTAGAATCTATTTCCCCCGCAGTAATTTGTTCAACAATGGCAAGAAGACCTACTACTAATATTTTCTCGTCAATAAGACTATGAAGTTTATTAATAAGTTTATCAAAGAAGTTTACGTCGTCTTGATCTACAGTACTAACGATAGCGCCTGGATAAAGCGCACCCTTTTCAACATATTCAACAGGAGTCCATAATTGAACAGACTTTATATCAGGAGTGATTTGTGAATTAGTTGATTTAAATAGTGCATTTTCGATTTGTTCTCTTGCTCCAGCAACTAATGATTCAAAATATTGTATTCTATAATAATCTTTAAAGGTATCCTTTTCTTCTAATTTTAGCCATGTTTGCAAGCCCTGGATGCTTCCCTGCGCCTTCGCCGTCTGATATTCAGGCGTGTGAAGCAGGCGATCATGTCTTGTTGTAATCGGTTCCTTCTCAGAATAATTTACACCTTCTGTCTTATTTTGGTTCGCTGTGGTGTTATCCGGTCTAAATCCTGTCGGATTACTACGAACTTCGTCATTCGTTCTATTTCCACCTGTAATATCAACAGCGTCTTGACCACGTGTTAAGCCTTGCCTTTTAAAATTGTAGATTTCTTCGAGCCCTCCGGTCTGTTTTCCAAACTCATCGAATTTAACGTTCTCGGCACTAATACGAATCGATTCTATCTCAGGATCTCCGAGATAAAACCCTTCTGCTGTCGGAATGTTATCTTTGGGATCCCTTATAATACGGTTGACACCCGCGTCATCGATATAAGATGCTATTCCCGTTACTGGGTCAATAAAATCTGCTGCTGAATTGCTCGTAAAAGCGCCCATTCCATCGAAGCTTTTTGGAATATTATCTTCCCCCAAAATATTTGCTAAATCGATTCCTGCCTGATCGACATCTGAAATAGGCTCAATAGATCCACTATTCGAAGATTGAGAACCAAATTGAATAAAAGGATCCAATAACAACTTTCTCCACTCCTCATTATAGATCTCGCGAGCAGCTCTCGCCATTTCCTCGTTATAACCAGTATTGTTTTGTACATCATCCTGCGACACACTATCCTGAGGCATTGGTCTTATAAATCCTCGCTCGGCCGGCACGATAGGCCTATCTGGCGGACTCGGAGCTTTTTCCTTCTTGACTAATTTACCATCATCATCTGTCTTAGCCTTATCAGTAACAAACTGACATATATCGAATCCTCCGAGGTTCCTCACACTATCAATGACACCTTCGATATCGTCAACAAGACCATCCCACTTTTCTACTAACTTCTGATACGCATCTTCTCCCTTATCCTTTAGATCACTAATATCCTTAGCCAGATTTTCTATTTGAGTAGTGTCTGGTAGCATGTCATTTAAACCGTCCTTAAACCCCTGGACCATTTCGTCGATTTTAGAAAGGCCTATTGAGTCCACTGCGGAGTCGACTGCTGCCTTCACACTATTCTTTAATTCGTTGATTGATGGTATATCTATGTCACCGACTTTAAGACCTAAGTCTGCAAGGTTACCACACTTAGTTATATCTAAACCTGGGAACGCACCAGCGACTGCACCATACACAGCTAATGCATCTTCTAAACTTGGTGTATCGTCAAAGCCATCACCATTAGTATCGCCCGGTATATTTCTGTATTTCGTTTGTGGTTGCATTGCTTCAACAGTAAACGGATAATCGTTTTCTATATCTGCTGGATTCGAATACACTTTACCTGCTCCGTTTGATGCATCATAAGCGGTGGCAAATAATGTTTTATATGTGCTACCGTGTGTAGAATGGATCCAATCAGATTCCGCACCATATAGTGTTTGGAATTGTTCGTATGTTGCGAACGGTGCAAATATTCCCTGTATAGCATCTCCATCGTCGCCATTAGTACTTGTCAATAGTGTTTGTAATCCTCCCCAACCAACTAACCATGGTGCATACTGACCATTTGATACCGCAAATCCTCCCCATACACCTGGTGTATCACCCCATTTATCTGCAACAATTTCTTTATATCTTCGACCAGTGTCGTAAAAACCTGACTTATATCCATCAGACGCATTCGCCACGTGATTATATTGCCCTGCTACAGTTAATGGATAATAAGGTCCATCAGTCACAGTACTAGCTGCAGCCGCCATATTATCCGTTTCTACACTTGCACTAGTGGCCGCATTTGTTATTTCGCCTACACTTCCATTCAATAATGCTGGATATGCAATATTATTACCTAATTGATACTCTACCTCTGGATCTGGTACTACATCGATAAGTATATAAATTGCTCTATTCGAATATTCTCGGTACCAACACCAAACAAAATTACCGGTGCGTACTACAGTAGGAAAGTTTTCAACATTATCCCATGAATCAATAGTATTAGTATTTAAAGACCATTGTGTTATATAGTCATTATTAATACCACGAGCAATTACCTCAGCGCTTCCTTTTGCACTGAGTGTATTAATAGTATATGGATAATTAACTTGTTTTGACATTGGTGTATATATGTATTATGATCCAGGTGCTGTGCCTCCTGTTGATGGTGCTGTATCAATTCCACCACCAGCATCTCTTTTACCGTTATTCTGTCTATGGACGTGTGTTATAAGAGAAACATCCCCGCTCCCAGCTCTAACATCTCCGCTCACTTGCTGTATTGGAGTATTTATAATAAGTTTTTTAGGGCAATTAATTTTCATACCAGCGTTACTACTGATATGTTTGTTCCCAGTAACCATATCTTTATGGTCGCCATTCACAGTAGTATCTAACTTTTTAAAGGTTATTTCAGTATCAGCAGAGTTAAAAAACAATTTAGTCTCGGGCCCTTTAACGTCGAGGCCCATGTCTCCTTTAATATTCAGACCATAGTCGTCTGTTATATTAATAGTTTGCGATTGCTTTACATCGAGAAAATCAGATCCGTCTAACATAATTTCTCTTTTACCATTGCATTCGGTCTGTATGTTTCCTTTAACTTTAGTCTTAATATCTTTGTCGACCTGTATATGCATGGTACCGTCGATATCGAGTACATAATCACCTCCGCATTTAACATTTATGTCTCTATCGACGGTCAAATTGCAATTTCCAACTATATAGACAGTGTTTTGTTTTTTGTATACAGTAAATCCGTCTCCGGTTATATGTTCTATTTTTTCTCCGTCTGCCGTTATATCAGTGGCTGTCCCTGACCTATGCATGTGTGAATATCTTTCATGGCCGGGAGTGGAATCGTATTCAACAGCGTGTCCGCCTTTAAATACTTCTGCATTATTATATGGATATACTGGATTTGCGTAATCTGCTGGATTAGGAGTGGATATAGATTGCTCTTCGGGTAGTTCTTCCCCTTCGTTTAGTGCTGATAATGCTGGTTTTCGAGCAATAGGTATATTAATTGTCCGATTAGCTACTCTTTTATTTTGTAGATCTGAAACTGTTGTAACTGGTGTGTCACTACCAGCGACTGGAGGATTTATTCTCCTCGGATCACTAAATCCTGTATTAATGCTTGGTGGTCCACCGCTATTTCCTGCTACTGTACCAAGTATTAATGCTTCCTGTTCGTCGCTGCCATCAATAAAAAGACCGAACACCCATGATCCTGGCTGTGCACCGATTGTTTTTCCTTGTCCAGCAATACCAGGATTTGTCATTGGCATAACACTTGTATACCATGGCAAGTTTTTGACCGGCATGTCCTCGTAACTTTCGCTGTGCTTGCCAAAAATACGAACTTTAACGCGTCCAAGTTTCTCGGGATCAGAGACATCCTCGACAACTCCAATAAAAAATTGTGGGTTTTGTATCATAAATTTTCTGTAGGTTGTATAGAATCAGTTTTTGCTACGACTTCTGTCGTATGGGTTCCATCCATAAATGTATGCATCGTACTAAATATAAGGTAATCACCTGACAAAACCTTATCGTAAATATCGTTACGATTTTTAAGAGCTTCAGGCGATGTTGATTTTGGAAAAAGTAATTGTATTGTTCGTCCAGGATTTAAAAGTGGATCACCCATAACTTCGAATTTATGGGAACAAGCATCGTAGTTTGCCATATACGCCTCTGACCTATGCTTCTGCAACTTACTCAATTGCCCCATCGACGACTCTTTTATGAATTCGTTCACAGTGTCAAACAAAAGATCGAACCCAGAGCCCTGAAACATCCCAGCCAAACCTTCCAGCGCAGACATACCAACACTACTAACTTCCTGGGCACTGTTATTTACAAAATGGTATTGCACCCTTGCTTGCGATGCTTGACTAAGTGGTTCTTCGATATCTCCATTAATCGGCGCAGTACCTACTCGAGGTAGTTTTTTTGAAGTCGTGTGTTCTGGGTTTATATCAAGTTCTAAATTTAATTTGACTCGGTTCCCCGCGCCTATCCCTGCCATCGCAGAGGCACGGGAAGGTCCGGCCGGGTCAGGCACTTGATACTGACTAGATGGTGCATACCATTCTTTTCTACTTAAATTAATATAGCGATGTTCAGATGCAAACGCTCCTTTTTTTGCTTGTAACGAAGGAGACAAACCGATATTAGAGGAAATTTTTAAAATCTGCGAGGATCTTTCAAAATAGTTTATTTTTGAATTAGGGTCAGACCTCAATTGTTTATCGTTATTAAATGTTCGATAAACTTTGTTTTCCTCGCGGTCATTAATAAAACTCAAAGGTGAAAGGTACACATTACTAGATAAATCTTGATACAAAAAGTATGGTGTTTGGTTAAAATCAAAGGCAGATTCTACCAATTTTTGACACGCTCTAATTGGATTTTGCAAATTTAAATTCCCTTTATATGTCGAAGCCATGTTTCCTTTTACAACGATTGGCGTATTTAAATCACGTTTAAATATTTTAGCAATAATTTTTTCATGCAGCTCGGGCAAGTCATTACTATACGTAATAATTTTTAAAGGAGCAACATAAGCATATTCAGAAATAGCAACAAGGACATAAGCCTGTGTCTGATTATCGTTTGCTGAACGGGCATAATCATGGTATTTTTGTGCTCGGAGGGAAAATTCAATAACATTTTCGATACCTAATGCTTTTGTTTTAATTGACAATTTTATTTTTTCGTTGCCAATAATACTAAATTCTTCAAGGAAGTTTACTTCGTCGCGAATACCAATTTCGGCGACAATTGATGGTGCAAAAAGACTTTCGTGGATTTTAATAAATCCCACCATATTTCTAATATCAGATGAATCTCCATTAACGTTAGTAATAATACATTCTAATAATTCGTAGGACGATTCATTAAACGAATTACCTTTTTCGTCAACGTAAGATCTATTAAGTTTATCACTCATTTAGCAATTTTTTAAATTCTCTTGTAAACGATTGAATATAAGCAGGAGCAACAACTTTAATTTCCTTTAAAGCCTCGTTATCCTCTAACATATCGTCATATATAGATTTATAATTACTAGCTTCCTCTCCTGCCTGGTATTCAGTTATTTCTTCGTCTGTATTAGTTGGATCAAAATAATAAGCTGGTGATAAAGATCCATCTTTCCAATATTGTGTCGATTCTATCATATAGTTACGATCGATTGTAGAAGGATACAAATGATATGGGGTTGTTGGAGCAAATCTAAGTGCTGCCTCACGGACTTCACTTTGAAATTCTAATTTAACTGAAGGATTTTCGTTTTCTCTAAATTGCACCGTAAAGTCATTAGCAGATTCAGTTGTATAGAATAATTTATTTTTCGCTAAAGCTTTATATTGTAAATCATATGCATTGCCACTACCATTTACCGCTTGACTAGCTTCTTCCTCAGCAAACCAATTCTCTGTCGAATTGTCAATCCAAATAAGAGATTTATTAGGATGGTAGTCAACTATTTTAGCTTCAGCAAAAATTCTCTCGCCAATAGGTGAACTTACAATAGGTCGACAAAGCCTTAAGTAAGGTAAATATTTGTCTTTAAGGATAGGAATTCCTAAAGGTGTTCGTCTTGTGTTGTTAGTATCTGGTTCAGACATTGGAAATCTGAACGCAGATATGTTTTTATACTGATTTGCAATATGGTTTTTAATCTCTGGATCGCTTTTCGGCCAGGCAGACAAACCTTGTTTAAGCGAATCATTACATATAAAAAATGTCCAGTAAAAATCAGGAGTTCCATAAAGCCTTTGTGATAACACATCAGGTCTTTCGCCATGGCCAATTTGGACTTTTTTATACGCGTATAAGTTATTTGCTAATTTTTCAACAATATCGACATAACGAAAATAGTCAGTGATATCTGTAAGTATAGCATTGTTTTCAATACTATATTGAATTTTTGGAAATTGATTAAAAAACATTGTTTATTTGTTTGGATCGCTAAAATCTTTAAAAGATTGCTGAGTGTCTTTGAATTTTTTCTTACCTTCTTCTAATGCTGCACTTTGTAAACCGCTAAACTCACCACCTAGCACAGAAGCTGCCTCCTCTGCCGCACTTTCTCTATCACCATTAGCTTCCAAAGATTCTATTTCGTCGCGTGTAAGAACTTTTGTTTCTTGGAATTGCAAAGACACATCAACTTCGTAAGGCGAATAATCTTTTCTAAATGTGTTAGACGTACTGTTTACAGCTGTTGCGGCTGATATTAAATAACACGAATAAATTTTAGGAACATACTGCAATTCTTTTGAGCCATAAGGTTCCATAAAGAGTATTTCCCATTGGTTTGGATATTTCAGCATAAGATTTCCGCCGCCTAACCTTTTGGCATATACTTGATTTCGAAACGCGTTTTGAATTTGGTCAATGTTTGCAACTTCGCTTTTAGTTCTTCCAATCATTTTAAAATCAAATTGAAAAGATCTTATAGTGTTTCCACTAAATGCAGTATTAGTTTTAGGATTTTGCACAACCTTTCCTCTAAGTTCTAAAGAGGCTGCTACGTTATCTGCTCCTAATTTTCTAGCTGCTAATATACTAGCGCCTAATGTTCCAACAGATTTAAATTCACCAACTACTCTATCTTTAGCAACTTTAGCAGCTTCCATCGCCTTTTCTAAATTTCCTTTACTAGAGCTATTTTTAAATGCATCAACTGTAGCAGCAGCTGCCTCAGCTATAGTATCAATTAATCCCATGTCAATTGTATTATACGAGGCACCGTCACTAAAAGATATTCCTGAAGGGCACGGCAAATGAATACTTACAGCACTTTCTCCGGGCCGGGTTTTACATCTAAATCGAATATAAGGTCTGCCCAAATCTTCAAGATTTTCTGGAAACTTTAGCATAAAAACCCCGCCACCGCCACTTTTGCCACCTCCTCCCGACATTGCCTGACGCACCTTATTGTCTAGTCCACCTGCAATTTTGTTGAGCTCCCCGTCGATAAAGTTGTTTATTATTTCTCGTGCCATATAAATAATCCTTTGATATTATTTATAATAAAAACATGGCTTATTCGGGACGTTATAGGGTAAAGAACCCTAAAAAATACGAAGGTGACTTTAAAAAGGTTAAATACCGTTCACTTTGGGAAAGACAAGCTTTCAAATGGTTAGACAACAATCCAGATATTATTGGGTGGAATTCAGAAGAAGTCATAATTCCATATCGTTGCAAAACTGACAATAAAATTCATCGCTATTTTGTCGATTTATTTGTGCGCACAAAGGATAATAAGCTGTACATTATTGAAATAAAGCCAAAAAAACAGACACAGCCACCTAAACAACCTTCTAGGAAAACAAAAAGGTATTTGACTGAGGTGATGACTTATATTAAAAATGAGTCTAAATGGGAAGCCGCTACAGCATTTGCTAACAAACACGATATGGTATTTCAAATTTGGACTGAGGACACTTTACGCTCATTCGGTATAAAAATCTTATAAATAGAGATAGATGGCAACGTTTATCAATAGACTCGAAGATAGAGCGACAGTTTCTGGCATAGAAAGAAATACGAAGAAGTCTCTTAATTGGTTTAAAAAAGAATTAGCTTCCCTTAAAACTATACCAAGCAGACCTAAACTTTTGTCAGACGAAAACTTTGTTAACAGAACCCGGCCATTGCCAGGGCGGATGTTTATGTACAAATATATTCCAAAGCATAAAGACACATTACCTTATTACGACATGTTTCCTCTAATTTTTTTAGTTGAAAAAGCAAAAGGTGGTTTTTATGGTTTAAACCTGCACTATCTATCACCAAAATACAGAGCAATTTTCTTTGATAACCTAACAGATTTTGCAAATAACGAAAAATATAATCAATCAACCAGACTAAGATTGACATATGATTTTTTATCTTCTAGTTCTAAATTGCGGTATTTCGCTCCTTGTTTTAAGCACTATTTAACTGATCATGTAAAATCGAGAATTGTAGAAGTTCCTGCAAACCACTGGGAGACTGTTTTATTTTTACCGACAGAACAATTTAAGAAAAGCAAAGCCAACACCGTTTGGACAAAATCAAGAAAACAGTTTACCTAATTATGTCATTAAAAAACGATATCAATAACGCACTAAACCCTTCTAAAATTGATGATTTTAAATCAACAATTGGTAAAAGAGGAGGCCTTGCCACATCAAATAGATTTTCTGTTACTATAGTTCCACCGACAGCCTCATTATTAAATCTAGGTGGTCTGTTCGGAGAAGGCCCTGTTGTCAATGATCCGCGGGATATAAGCATTCTTTGTGATTCGTGCTCTATTCCAGGAAGAGCAATTCAAACAGGTGATTATGATGCTTTCGGAGCAACACCAAGGAAGTACCCTACAAATATTATGGAAGAAGATGTAGCGTTTACGTTTACACTAACTAATGATGTTTATATTAAAAAACTTTTTGACAATTGGCTTGAAAGTATCATTGACCCTGTTTCAAATTTAGTTTCTTACGACACCGAATACAAAGTCGATACTCATATTCAATTGTTAGATAAAAATAATGCTACTATCTATGGAGTTCGATTAGTTGATTCGTACCCAACATCTGTCAATAGTATTGATCTTTCGAACGAAAACACTGACAATAAAACACAAGTCTCAGTTAATATGACTTATAGAAGATTCGTGCACGAAACAGGACTTAGATCGATCATAAATAGTACTGACGACAAGCTTAACATGTTTAGGCAACTCATTTAAATTATAAACAAAAAACATTATGCCATTACCAACAATTGAAACACCAAAATACTTTTTAACTGTACCTTCTAGCGAAGAATCAGTTGAATTTAGGCCATTCCTTGTAAAAGAAGAAAAAGTATTAATGATTGCACAAGAAGCAGGCTCTGACGCTAGCATGATTGCTGCAATGAAAGACATTATTAAAGCGTGCACTTTTAACAAATTAGATTTATATTCACTCACAATGAGTGATTTAGAATATATTTTATTACAAATTAGATCTAAAAGTGTAGGCGAAACAACTGAAATCCGCGTGAAATGCGATGAAAGTGGAGAATTCGTAAATGTAACATTAGATTTATCAGAAATTACTGTTAAAAAAGAAAAAAAGGTTGATAACAATATTCAACTTACTGATGATGTTGGAATTACTCTTAAATCACCAGGCCTTAAAGATGCTGAACGTGCTGCAAAAGGAAGAAAAGACATTAATCCACTTATTCAAGCTTTAACAAGTGTTATTGACAGTGTGTATGATAATAACGAGGTTTATCCATTAGGTGATGCATCACCAAAGGAAATAGAAAACTTTATTGATTCGCTAAGCTCAGCACAAGTACAAAAAATAAAAAATTGGCTCGATTGTGCACCTTCATTAAGTCATAAAATTGAATTTGTAGGACCAACTGGTCATAAAAACACAAAAATACTAAGTGGACTTAATGATTTTTTCATATAACCCTTTCTCATAACTCACTTGAAAATTATTATCACGTTCAGTTTTCACTACTACAGCACCATAAATATAGCTTATCAGAATTGGATAACATGATACCGTGGGAAAGGGAGATTTACATAACACTTTTAAAAGATCACATTGAAGAAGAAGAATTAAAACAAAAACAAAACAATGGCTAACGAACCATACATCACTAGAAAGGATTTAGAAACTGTTACACAAAAAGTAACAATTGACAATGCTAAAAAAATTGCTCAACCTCTTATAGATCAACAGAAAAAAAATGACCTTAAAGAGTTAGAGCAAAATATCGAACAAAAAGTTCTTTTTCAAGATATTGCAGACGGCATTAAAGGCCTTGGCGATTCTCTTATTTCAGGACTTAAGTCTTTAATTCCTAAAACTGATGGTGGTTTAAGTAAGTTGTTAGGCTTAGGTCTTGGTTTGTTGTTAGCACCATTTGTAGGATTTATTAGCTTTCTTGGCCAATTAGGAAGAGAATTGAATTTCTTTACTAAAGGAAGAGCTGGAAAATTTTTAGAAAAATTAAAGGTTAGTTTTAAAGGTTTATTTAGTGGTATATTTGACAAACTTAAAAATAGTAAGCTAGGAAAATGGATCGGTGGAATTATTGATAGACTTAAAAATAGCAAATTATTTAAGTCTATTAGCGGCTTATTTCAAAAAGTGTTCGGTGCCGGAAAGGGTGGATTCTTTTCAAGGTTGTTTAGTATTTTTAAATCAATCGTAAAGTTTGCAACGGGCGGTCCTTTTAAAGCAATTATAGGTTTTGCTGGTAAAATAGGAAGAATACTAGGAAAAGTATTTTTACCAATTACCATTATTATGGGAATCTTTGATTTTGTCACAGGTTTCATGAAAGGTTACGAAGAAGATGGTATTGTAGGTGGCATAAAGGAAGGTTTTAACAGTTTGTTTGAAGGATTAATAGGTGGCCTTCTGCGTATTCTAATGTGGATACCAACTAAAATAGCTGAATGGCTTGGCTTTGACAACTTAGCGGAAGAAATTGGTCGTTATACTGAAACGATTATTCAAAGTGTTAAAGATGTATTTGGAGGACTTATCGATGTAATCGTAGGAATATTCACCTGGGATGGTGACAAAGTATTCGGAGGTCTATCAAAAATATGGGATGGAATTACAAGTGCTCTTATGGCTCCGTTTAAAATAATTGGATCTGTCATAAAAGATATTTTTGGAGGTTCCGCAATCCAAAGAGGAATATTGACTTTAAAACAAATTGGCTTACAAATTCAGAGTTTCTTTTTATACTTAGCAGAAGCAATTAATGGCCTTCTTCAAAAAGTCCCAGATTGGCTTTTGCCAGAGTCTGCAGAAAATTTCATCGATGAGATGGATGCTGCCACAAAAGCAACAAAGAGAAGAGTTGACAATGATATTGAAAGTATTAAAACCTTAAAAGCTGAATTGAAGAAAAAAGACGAGCTCGAAGAAAAACTAAAAGCCGAAGAAAAAGAATCTTCGGCCGGCTCAGGTGGTGGAGGTGTTAGTGTACAAGAAGGAGGCACTGCTGTAAATACAACTAATAACGTGACTTACGTCATCCAAAATGGCAGCAACGTTGCTACTGACGCTCTTCAAGCCGCGGGCGGATAGAAATAAAAGGAGGGTGACCTTTCGACCACCCTCCTTTGTTTATTTACTAGTATTATGTTTTATATGTATTAGCCCTTCTTTTTTTCAGGCTTTACTTTACCTTTAGCTCCTTTAGGAAGCTTACCTTTACCTTTATTTTTTTGAGCATTCTTACGACGCTCGGCCATAGCTTTCTTAGCTGCAGCTAGCTCCTTACCTTCAACTTTGCCATTGCCATCCTTATCGAATCGCTTGACCCAAGCCGCTTTGGCTGTCGCTTTCTCTGCATCACAAAGTTTACCATCTTTATTCTTATCGAACTTAGCCATATGGGGAGGGAGCTTACGCTTGCCATCCACCTTTGCAGGTTTAGCTTTATGTTTTCCATCTTTACTGTGATGGTCAGCTGCACAAACTCCCAGTGTGAGAGATGCAACGATTACTGTAATTAATTTAGTTTTCATTATATTATATAGTTTAGCTAGATGCCAATTTAGCAAAGTAGCTGAGAGTGTCTTCATCTGAATCTTCACTCTTAGTTTCATTTACGACTGGAACATTGTCGTCTGTTTCAGCAGCTTTAAAAGGTGTTGCTTCCTTTGTAGTATTCATTTCTACCTGTTGTTCAGTAGTCATTGTTGATGCTACCTCAGCTTCACCTAGAACTTCAAACATTTTACGTTTAAGATCAGAATATGACTTATAGTTTTCAGGGTCAGTGAATTCACTAAGCTTATACAACTTGTTATATGTTTCTTCTAAGCGTGCTTCATCAGCATCATACAATTCACTAGAGGAATCGAATTCAGATTTATCGTAATTGCGATAACCTTCTACTTGACGAATTTTCAATTTGAAGTTAGCGCCTGCCCAAAAATCAAATGGGTTAACTGGCTTTTCATCTTCAAATTGTGGTTGCATAACATCCATAATTTTATCCATGATTTTTTTACCGTATTCATAAAGGAAAACTTTTCCTTCATTTGCTGGATTTGCAGAATCCGATACAACAAGAATATTTGACACGTGATGTAGACGTCGCTTACGCTGCCGTGCAAGTTCTTTATCTTCATCGCGGCCAGTGTTCCATAGTTGTGAGTTCAGTTCAGAAACTGGATCTTGTTGACCAATTGAAGTCAAAGATCTTTCAATGTACCAACGACCAGTTGGTCCTTTAAACCCATGATCCCAATATCGGACCCACGGAAGATCTTCACCAGCTCCAGCTGGCAAAAAACGAATAACAGCATAACCATTACCTGCTTTATCGACAGTTGGTTTCCACAGACGATCATCGCCGTAATTCTTTTTTTCTGTATTTGTGTCAGCAGCAGAGACAAGTTTTGAAATTGCGCTTTCACGATTTTGTTTTAGTTTTTCGAATGACATAGTATTATTTTTTGTATTTGCAGTGTATTGTTTGTTTTTTCCTGACAAGAGCTATATTACCATAAAATGATTAGATTGTAAATACTAAAAGTGCTTTATCTCTAATTTTATTTTTTGGTAATGGCTTTTGCAGCATGATTGATTTATAGCTAATCAGCATATCAATCATGTCTTTATTTATACCCATAGGATCACTTAGAATGTTCCTCAGGCTCTTTAAAAAGTTGACCAATATATCCAATAGGATAACGCTCTCGATGCTAATCTGGCCGCCTCTGAGGGCCTCTAGCACAGGACTCTGAGAAAAGTCTGGTGTAGCTGAACAGATTTCATCAAACGTGTTTCCTTTGTTAGAAAGTGTTTTCATATCTTGTTCAAACATATACGTCAATTTGTCGTAGCGCGCAGTATAAGCACTATACACATCATCAGACATATCGCCAATCCAGCCATTTTGATTTTCAATCAAATTTGCGGTGAAATATTCAATGAGTTGTTCTCTATTGAAACGGCGAGATAGTTTTTCAAAAAAGTAACGATCTCTGCGTTTCTCAAATGTTGCTTGTTTTACAGCGGTTTTAAAATTATATTTTACAGCATCGTAATCAGTAGTGAAATGTAGCTTTAGCGATTGGTAAATTTGATACGCTATATATCCGCTCATTATTCAGATTTTTTGGAAAACTCTGGAATATAGAGTGGAGGCGTGGATTCAGTATCCGGATCTCCACCAAAACAGACTCCTTCACAAAATTCACCTTGGCTTAAGCCGACTTCAGTTTCAATTGTCTCAATTATATCCGCGTAAATTTCATCGCTTTCAACCTCATCTCCAATATCATATCTTTTCGAAGTGTCATAGTGGTGCAAAGATCGATTACCCCATTTAGGTGTTTCCT
>Ga0208298_1000183_pt1 | contig 29092 bp, 50 predicted proteins | sample 14BtaG_FD_184088 | JGI IMG/M metagenome (GOLD analysis project Ga0208298, IMG submission 184088) | Marine viral communities from the Subarctic Pacific Ocean - 14B_ETSP_OMZ_AT15311_CsCl metaG (SPAdes) (version 2) | ecosystem: Environmental > Aquatic > Marine > Oceanic | place: Pacific Ocean... | reverse complement strand
CACAGAAATAACCACAACAGAGGCAAGGTCAAGAGGTTTTAAACCAAAGGGCAGACCAAACGCTCAAAAAGTACCAGTAGCACCAAAGGATATGAAGTATAAAGGTTATACTGCTGAATATTGGAACAAAATGAAATTCAAAAACTAAATGGCAACAGCACTATTCATAACAAGAAACGATTTAGTTCGTAATTCAATAATTGACGGAAATACTGATTATGACAAAATAGTACAATTTCTGAAACTCGGACAGCAAATTGACATTCAAAACTTACTAGGAACGGATTTATACAACCGAATAAGTACAGATATTGAAAACAGTACCTTAACAGGCGACTATTTAGCACTTGTTCAAGATTATATACAGCCAACCTTAATATGGTTCGCACAAGTTAATTATATTCCGTTTGCTGCTTATCAAATCAAAAACGGTGGAGTGTTTAAACATTCAAGCGAAACAGCCGAAAACGTAAATAAAACAGAAGTTGATTATTTAGTAGGTAAAGCTAGAGAATACGCTAATTATTACAGTACAAGACTAGTAGACCATTTATGTTTTAATCAATCTAAATTCCCAGAATACACAAGCAACACAAATGACGATATTAGCCCAGATACAGATACGGTTTTTAACGGTTGGGTTTTATGAAGTATAAAGTAAAGAAAAAAAACTTAAATAAGTTAATGTCTTATTTAAAAAAACAAAACAAACCCTTAATAAAGGAGAAAGCTAAATGATTAATAACGTTTTAAAAGCTAAGTCAAGGGAATACACTAGCAGAGGTTTAACGACTGAAAAAATATCTGTTACGTGGCGTCACTATCTTAGTGGAATTTCTACTTATACGCTTTTTGGTACTGGTGCGAGTACAGCGTTCCCTTATGCTTATGGTGGTATTGGAATTCCTTTTGATGCTTATTTTAGTCAATTTCAACTGTCATCAATGCCGTACTCTAGTAGGCAGTTCCCGAATGGTAGTTCTTTGACTTTAAGTGTTTATTTAGACGGAGTTTTTAAAGGTAGCGAAACAAGTACTTACGGAAATAATGTAAGGGAAACAGTTGTTTTAGATTTTGGTAGGTCAATAGAAATAAACAGAGGTCAAGTAGTGACGCTTAGACTACAAGTAAATGGACAGTGGTGGTATTGTACTAGTACATCAATAATAATAGAGAGATAATGAAAAAGCCAATTTTAGCATTAGTGCCTAGTGCATATAAATTTAAAAAAGTTTACTCTGTTTTGCCTGTAAATGGTGACGGAGATTTTGTATTCTTTAGAACAGGTAACGGCACTAGAGTAAAACAAAACGGTTTAATTGAAACTATATCTGGAAACAATAACCCAAGGCTAAATTGGGACAATAATTGTCCTAGTTTATTATGTGAGCCACAAAAGTCAAATTATGCTATTTTTGGTAACAACTTAAATAACTGGCAAACTACTGTATCTGGTGGAAGTTTGACAAAAACTGCTAATTGGTCGGTAGCGCCAAACGGACTAGAAGAAGCTACTAGGTTAGAAATTAGTATGGACGCTGGAGCTGGAAACTATGCACTTTTATACCAAGAAAGTTTTGCAATAGTAGGTAATTACTCTGCATCTGTTTATATTAAAAGTAACACTTCGAGGTCACAAGATGTAGTTGTAGTTGCTAGAAATTCAGTAGAACAAAGTTACAAGATAGGTAGCGAATGGACTAGAATAGAAGTTCAAGGCTCGACTATAAGTGGACAAAGTGCATATATAGACATTGGCTTATGGTTTGATGTAGTGCCTATTGCACAAGATTTAGACATTTCGGTATGGGGTGGGCAGTTAGAAGCTGGGTTAAGTGCTACAAGTTATATAAACACACCTAGCTATCAATTTCAAACAAGACAAAAAGAGCATACTATAATTTCTGAACTAACAGGAGAAACACAATTTAATCATAAAGAGGGGGTTGCTATTATAGATGTTGAGCCTTATAGATTAGACCCTACTGTTAGTCAAAGTTTACTATCACAAATAAAACTACAAGGTGGAGTTTATGACCAAATAGCTTTTGAATTTAAACCAAATAATGTTTTAGAATTTTACGTTAATAACGGAACTGGAACACCAGCAGTAGAATATGATTATACACATAGCGGTGGCAGAATAAAAGCTGCAATAGGCTGGTTAAACGGTAGGTATAGACTTTATGCAAACGGTCAATTTATAACAAGTTTTAATACAACACAAGAATTTAACGTTTTAGAAGAGTTCAAATTTCAACTTAATACAGGCAGCAAGGAATTTAAAGGCAAAGTTTATGGGGTTCAAGTTTTTGACGAAATGATGAGCGATGCAGAAATAAAAAAATTAACGGAATTATGACAATAGGAAAATACGAGTTTAATGACGAAGAACAGGCTAAGGAGAAAATTGTAGATTTAGGCGTGGACTATGATTGGCAAGGTAACGAATATCCAACACATAACCATACTATTGTTGAGCTAGGGCATATAGTTTTAGAGCAAGGAGAGTACGAGATTAAAGGCAGTAAAAAGGAGTTAATTAAAGAGCCTGTATTTAGTAATAAGTATCACGTGGACGTTATATGGAGTGACTTAAAAGACCACCCTTGGGGTTGGAAGACATACAGTTGCGACTTAGATACAGAAGGAATACACGGTTTTTCTGGACTTTCATATTTAGAATATAAAATAAAATAATAATGGCAAATAATATAAATTGGGGAGAAATATATTGTTACTCACACTGGGGTGACGATAAAAACAAAGCAAGTGTACCAGAGTTTCCAGAATTTTGTGCAACAGAACAAGGTTCTTGCGGCACTCAATATTCATATACTGGAGGAGAAACATTCCCTACTCTTTTAAATATTAACGTAGGAGCATCGACAGGAACTGTAACGCTTAATTTTGATGCTAGAAGCATACCAGATAAATTTGAAGTTTGGCTTGACGGTATTAAAGTTATAGATACTGGTTACAGAGGCTCATCAGCAAGACAACAAGACTTAGACGAGGCTTTAGCAGAGCGAGGCTTACCAAGTGAAACGATAGCTGGAATTGGTTCAGGAACTGCTAATTTTAGTAAAACAACAAACACAGAGGTGGCTTTAGTTAAAGTTTACGCACCTTTAGACCAAACACTTTGGGACTTTACATTAAGTTGCCCAGTATAATATTATGACATTACAAGATTTGAAAATAGGAATATTAAATGCTTTTACTTTAGGAGTAAGCTTTACACATATAGAAAATAGTTTAAAAATTATATTATTGCTTTTATCGATAGGATATACCGCTCAGAAAATATACGAAACGCACAAGAAAAAGAATGACTAAAAACTTCAAAAAAAGCGAATTTGATTGTAAATGTGGTTGTGAAATGCCAGATGATGTTTTAGTAAATATAACTAAACTAGCAAATCAATTACAATATGTCAGGGATTGTGTAGCGATGCCTATAACAATTAATAGTGCTTATAGATGTGAAGCTCATAACAAAGCGGTCGGTGGTTCTGTAAACTCTCAACACTTACTAGGCAAAGCTGCTGATATTGTTATTCAAGGTCTTGACCCTGTTTTAGATACTTATGACTATTTAGATGACTTAATGTTATCTGGCGAAATATTACAAGGCGGTTTAGGAATGTACTCTTCTTTTACGCATTATGATTTTAGAAAAATAAAATCACGTTGGAATGGGTAAGTATAAAAAAGAAAACGGTACTACAAGGGTAGGCGATGCTTTACGTTGGCTATTAAAGCAAGGCAAAGAAGTAGCACCAGAACTTTTAAAAATAGCTGGTAACGTTACAGGAATAGAAGCCTTAGAGGTTTTAGCTAGTAAAATAAGTACAGACGATAAATTAAGCGAAGCAGATAAACAACTTTTATTAGAAGAGCTAAACTTTGATAAAATAGAAATGCAAGAAACAACTAAGCGTTGGGTTTCTGACAACAATACAGAAAGTTACTTAACACGCAATATAAGGCCCTTAACACTTGCTTTTTTAACCGCTACACTGTTTATTTATATCATATTAGATAGTTCATTAGAGGGCTTTAAAATAGACCCTAACTGGATTGATTTACTTTCTTCTTTATTACTTTTAGTTTACGGTGGTTATTTTGGTATGCGTTCAGCAGAGAAGATAACTAAGCATTGGAAAAATAAATAAGTTTTTGCTTTTTTTTCTAAAATAAAATATATAACTTTGAATTTTTTATTAAAACTAGACATTTAGTTAAATGTTTTGTTGCCCTTAAAGGCATAAAAAACAAATACAAAATAAATAGATATAAAAAGTTAAATAAAATATAAGACTTAGGGGAACTAATCAAATGGCAAAAAAAACAAAACGCAAAAAGTTAGTAGATAAATTAGACAAAGTTTTTAGTATATATATAAGACGTAGATTTGCTGTTAATGATATTGCCGAATGTTTTACTTGTGGTAAGCAAGACCATTGGAAGAAGCTACAAAACGGACATTTTCAAAGTCGTAAACACTATTCTACTAGGTGGTCCGAACAGAATTGCCAGGTGCAATGTGCTGGTTGTAATGTATTTAGGTATGGCGAACAGTATAAATTTTCTAAGAACCTAGATAATACTTATTATGACGGTTTAGCAGAAGAACTACATATTGAAGCAAATAAAACTGTTAAGCTAGATAATACAGATTTAGAAATGTTAATAGAAAAATATGAATTGTTAATTAAAGAACTAGATACTTAATGTATCTTTGTAAAGTATTGTTTTTGTTTTAAAATAGGCTAACCAGCCAAATTAAGCCACCTGTAAAAGGGTGGTTTTTTTGTTTATAATGTGTTTATATTTTTTTTATTGAATTATTTGTTTTATATTTGCCTTAATATTAATTAAAACAATACATTATGAAAGCAAATTTAACAAAACTAAACAATTTAAAAGAAAAGCTACAAGAAAAGCTAGAAGCAATGGAATGGGCAATGGACGAGCGTTCAGAAAAATGGCACGAAAGTGAAGCCTGTGAAATACACGAAGATAAAATGAATGCAATAGATACTGCGATAAGTTTAATAGAAGATGCTATGGACGAGTTATCAACTGCTTTTGATTTAGAACATTTATTTTAAAATTATAAACAATACATTATGAATTTATTAGAAAGATTAAAACCCGAGTACGGTGAAAACCTGGATTTAGAAAACATTAAACACCCTGATTTAGTTGGGTTTACTATTGACAGATTAGAAAACTATGAATATGTAGGAGATATTCCTTATAGTTTAGTTTTAGATTTAAAATTTTTATTAGACGTGGATAGTCCGTATCAATTATTTAAAGAGATTTAATATGACTTATTCAGAAGATGTAAAAAGAAGTTCAAGTCCAGATACAATAGACTACTTAAATGCTAGAATAGAAGCATTAGAAAAAAGAGTAGAATTTTTAGAAGCACAAATAGAAATCAAAAACAATTAATATGAACAAAGAAAAATTAACAGAGTTATACAAAGAGTATAATTTAACTAAAGACGATGTATTTAAACATCAACATTATTTAATCATCACCAGAAGCGGTATAGAAAAATTAATGGCACAAAGTAATATTACAATCAATTATGAAGTTGTAAGATGCGAACCGAATTTTGCAGTATTTAAAGCAGTAGCACATAAAGGAGCTGCAACAATAGAAACCTTTGGCAGTGCTTTAAAAGGCGAAAACTATAAAGACAGTTCGACAAATAGTTGGTACGTTGCTGAAATGGCGGAGAAACGAGCAATGTCAAGGGCGGTGCTTAAATTAACAGGCTTTTACGAACAGGGAGTTTTTGGAGAAGATGAAAGCGAAAGTTTTAAAAATAATAATAAATAATAACAATTAAAAACAAGTAAAATTATGAGTGCAATTATCAATTATAGTTTAAGAGTAGATAAGCTCCCTAAGGAGAAATTTATTGCTGGAAAAGACGGTGCGGTTTATGTTAACCTTACAATGTCAGTAAATGACGAGACACGTTACGGAAATAACGCATCGATTATGATTAGCCAAACACAAGAAGAACGTGAAGCTAAGAAGCCAAGAACTTACATTGGCAACGGTCAAGTAGTTTGGACTGACGGTAACATTGTCAAGGCTGAACGTGAAGAAGCTAAAGAAATAGTACAAGAAGCTGAAACAAGCGACTTACCATTTTAACTAACTAGGGCGGTGTAATAACCGCCTTTTTTATTACCTTTACAAAACAATACAATAATATGACAGAAGAACAAACTACGCATAATATGTTAATGGAGTTGATTGCAGAAGAATGCACTATCGACACAGCAGCAGTTATGGAATATCCACCAACAGCATTAAGTTTAGGGGAAAAAACTATACAAGCAAAAGGTGGCGAGATAACAATGCCTATTCCTATTGGAACTTATGGAAATTTTAGTTTCGTACAAGCACCGCCAAAAAGTAAAAAGACATTTTTTGTATCATTACTAGCTTCGGTTTATTTAAGTGGTGGCAATAACTTTGGGGGTAAAATAAAAGGGCATCGTGACGGACGTTGTTTAATGCACTTTGATACAGAACAAGGACATTGGCACGCTCAACGAGTTTTTAAGCGTGTTCAAGATATGAGTAACACAAAAGAAGTTGGTTGTTATCATACATACGCACTAAGAACGGTAGGATATAAAGAACGGTTACAATTTATAGAACACTGTTTAGAACAAAACAAAGATAAAAACGGTTTGCTTATTATAGACGGAATTGCTGATTTAGTTTCGGACGTTAATAATTTAGAAGAAAGTAATTTATGCGTTCAAAAAATAATGCAACTATCTGCAAAATATGATTGCCATATAGTAACGGTAATACATAGTAATTATGGAAGCGACAAGCCAACAGGACATTTAGGTTCGTTCCTTGAAAAAAAGACAGAAACACAAATACAACTTGAAGTAAATACAGTAAATAAAGAATGGATAACAGTAAGCTGCAAACGTTCTAGGGGTTACGCCTTTGAAACGTTTAGCTTTAGTATTAATGAGTTTGGATTGCCTTTTGTAGTTGGCGAAATATACGACCCATTAGAATACTTTGTACCTAGAACACTAACTAAAACAACGACACAATGAAAACGGTAAACAGTTTAAGCGGTGGTAAAACATCAAGTTATATAGCAGCTAATTACCCAGCAGATTATAATGTATTTTCTTTAGTTAGAACAGATGATAAAAAATGTATGTTCCCAGATGCTAAAATAAGACAACAAGTTAGTGATAAGTTAGGCACTGAATTTATAGGTACATTAGAAGAAGATACTATCATATACACAATGTTAGATTTAGAACAATTTATAGGTAGTAAAATCGACTGGGTAACTGGTAAGACTTTTGACAAGGTTATTGATAGAAATGGTAAAAAATATTTACCAAATGCAACAATAAGATTTTGCACAACTGAAATGAAATTAAAACCAATTTTTAATTGGTGGCAAAATAAAATAAATGAAGTTGTTAATATGCGTATAGGATTTAGGGCAAACGAACAAAATAGAGCAAAAACAATGTTAAATAAAACAAATGAAAATGGTTTTTTAGAAATGAAAACTATTGTAGGTAAAAGAAAAACACAAAACAAATGGGCAGATATAGAATGGCAAAAACCTGTATTTCCATTAATAAAAGATAATATATATAAAGACCAAATAGAAACATTCTGGAAAGGTAAAAACGTTAGGTTTGCTTATATGAATAATTGCGTAGGTTGTTTTCATAGAAACGAAGTGTTACTCAAGTTAATGAGTGATAAGCACCCAAATAAATTTAATTGGTTTATAGAAGCAGAACAACAAACAGGATATAATGTTAGAACCTTTAAAAACGGAATTAACTATAAACAAATAAAAAACAGTTTTAAACAAACAGAATTATTTGATGATGACTTTAACGAATGCGACAGTGGTTATTGTGGCTTATAAAATAAATAAATGACACCAATTTTAGAACTAGCATATAAAAAGCATAGCGACTGGAATAACATAGTAAAGAGTTTCGGTTGCAACCCCTCAATGAGCGAGGACGTTGTAATGGAGATGTATATCCAATTAGATGCTGATGTCAAAAAAGGTTTAGACCTTTACTATAAAGACCAGATTAATCATTACTACTGCTATAAAGTTCTAAGGGGTATTTATACAAATTTATACAAGTCAAGCCTAAGACAAAAAAAGGTTTATTTAAACGACATTAACGAATTAAAAGAAATACAAGAAAGCGGAATAGATGAGGTTGAATGGGCAAAGCAACGTGACCATATAGACAGCATATTAAACGAAATGTATTGGTACGATAAGAAAATATTTGAGATAGTCGCTAAGGGCGTAAGCGTTGCAGAGTTAAGCAGAAACACTAAAATAAGTTATTACTCACTTTACAATACATATACAAACGCAAAGAAACATATAAAGAACAAGCTATGAGTTTAATTAGAAACACTAAACAAGTTAGACAAAGTATTGATTTTACAGGTATTCAAAGCGGCAAGATACACCCTACCGATATTGATGTTGTTTTAGAATTTAATAATGAGGTTCTTATTTTAATGGAAGTTAAGCGTAAAGGAAACAAAATACCAACAGGACAAAGACTTGTTTTAGAGAGAATATCAAACGCTTGGCATACTAAAAAATCTGTTGTTTTATTCGTTACTCATAATTTTAAAAATGATGATAAAGATATACCGTTAAGCGAATGCAATGTAGAAAGTATCTACATAGATAAACAATGGAAAAACGCTAAAACAGAAATAACACTAAAAGACACTTTAAAAGGATTTAGTAAATTATGGAAAATTAAAAAATTTAACTTATGAGATTAGGAGATTTAGTTTATTACATTACTTATTACACTGGCATTCATTGGTTAGTAAAAAAGATTAGCAAAGCACTAGGTAAAGACTGCGGTTGCGACCAAAGGCGAAACGACTGGAACGATATAAATATAGAGCTATGAGAATAGATGACCAAGAAGCGTGGGTTGATTTTAAAGCAAATGTAACTACTAAGCTAACAAAAGACCAGTACAGGCTTTTATGTACGCTCCACGCTCGTTATTTAAACCACAGGTATCACGAACCTTGCAGTTGCCGACCTAAAACATTAGTAATGTGGATAAAAGATATTGATAATATATATAACAAATTAAATGATAAATAAAATACATAACTGGGAAAAAGCAGTAGTAACACTTTTAAACCTAGACGGTTGGAACTTAAAACATACAGGTGACGGAATGGAAAGCTGGGACGCAATAGGCACAACTCCCAAACCCAAAAGTCAAGAATGCGTTATCGAAATGAAGTTTAGAAATAAATACTATGACACCAAAATAATAGAAAAATTTAAGTACGACAAACTAATTGAAACAGGTAAGGTGGCACTGTATTTAGTAAACGACCCTAAAGGCAATTATATGTTCTGGCTAAATAATTTAAAAGACTTACAAACAAAAGATATGTATTGTCCTGATACAACGCTTTGGACTAAAAAGAAAATATTAAAGCCTTGTTACTTGTTAGAAGAAAAAGATGCTGCAATAATTAACTTAAATGAAGAACTAGAGATTGGTATTTGGGATAGCTATTTTGATATAAAAGAAAAAATAAATAAAAAAAATAGTTAATAATATGTTTATAACTAAAATAAAGTTGTATATTGCGGTATATTAATAACACAAAAACAAATATTATGACAACTGCAAATTTAACACAATTAGAAAAAGAAGTACTAACAATTATCTCTTGGGGTGATGATTACGAGGAAACACCTACGGAGTGTTTTGATGAAATTGCAAGTGCTTTTAATGGTACTAAAAATCAACTTAAAGGCGTGATAGGTTCTTTAGAGAAAAAAGAATTAATATGGTTAGGTGAATATCCTAATGGTTTAACATCTTATCACTTAGACTGTGAAATATAAAATAAAACAAAGGGGGTGTAAAAACCCCCATTAAAACAAAACATTATGAAAAAGACAAAGACAGGACTACACATTGAAACTAGAAAAAATCGCATTGAGGTTTACACCAAAAAAGAGTTACAAGAAAAAGAACGTAAACAACAAGAATATAGAAATCTTGTAATAACAGGAAGTATTCTACTTTTAGGAATTTTAATTTTTACTTTTGGTTTAATTATAGGTTCTAAGATATAATGACACCACTACAAAAACAGTCTTATAATTTATGGTTTAACCACATAGCTAATTTAATTATGCAATGGAGTAAAGAGAAACCAGCCAATACAGACTTAAAAAACATAGTGCAAGGAATGACAGAAATAGGTCAATATGTAAACGGTTTAAACGTTGAAAATACAGTATTAACAAGACGTATAAGTTTAATACGAGAAGAAAAAAATAAGCAGTTAATACAGCTTAAAGAACAAATAGAAAAATTACAAAACGATTTAAAACAATACGATATATGAGTTGGTTAGATAGTTATATAGATGAACCAGATACAAAGACTGAATGCGCTTGTTGCGGTTCTGAAACAAATGGCGATTATTACTGTTCAATTGAATGCTTTAATTTAGATATAGAATGATACTACTAGTAGATGCAGATAGTTTAATCTTCGCAGCTTGTTATAAAAAACGAGAGAACCCAGAAGATGACAAATACTATCGAGATATAGAAGAGGCACAAGCGAAGTTTGATGAGCAATTTATGAGCATAGTCAATAAGCTTGAAGATATGTACCCTGTTGAAAAAGTAATAACGTTCAGCGGTAGTAAAGGCAATTTTAGAAAGCTAATTACAAGCGACTACAAAGCCAATAGAAAAAAGCAAGAGTTACCACCTTTATTAGATGAGATGCACCAATACGTTAAAGACCAATACGACAGCGTTTGGGGTTATGGTATAGAAACTGATGATATGGTTGCTAGATATTGGTACGAACTGTCAAACGAACTAGGGCGTGACAATGTTATGATAGTTTCAATCGATAAAGACTACCGACAATTTCCAGCCAAAATTTATAACTATCACTATAAACATAAAGAGGTTTTAGATATAAGTGAGGACGAGGCTTTATATAACTTTTATGAGCAAATGATAATTGGAGATACTGCCGACAACGTAAACTATTTTAAAGGTAAAGGAAAAAAGTTTTCAGAAAAATACTTAGCTGAATGCGACACTAAATACCAATACACAAAAAAGATGTATGAATTATTTAAACAAGAATACAAAGGCAAAGCACGTCAAAAATTTGTAGAGTGCTATCACTTATTAAAACTAAGAACAAATGATTAGATTTGTATATGACCTAGACATAGTTATTGAAGCAATGGAAAACCAAGACTATAAAGACGCTTTAAAAATGATTAAAGACATACAAGAAGATTTAAGAATATTAGCATTACTATAAAACAAAAACAAAATTATGAAAGACAAAAAAGATATATGGAGAAAAATAAAAGGTAAGTGGGTTAATTTAACAGAGCTAAGCAGTGAAAAAGATAAAGTTAAATTTATACCTTGTGACGAACAGAAACAAACAAACTATTATAGTAGAACAAATATAAGGTCAAAGATAGCACCGACAAGAGGTAACCCACCAGCAAAAAAAAGAAAAATTAATGGTAGTAAAAGATAAAATATTATGAAACGAGCAACTTATTTACATTACGAAAACGGAAAAGGCTATGACGTTATAGACTTTATAAAAGATTACGAACTAAACTTCAATAGGGGGAATATAATTAAGTATATTTGCAGAAGCGGTAAAAAAGACGATGAGTTAAAAGACTTAGAAAAAGCAGCAGATTATTTAAGACGTGAGATAGAATACTTAAGAGAGCAACAACAACAATGGATAGAAAAAAACAAATGAGAAAAGAACAAAAAGAATACTACGAAAGAATGGAACAAAAAGAACTAGAACATCAAGAACAAGTAAGAGGGGTTTATGATGAGCCAGTAGAACAAATAACACATAGACACCTAAGCTATTTAAAATGCGTATTGATAAGTCAATTACTACTAGAAGCAAACGATGATTTAAAAGGAAGCGTAGGGTTTAAGCAGAACGTAAAGCTACAAGTAAATAAAACATCAAAGATACTAGAGCGAATATATCAAGAAGGGTTTAATACAGTGTACCATAACAACCCTGAAATGTGTACCAACGTGCTAAACAAAATAGACAGCTTAATGCACAAAATAAAAACAGCTAGTATTGATGAGCTAGTAATGATTGACGCACTAGTAGATAACTACTTTCAAAACAAAGAAGAACATAATAAAAACCAAATAGCAGAATTTACTAAAATAGATTAATATGTATATAAATATAGAAATAGAAAAAACCGACAGAAAAGATTATTTTAAATTTAATATTAATGGAGTTAAGCTAGGAGAATGGGAACGCTCAGACCTTAGACACTTAATAGAAGTTATAGACAATAAAATATAGACAAAATGAAAACACCAAAACAAATAATACAATACGCAATAGACAACCCACATACAGAAGAACACATAGGTTCGGATTGTTGTAATGCAGAACCTAGTCAATTAAATGAAAACCTTTGTAGTGAGTGTTTAGAACACGCAGAATTTAACTAAAAATAAATATGAAATTAGAAACAATAAAAAAAGCAGTAGATAAAAAATTCAATTTAGATATATCCTTAGATACAAGGCAAAGAAATTACTCTTATGCTAAAAAGGTATTTAGCAAACTAGCTTACGAAAGCGGTGCTACATTTAGAGAGGTGGGCGATGTAATTAAAAAAAGTCACTGCAATATACTGCACCACGTTAATAGTATAAACGTAATAGGTCTTGAAGATAAAAAGAAACACGACCAAATAATAAGGGAACTAGGACTAGTATTATCAAAGCCATTCTTTAATTCAGAACAAGACAAAATAAAAAAAGAAATAAAAACAAACAAAACAATAAAAGAAATACAAGACGTTATAGACATCTTAACAGGCTGGGATATAGAAACAGTAACAGAATTTAAACAAACACGACTAGACCCCTTTAACGCATTAATAAAGACTAGAGTAAAGCGTAAGACAATACCAGAAATAAAAGGTGCTGCACTAAACAAGAAAGTTAAAAACCCTGTGCTATGCTAATAACCAACGAGGACAATATGGAACTAATGGCTAGGTATGCGGATAACTACTTTGATTTAGCAATAGTAGACCCACCTTATGGGATAAACGAAAAAGGGCAAAGAAATGTAACAGGAGATAGACCAACCGAAAAATGGAAAAACCCAAAAAGTCAACATTACAAAACTTTTGATGATAGTAAGCCACCAACAAAAGAATACTTTGAGCAGCTTAAAAGAGTATCAAAAAAACAAATTATATGGGGTGGTAATTACTTTACTGAATATTTACCACCTTCTAAAGGTTGGATAGTATGGAATAAAAAAGTAGATATAAAAGAACATTTATCTATGGCTGAACTTGCGTGGACTTCCTTTGATAGAAAATGTAATATGTACGACCATTTGTGGGCAGGATTTAAAAAGAAATATAAAGTTGATAGAATACACCCAACACAAAAACCTATACAATTATATGAATGGCTTTTAATGAATTACGCAAAAGAGGGAGATAAAATACTTGATACACATTTAGGTAGTGGCTCTATTGCCTTAGCCTGTCATAATCTAGGATATGATTTAACAGCTTGTGAATTAGACAAAGACTACTACAATGCAGCTATAAAAAGAATAGAGCAGCACAAAGCACAAATAAGAATGTTCTAAAAAAAAGTAATTCTGTTTATATATTAATAGGATTGATTAAACAATTTATTTCAATATGGATAATAGAAAAAATAATGGTGGTGCTAGACCAGGTGCTGGACGTAAACCAAAGGCAATAGAACAAAAACTAATTGAACGCTTAGATGCTATAATAGACAAAGACGAAGCTATAAGTAAACTAGGGGAACTAGTAGCCAAAGGTGATATGAGAGCAGTACAACTATATTTAAGCTATCGTTATGGTAAACCTAAGGAAAGTGTTGACATTAACTCTAGCGAGGGCTTAAACATCAATTTTAGAGATTTAATAAAGTTCGTTGATTAAAGTAAAAAAGAAATATATGCCTATTGTTGATAGCGACAGTAGGTATTTTATTGTTAGTGGTGGGCGTGGTTCTGGGAAATCTTTTTCAGTAAACGCCCTTTTAGTGATGCTGACATACGAACAAGGTCATACGATACTGTTTACACGCTACACATTAACCTCAGCTTATATATCAATCATTCCAGAGTTTATAGACAAGCTAGAACAGTTCGGCTCAATAGCAGACTTTCACATAACCAAAGATGAGATACTAAACAAAAAGACAGGAAGCAAAATAATATTCAGGGGGATTAAAACCTCAAGCGGTGACCAGACTGCAAACCTTAAATCTTTACAAGGTATTACAACGTGGGTGGTTGATGAAGCTGAAGAACTAGTTGATGAACAAAAGTTTGACACTATTGATTTATCAGTAAGGCAGCAAGGCAAACCAAACAGAATTATATTAATACTTAACCCAACAACAAAAGAGCATTTTATATATAGACGTTTCTTTGAGGACAGAGGCGTTCAAGAGGGCAGCAATACAACAAAAGAAAATACAACTTACATACACACAACCTACCAGGACAACATAAAGAACTTATCTAAAAGCTATATAGACCAAATAGAGCAAATGAAGGTAAGACGCCCAGAGAAATACAAACAACAAATGTTAGGAGCGTGGCTAAATAAAGCTGAGGGCGTTATATTTAATAATTGGAGTGTAGGTGAGTTTAGAAAAACAAGTGTAAGTGTATGGGGTCAAGATTATGGTTTCGCAGCAGACCCAAGTACATTGGTTGAAGTCAATATCGACAGTTCTAACAAACGAATATATTTAAAAGAATGTTTCTACTTACAAAGACTAACAACGTCACAAATAGCACAACTTAATTTAAAACACGCTAGAGAGGGTTTAATCGTTGGGGATAGTGCAGAGCCTAGACTACTAAGCGAAATAAAAGCAAAGGGTTGTAACGTACGCCCAAGTATAAAAGGGCAAGGAAGCGTTACTTATGGCATAAGCTTATTACAAGACTATGATATTATAGTAAGTCCAGATAGCACTAACTTAATTAAGGAATTAAATAACTATCGCTGGTTAGAACGCAAATCAAATACACCAATCGACAAATACAATCATTTAATAGATGCGGTTCGTTATGCAGTAGGCTTTCAACTGCAAAACCCAAATAGAGGTAAATATACTGTATCTTAGTTACTAAAATAAAATTAAAAAGTTTATATATTAATATGAAAGTTAAGTTAAGCATACCAACAACATTAAATGAAATAACTCTAGGGCAATACCAAGAGTTTGATAAATTAGATTTAACTAAGGAAGCAGAGGTGCAATCTAAGATGATTGAGATATTCTGTAAAGTGCCTGTCGAGGTTGTACGTTCAATGAAAGCAAAAGATATAACAGATATTTGTGTTATTATAAATAATATGTTTGATACAGAACATCAGCTTATAAATAGGTTTCAAATGAATGGTATTGATTACGGTTTTATACCAGACTTAGAAAATATGAGTTTTGGCGAATATGTGGACTTAGATACGTTTATAGGCGATAACGATAACTTGCATAGAGCTATGAATGTTTTATATAGACCAATTGATTTAAAGCAAGGGCAAAGATACACGCTTAAAGAATACAACCCAGACACAAACGAAGATGCTAAGAACTATCCTCTAGATGCAGTATTTGGTGCTATTGTTTTTTTTTACAATTTAGGCAAAGACTTATCGACAGTTATCCTGAACTCTTCGAGCAAACAGAACGAGGAGAGCTTAGCGCAATTTCTGGCTTCACAACCAAATGGGGCTGGTACAATTCAATCTATGCAATCGCTGACGGAGATATTACGAGATTTGAAGATATCACTAAATTAAACGTACACGAATGTTTGACGTATTTAACATATACAAAAGAAAAAAACGAAATAGAAGCAAGACAAATAAAAAGTAAATTCAAATGAGTTACACAGGAATAAGAGGTTATTATTTATTAACACAAACTATTAAAGACGCTTTACTAGGAGATATAAATGTAAACACAGTCACAGAGGGAGATTTGTTTGATGTTGATTTATCTAAGCAATCTATATTCCCTTTATCGCATTTGATTATTAATAGTGTTACAGCACAAGAGAGTGTACTAAGGTTTAATATATCAATACTAGCAATGGATATTGTAGATGAGAGCAAAGAACCTACAACAGATATATTTATAGGTAACAATAATGAACAAGACGTACTTAATACACAACTAGCAGTATTGAATAAGTTAGTACAAGTTTTAAGACGTGGCGATTTATACAATGACAAATATCAATTAGACGGAGATGCAAGTCTTGAACCGTTTGTAGATAGGTTTGAAAATAAAGTAGCTGGTTGGACTGCAACGTTTGATGTATTCGTTAATAACGATATTGAAATATGTTAGCAGATAAAGAATTACAAGAAGAATTAAATAAGTTTGCTAAGTACGTTATACAGCAAAGCCGAAGCAACCTAACAAAGGGTAGTTCTGATTATGGCACATATAATGACACTAAGACACTTTATAATAGTTTAAAGGGTAATGTAGTACCAACTAAAAACGGAGCTAACCTTAACATTGAAATGGCTGATTATGGTAAGTTTAAAGATAAAGGAGTTAGGGGTAAATCGTCAAGCAGTAAAGCACCGAACAGCCCTTTTAGGTTTGGCAGTGGCACAGGACGTAAAGGCGGTTTAACCGAAGCAATGCAAAGCTATGTTAAAAGGCGTAGAATACAATTTAAGGATAGGAAAACAGGACGATTTTTAAGCTATCAAAGTACAGCGTTTTTAATTGCTAGAAGTATATATCAAAAAGGAATTAAGCCTAGTTTATTTTTTACTAAACCATTTGTAGCAGCGTTTAAAAGGTTGCCAGATGATTTGATTAAAGCGTACTCAATAGGACTAGAAAAAGATTTAATAAAATTAACAAAACGATAAAATGGCAAAAATTAACGTAAGAAGTCCATACTATGTATATTTTAATCAAAGCAAATTAACAGAGGCTAGTTTAAAACTTTGGATATATACAGGAACGCAAACAACGTCAAGACCTACAACACCTACTTATACATTATCAGCACGTGCAGTAAACAGTACTATTAATTTTGAGATAGCAGAGCTTGTAAGGGATTATATGACTTACAATGCTGACGATTACGAAACAGAGATTGTGTGGGTTGATTATGAATTAACAAAAATTATTTCTGGAAACACTTTTACTGATGCTATCAGCTTAAATAAAGGCTTTTACGGTTACGGATATTTTCAAGAGGGGGTTAATCCTCAAAACGATAGCGGACTATTACAGTCAAATTTAACAGTAGTTAAGCTAGACGATGCACCAGTCGTTTTACCTATTGACGTAAGCAAAGTTGTAAGTGTACAATACTATTCAGAAAGCCAAGAAATGTACGAGGAGAATTTTACGTCTAGCAATTTGTCAAGCCAACAGATACAATATGTTTCAAATACTATTAATGGAACGGACGAATTTGCGGACAGAGTTTATAGAGATGACGGAACTTTTGAAAATAGTATATGTTTACATCAATTTTTAGATAGCAATGTAACGTTCCCAGTAGATACTATTTACATAGAATTATCAGACGGTAGCGTTTCAGTTGTTAAAGTGGAGAATATAACGGAGTGTAAATACGACCCTTATAAATTAAGTTTTATAAATAAGTACGGAGCGTTGCAGAATTTATGGTTCTTTAAGCGAAGCAATAAACAACTATCTACTAAGGCAGAGGACTTCAAAAGAAATACACTATCAGCGAATAGTTACGGAACGGATAAGCACCAAAAGAAAAACCTATATAAAATGGGTAACGAAAAAATGGACTTAAATACAGGGTTTTATCCAGAGGAGTACAACGAAGTGTTTAAAGAGATGCAATTAAGCGAGGACTGTTGGATTGAAATAGACAACGTTGTTTTACCAGTTAATGTAACAGATAGTAGTTTTAGTTACAAGACAAGCTTAAATGACAAGCTAATTAATTACACTATAAAAATAGACTTTGCTTTTGACACTATAAACAACATTAGATAAATGCAGATAATAGACTTATATATAAGAGATGCTTTTAAATATACTAGCGTTGGTTACTTTCCTACACAAACAAGACTTGTAGACACTTCAACAGATTTTACAAACGGACTATTTAAAGTAGGGCAAATAATACTTGACCTTGACAGTGGGGTTGAGGGGACTATTACTGCAATAGCACCAAGCGGAACAGATACACTAGATATCACAGGAGGTGTATTTTCTGGAAGTGGTAAAAGATACCAAATATATAATGACTTCACAAAGCTTGAATTATTTAAAGACGAGAGCGTTTCAATTACAGATACTATCCAAAATGTAAAAGACCCTGCTAAGATATTTGCACCGTTTAGCCAACAGTTTAGCGTACCAGCCTCTAAGCATAATAATAAATTCTTTAAGCATTATTACAATAGTGAAGTAGTAAACAGTTTTGACGCAAGATTTCAAGGCGATGCACTTATTCAGTTAAACGGAACTAATTACAAAAAAGGCTCATTCAAACTTACATCTGTTGATTTAAAAAACAATGTAGCATATTCTTATAAACTAGTCTTTACAGGCGAAACGGTTGAGTTCAAAAAAATACTAGCAGAAAATGAATTAAGCTCTTTACAATTTCCAGATACTTTAGATTTTGAATATACAAGCAGTTTTGTCCAAACTCGTTTAGGCTCATCAGTAGCAATTACAGACCCAGACCACGATTTGCTATTTCCTTTAATTACTCATAGTAAGAATATGAGATACGGATATAACGGTAACGCTGGATATAAAGACGCTATTACAAATACATTTTTAAACTATGCAGATATAAAACCAGCATTAAGAGCTAAGGTCATAATTGATGCGATAGAAAGTAATTACCCACAGATAAAATTCAGTAACACTTTTTTTAACAGTTTTAATTTTAAAAAGTTATACTTATGGCTTCATAGAGAAGAGGGGTTTATGAGTAATGCAGAAGAGGGTGGGGAGGTTACTAGCATAGTTAAAACTTGGTTTACAGGAAGTGCAGCTACTGCTGGTTTAGAATATGATTTAGACAGTGGAACAGAAATAAGACCAGCCGACCCAGAAATGAACCCTTATAACACTCCTTTTGGCAACGGGACGTATAGAGAGTATGACTTTTTTTTAACTGTTAATGCTCCTGGCGGTCAAAGTTATACTGTTGAATTTAGGAGGCTTTCGAATAATAGCCTTTTTGCTGAAAGACAGGGGAGCGGAAACCAAACTCTTGACCTTGTTACAATTAACCCACAAGACTGGGGGGAAGGGTATATAGATTTAAAAATTATTATAATAGCTGAAAACACTTTACTTATATCACAAGAATTGGAGGTTAGAAGGATTTTTAATAATGGTAGTGGAAGCAAAACAATAGAAGCGACAGGGTTTTATGAAGCCGCAGCACCAACAGCCGCAAATATAGTAGATATAAGTAGGCAAATGCCTAAAATGAAAATATTTGATTTTCTAAAAAACCTATTTACTATGTTTAATTTAACTGCATATAAAGAGGACGGAGTTATAACGGTATTACCTTTAGACGATTATTATAACGCTGGCAAGGTTTACGATATTACGGAATATGTAGATACTAGCAAAAAAACTGTATCTAAGTTACTACAATTTAAAAATATGATATTTAAGTTTAAAAGCAAAAAATCGTATTTAGTACAGTATTCAGACGAATTGCAAGGCAATAAGTTTGCAGAAGAAAGTTTTACATCAGAGCAATATGACGGAAGCGATTACAAGGTTGAGGTTGGTTTTGAGAAAATGATGTACGAGAGATTAAGTGATGAGAGTTCAACAAACACTTTAACAGATGTTCAACAGGGTGCTATGTTAGATAAAAAGTTTGAACCAACAATAGGCGACCCTTTATTATTTTATCCAATATGGACTGAAACAAGTGATGTTATAAAGTTTGATAATCTAAACGATACATTTAGCAATTTAGTTAGATATTACAGACCGTCAAACGCAATAGTTAATATTTCAACAGGGTTTATAAATCAAACAGTAAATTTTGGGATTGAAGTAGATGAGTACACGCAAGGAACAGGAAGCTCAACACAAACCTCTTCAAATGATTTATATACTAAATATTATAGAAATTATGTAGCTAATCTATTTGCTAGAAATTCAAGAAAAACAAATGTATCTGCTTACTTGCCTTTGAATGTAATTTTAAATTATAGACTAAACGATATATTTATCATAGGTACAACGGAATATAGAATAAACTCTATAAAGACAAATTTATTAACAAATAAAAGTGACTTAGAATTATATAACTTACAAACAAACACATCGCAAAGTTTGAACGGTCAAAGACAGGATTTACAAAGGGTTGAGAATTTAGTATCAACAGGTACAACAAGTTCAAGTATTAGTTATGAATGGGACGCAATAACTGACAGTAATTTTGTAGAATATCAAATATACTTAGATGGAGAACTAGACACGACCGTTCCCTCTGGAGACCCAACAACTAAAACTCGAACACAGCTAGACAGTGATACAACTTATAAATTTTCTGTAAGAGCTATTTACGATATTGACGGAGACGAGTTTGGAGCATTTGATACAGATTTATTTGAAACAACATTATGATAAAATTAATAATAGAGAGTTTAAAATACGCAAACGGAGAAACCGAAAATTTGCGAATAGCACAAGGTAAATACAAACTACCTACAACAATTAAAGAGGGTTACAAAGCGTTAAAACAAGAATTAAAATGGCAGTAGAAAAAACAATTGAAATAAACGTAGATAGCAAAGGAGCTGTTAAAGGGGTTAATGACTTAGAAAAAAGCATTGACGGAGTAAACGCATCTTTAAAAGAAACATCAGGATTTACTGGTTCTATTGAGGGGGTTGGCGAGGGTGCTAAAAAATCAACTAAAGGAATAGGGGGTTTAAGTAAAGGTTTTAAGGGTTTAGGTACAGCAATAAAAGCCACAGGGATAGGGTTAATAATAGGACTTTTAGCCAAGTTAGGCGAGGTTTTTATGCAAAACCAAAAAGTCGCTGATTTATTCAACACTGCATTTGAAGCTGTAAGTATTGCTTTTAACGACTTTGTTAATTTTATAGTTAAAAATACTAGCGGAGTTATAAAGTTTTTTAGTGCTATATTTAAAAACCCTTTAGAAAGTTTAAAAAGTTTTGCTAAGGCATTTAAAGAAAATATACAAGAACGTTTCGACAGTTACTTAGATACTTTAGGCTATTTAGCTAGTGCGGTTAAAAAAGTATTTAGTGGTGATTTTGCTGGTGCATTAGATGATGTTAAAAGTGCTGGTAAAGAGAGTTTAGATGTATTGACAGGAGTTAATAATACTTTTGATAAAAGCAAAGAGTTTATAGAAAAAACAACGGAAGCGGTTAAAGGTTACGTTTCAGAAACAGTAAAAGCAGCACAGGAAAATGTTAAACTAGCAAATGCAGCCGAAATTGCAGCAGCACAACAAAGTCTTTTAGTTGAAAAATACGATAGACAAGCAGAGCAACTAAGACAAATACGTGACGAAGAACGTAACAGTATAAGCGAACGTAAAAAAGCAAATGACGAACTTTTACTTGTTTTAGAACAGCAAGAAAAAGCAATGTTAGCAACCGCAGACGCTCAACTCAAATCTGCACAAGCCGAAGCTGCTAAAAATAATTCTATTGAAAACCAAGTAGCGGTCACAGAAGCATTAGCGAACAGGTTAGGGGTTTTAGCACAAATAGAGGGTTTTCGTTCAGAACAAAAAGCAAACGATTTAGCACTTGACAGAGAGCAAATAGAACTTACAAACTCAAAAACAGAAAGCGAAAGTAATTTATCAATTGAACGTAAACGATTTAATGCTGAACAAATAGAAGATGAATTAGCACGTTTAGAAGCCTTAAAAGAAATTGATTTATTAGAAGCTGAACAAGAGGGGTTAAGACTACAAGCTATTGTTGATAATGCAAATGCAGAAACACAAGCTAAAGTAGATGCTCAAATTGCTCTTGACGAATTTAACGAACAGTCAAGACAAACTAATTTAGAAAGAGATAAACAAATTTCTGATGCAAAGGTAGGTATTTCAAAGGCAGAGGCAGAAGCAAAAAGCAAAAACTTAGCCAATACAGAAAACGCTTTAAATTCTTTAGGTGCTTTAGCTGGAGAACAAACAGCAGCTGGAAAAGGTTTAGCCATTGCTAGTGCAACTATAAACACTTATAGAGGGGTTTCTGATGCCTTAGCAGCTAAGACAGTTACGCCTTTTGAAACCGCTTTAAAGTTTGTAAATGCTGCTGCAATTTTAGGTAATGGACTTAAAAATGTTCAAAAAATAGTAAGCGTTAAAGTTCCTAAGACTAGCGGTGGAAGTGGAGGTGGTGGTGGTTCTGTTCCTGGTGGTGGTGCTGCTCCAGCTCCCCCAAGTTTTAATGTTGTAGGTTCAAGCGAAACAAGTGTTTTAGCTGACACAGTTGCAGAACAAACACAAGAACCAGTACAGGCTTATGTAGTTTCAAACGATGTAACAACAGCACAAAGTTTAGAAAACAATATAGTTGAGGGAGCGACAATATAAAAAACAAAAATAAATAAATTTAATTATATATTATTATGAGAATAGTCGAATTAATATTAGACGAAGAAAGCGAGTTAGGAATTGAAGCTATAAGCGTAGTTGAAAACCCAGCTATTGAAGAAGATTTTGTCGCTTTAAAAAGCCAAGAGTTTAAACTTGCTGAAATAGACGGAGAGCGTAGGATATTAATGGGTGCTTTATTGATACCAAACAAGCCTATTTACAGACGCAATGGCGAAGATGAGTACTATATATATTTTTCAAAAGATACTGTCTTAAAAGCGTCCCAGATGTATTTAATGAATAGCAAACAAAACAACTCAACGTTAGAACACCAACACGAATTGGAGGGTTTAAGTTTAGTTGAAAGTTGGATTGTTGAAGATAAGGTACACGATAAATCTGTAAAGTACGGAATGGATTTACCTTTAGGTTCTTGGGTTGGTAGTGTTAAAGTAAACAATGACCAAATATGGAACGAGTTTGTTAAGACTGGCAAAGTAAAAGGTTTCAGTATTGAAGGATATTTTGCTGACAAAATGGAACGTCCAAATGACCAAACAATAAAAGACGAGTTAGCACAAATAGAAGAAGAAGAAGCTGAATATTTACTAGCCGAAATAAAAGCTATTATTAAAAACGATAAGCGTGTTAAGGGTGGTAAAAAAATGGTTTTAGAAAGCTATTCAGACTATCCTAGTTCAGTAAGTAACAACGCTAAACGAGGTTTAAAACTAAACGAAGAAGTAAACAATAAATGTGCTACACAAGTCGGCAAAGTAAGAGCTCAACAATTAGCACAAGGAAAACCAATCAGCAAAGAAACGATAAAAAGAATGTTTTCTTATTTGTCAAGAGCAGAAGCGTATTACAAACCAGAAGATACCGAAGCTTGTGGAACTATCTCTTTTTTATTATGGGGTGGCAAATCAGCTAAAACGTGGGCAGAAAGTAAACTAAACGAACTAAATAATAAATAAAATGAGTAAAGAAAAAGCATTAAAAATAATTAACGAGTATTTAGCAAAGCAAGAGCCTAAAAAAGTAGAATTAAGTATAACAGATGATTTAAGAAAATATCCCAGAGGATTTTCTAAATATGAAAGCGAGGGAAGCGGTCTAGTTAAAAAGGCTAGTAGAGTAAAGCAAGAATTAAAAGAGATACAAAAAGCTATTTTTAAATGGGCAAAAGTTGGAGAAAGTATTGGAGATGATATTAAAAATGATTTAAAACGATTTGAAAAAGCAGCAAAAGACTTAGGTTTTAACGCTGACATACAAATTGATTATTCTAATGCGGTTGATGTTTATGATAAATACGAAAGGTTATCACAAAAATTAGAAAAAGAAGCAAAAGATATATTATAAAATAATATCAAGTAAACTAAATGAATAGATTTAAAAAACTATTTAGTCCAAGTAAAACAAGTCCTAGAAACGGTCGTAGGGGTTGTTTATGTAGGGATAGGGACGCTTATTCTATTGAATGCTGCAATGGTGATATTATAGCACAAGGAATTGGAAGTACATCAGGGCAAGGAATAACGCCACCCGTAGGGAGTTATGGATATAAAATACAGCGTTGTGGACATAGCCAACAAAAACACGTTTGGAATGGTGAAGAATTGACAGTAGGTAACGTTTACTATTTTGATTTAGTCCACGAAGCACACAGTGGTTGCTATACTGTTTTACGAGCAGATGATGAAACAAGCGGCTTTGAATGGGAAAGTGTAACAGCTTATAGTGACTGTTCTGAATGTGAAAATGCAAATTAAATTAATCTAAATTATATATAAGTATGAAATCAAACAACGTGATAGAAAAAATCAAAGACGTTCTAAACTTAAACGAGGAAGTTAAGTTGGAACAGGCTAAACTAGACAACGGTACAGTCATTGAGGCTGATGCGTTTGAAAGTGGAAAAGAAGTTTTTATCGTTACAGAAGATGAAAAAGTTGCTTTGCCGATTGGCGAGTACGCATTAGAGGACGGTAAAATATTAGTAGTTGCCGAAGAGGGTCTTATTTCTGAAATCAAAGATGCAGAAGCCGAAGAAGAAACCGAAGAAGAGGTTGAAGAGGTTGAAGCAAAAGAAGAAGAAGAAGAAGAAAAAATGGGTTATGCTACTAAAGAAGAACTAGCAGAGGTTAAAGATATGATTGAAGAAATCAAAGCAATGCTAGAACCAAAAGAAGATTTAAGTGCTGATGACTTAGGCAACCTTTTAACAGAAGAATTAGCTAAACACGAAAAAGTGGAGCTAAACGAAATTCCTGTTGAAGTACAAGCTGAATTAAACGAGCCAAGCGCAGAGCCTATCGTATCAAACCCAGAAGTACATAAAACTATCTCGAAATTTAGTGTTTCTAAAAACAGAAAAAGCACTACTATTGACCGAGTAATGTCAAGACTAAATAATTAATAACAACTAAAAACTAAATAAAATGAGTGTATCATTAACAACATCTTACGCAGGTGAATTTAGTGGCAAGTATATCGCTGCTGCTTTACTATCTGCTGACACTTTGGACAAAGGGTTAATTACCGTAATGCCAAATGTAAAATTTAAATCTGTAATTCAAAAAGTAGGCGGTGACGGACTTTTAGTACAAGATGCTACTTGCGATTTTCAGACTTTAAATGACCGTTCAGGCGAGGGAACTATTGCTTTAACAGAGGCTATCTTACAGCCAAAAGAATTTCAAGTAAACCTTGATATTTGTAAAAAAACGCTTCACTCTTCTTGGGAAGCTGAACAAATGGGTTACAGTGCTTTTGATAACTTAGCGCCAAGTTTTGCTGATTTTATTATCGGACACGTTGCATCTCAGGTAGCTGATAGAACAGAAAAAAATATCTGGTCTGGAGATACAGGAAATAGCGGACAGTTTGACGGTTTCTCAATTAAGTTAGATACAGATGCTAACCTACCAGCTGGACAAGATTTAACAGGTGCTGCAATTACCGCTTCAAATGTTATTACTGAGCTAGGAGCTGTTGCAGACGCTATTCCTACTGCTGTGTATGGTTCTGAAGATTTACATATTTATGCTGCTTCTGACGTTATTAGAGCTTACACACGTGCTTTAGGTGGCTTCCAATCTGGTGGACAAGGTGCTAACGGATACGAAAACAAAGGAAACAACCAGTCTTTAGGTTCTTTATTCTTTGACGGTATTCCTGTCGTACCAGCGAGAGGTGCTGCTGACGGTACTATTATCGCTGCTGAAAAATCAAATTTATTCTTTGGAACTGGTCTTTTAAATGACTTGAACGAAGTACGAGTGATTGATATGGCAGAGAATGACGGTTCACAAAATGTACGTATCGTAATGAGATTTACTGCTGGGGTTCAGTACGCACAAGTTACTGACATCGTTTACAGAAAAACTGTATAATAATTAACTAATCAAATTTAAAAGGGTGGGTTCTGCCTACCCTTTTTTATTTAAATAACTATTTGATAGTCAAGTAGTTAACTAAAAAAAAATAAACAACTTATGGGATGCCTTATCACAAGCGGACGTAAAGTACCTTGCAAATCAGCAGTAGGCGGTATTAAAACTATCTACTTTGCAGATTACGGAACTTTAGGAGATGCGACAATCGTAGCTGGCGAAATAACAGCAGTATCTGGAACTCCAACGTGGTTTCAGTTTGACGTAAAAGGTAACAGTTCAATGGAAACTGCTATCACTTCAAGCCGAGAAAACGGAACAACTTTCTATGATACTACATTAAATATGACTTTGACCTTTCAAGACAAAGCTACACAAGAAGAACTTAAACTAATCGCTCACGCACGTCCACACGTGGCAGTTGAAGATTACAATGGTAACTTCTTTTTAGTAGGACTTGAAAATGGTGGCGATGTAAACGGTGGGACTATCGTTACAGGTGCTGCAATGGGAGATTTAACAGGTTACACATTAACGGTAAATGCACAAGAAACTGTACCACCTTACTTTGTAACATCAACCGTAATTACTGACGATGCTTCAGCGGTTCAAATTGACCCAACAGCATAAATAGTACTTTTACTTGTAAAATGGGGTTATCTTAACGGATAGCCCTTTTTTTATACCTACACAATACAAAATATTTGTTTTTTATTTATATATTAATATGAAGTTAATTAACACAAGCGGAAACAAAACCTTTAAAATAATTCCTAGAGAATTTACGGTAGGTACTTTGAACTTAAAATTGACTAGCGAAAGTACAAATGTTTCTATAACGGCTGATGCTGTTTCTGAAATTGACGGTAATTATATTTCGTTTGATGCTGTTTTCGGTACTTTAACTGAAAGCGATTTTTATATTTTAGAAGTTAGTTATTTAAACAATATAATTTATAAAGATAAGATTTTTTGCACAGACCAAGCTATTAACCAAAGTAATGACGAATATTACAGCGTTAATAAAGACCAATATATAAGTGAAGAAAGTTCGGACAACGAATTTATAATAATATAAATATGAACGATTTAAGAATAGTAAATTTAAGTACTTACACAACGCCAGACATCGTTGAGAAATCAAATAAAGAATGGGTTTCTTATGGTTCTGATAATAACTATTTTAAGTATTTAATTGACCGCTATAATGGTAGCCCAACAAATAACGCTATTATAAACGGTATTAGTGAGATGATTTACGGACGTGGACTAGATGCTTTAAACTCAAATAAAAAACCAGAGCAGTACGCTAAAATGATTTCTTTGTTTCATAAAGATATGGTTCGTAAATTATGCTATGACCTTAAATTAATGGGTCAATGTGCTATGCAAGTTATTTACAGTAAAGACCGTAAAACTATTGCACGAGTTGAGCATATTCCTGTTGAAAATTTAAGAGCTGAAAAATGTAACGAAAAAGGCGAAATAGAAGCGTATTACTATGCTGATGATTGGTCAAAGGTTAAAAACGTAGGTCACACTACTAGAATACCGTCTTTTGGTTGTAGTACAGAAAATATTGAGATTATATATGTAAAACCTTACAGGGCTGGATATAAATACTATTCAAGTCCAGATTATGCTGGTGGTTTACAATATGCCGAGCTCGAGCAAGAGATAAGCAACTACCATTTAAACAATATCTTGAACGGTTTAGCTCCGTCAATGCTCATCAATTTCAATAACGGAACGCCAAACGCAGAAGAACGCCAAGCATTAGAAAACAGAATTTATCAAAAATTTAGCGGTTCTAGTAATGCTGGTAAATTCATTTTAGCCTTCAATGATAACCCAGAAAGTGCAGCAACTATTGAGCCTATACAATTAAGTGAAGCACATCAACAATATCAATTTTTAAGTGATGAAAGTTCTAAAAAAGTTATGGTAGCTCATAGAGTTGTTAGTCCTATGCTTTTAGGAATTAAAGACAATAGTGGACTAGGTAATAATGCACAAGAATTAATGACTGCAAGTACATTAATGGATAACACCGTTATAAGACCGTTTCAAATGCTTTTAATAGATGCTTTTGATTGCATACTAGCTTACAATCAAATGAGCCTTAAATTATACTTTAAAACGCTTCAACCGTTAGAGTTTACAGACTTAGAAAACGTTGAGGACGCTGAAACAAGAGAAGAAGAAACAGGGGTTAAATTAGCTAAGGAATTACCAAACGAAGTAGGCAGTAAAATAGCTGATGAATTAATAGACTTGGGGCAAGATGAAAGTGAACTACTAGCCGAATATGACTTAGTAGATGAACGAGAAGTAAGTTATGAAGAAGAAGATGGCTTAGATGAGGTTATAACGGACTTAAATAAACCTAAAGAAAAAAGTGCCTTATCTAAATTATGGGAGTTTGTAAGTACTGGTACAGCTAAAAAAACAGCACCAAGCGAACAAGATGGAACAAGCAAACAAACAAAAGAAGAAGGCAATGAGTTTTTAGTAAGATATGTTTACAGTCCACAAAGATACAGCACAAACTCAAGACAATTCTGTAAAAAGATGGTTAATGCTAATAAAGTGTATCGTAAAGAGGATATAATGGCAATGACTAAAAAAACTGTAAACCCAAAATTTGCTAAAAGTGGAAGTAAAACAGGAAAATATTCAATCTGGCTTTACAAAGGTGGAGCTAGATGCCAGCATAAATGGTTTAGAAAAACTTATGTAAGAAAGTTAGGTGGTAAAAGAATGGGCACAGAAATAACCACAACAGAGGCAAGGTCAAGAGGTTTTAAACCAAAGGGCAGACCAAACGCTCAAAAAGTACCAGTAGCACCAAAGGATATGAAGTATAAAGGTTATACTGCTGAATATTGGAATAAAATGAAATTCAAAAACTAAAT
>Ga0208298_1000177_pt1 | contig 29420 bp, 49 predicted proteins | sample 14BtaG_FD_184088 | JGI IMG/M metagenome (GOLD analysis project Ga0208298, IMG submission 184088) | Marine viral communities from the Subarctic Pacific Ocean - 14B_ETSP_OMZ_AT15311_CsCl metaG (SPAdes) (version 2) | ecosystem: Environmental > Aquatic > Marine > Oceanic | place: Pacific Ocean... | reverse complement strand
GTCTTAATTGGCCTATCGCTGATGGTGCGGCCAATACTCTTTTGAAAACGGATGGTGCTGCTGGATTATCCTTTATTGCTGGAGGAACAGGAATTACAATTGGTTCGGATATTGCAGTAGATGTATCTGGTTTTATGGCTAACGGTAATAATAATTATATATTAACTGCTACTGGTGCTGACACTTTTCAAGGAGAAACGGGTCTTCAATATGATGGAAGTAATTTAAAAGTTGTTGGTGGATTACAGGTAGGGGCTGGTTTGGAGTTCACTATTACCGAAGCAAGTGATGATATTACTTTAGCCAATACTATAAATGATAAAAAAATTGATATATCAGTAAAGAATGGTAGCGGAGTAGGTAAAAGAGCCACCTTTACTGCTGATACTCATTCGGATGAAGTAATTCTTAAAGGTATTGAAGAAATAATTATTGTTTCTTTATCCGATGAAGAAACAGATTTGGCTACTGGAACAGGAAAGGCTTCATTTCATATGCCTTATGCTATGACATTATCTAAAGTTAAAGCAAGTGTAAATACTGCCCCCGTAGGAGCAACTATCATTGTTAATATAAAAGAAAATGGGACTACTATTCTTTCTACTAATCTTTCAATTGATGCTTCGGAAACAACCTCGGAAACTGCTGCAAGTGCGGCTGTTATAAGCGATGCTGCTTTAGCGGATAATTCTTTAATTACCTTTGATATAGACCAAGTAGGCGGTTCAACGAAGGGCAAAGGATTAAAAGTCACTTTATACGGAAAGAGGGTTTGATATGGGAGTAATTATAATTAACTCTTATTCTCAAATAGGTGGGGTCAGCCCTCCTAGCCCTCCTTCGGGTCTTTATAGTGAAGATAATGTAGGTAATGGTTCGGTTGGTAATAGAAACAGTAGAGTTACCTTAACTGATTCTATTTTTGGTGTTCAGCAGGATGTTAGATTAGATGGAAAACCAATTGATGTCCGAGCAGGTTTCACATCCACATTTGAGTTTAATGGACAACTGACAGGAACAGCCACTTCTATTTCTTGGACAGTGAATACACTAGATAATTTTGCTGGATTAGTTACTGGGATAACCCCTAATTCTGGAACATCAATTAATTTTTCTCCTGTTTTTAGCATTAATCCTTCTGGAAATCCGGGAGATATGGCAATGTTTGAAGTAGATTTTACAGCAGTAAATAGTGCCGGAAGCAGCAATGTTATTTTTGATATTATGTTGATTTTGCCTTGATTTACTTAAACTAGAAACATTGGGTTTAATTGCGTGATATGATAGATAAGAGCAAATTAATAGATGCGGTTGTTGTTATTATAGGCATAACCTATTTGATAGGATTATGTTTAGTTCCTGAATTAATAGGTAATAGGTATAACTATTAAGCAAAAATCAAAATTTTCGTTTAACTAAGAAAAAGCCAAAAAAAAGAGAGAGGCCGAAGCCCCTCTCAATTTGTTTTTTCAGACCAAATGCCTAAACAAGCCCTACATTCCCACAATTTTACTTGCTCGGTTGAACCCACATAAAACCCCAATAATCTTTTTGCGAGCGTTTGTTCCTTACAGTAAGGACAAACTTGTTTTAATCCCATATAATCACTTTGAATTATTGTTTTCGTTCATCAAACGCTTCATATATTCTTCAACGCTTTCATCGGTGATATTAGTTCCACCAAAAGCAGCAAAGAACAAAAGCATTAAAATGATGCCGAATACAAACAATCCAAACCATTCCCAGCCTGTCATTACCAATTCACCTCCAAGTCCTTGTGTTCTCCCTTTTCTACTGAAAAGGCTTTAATAAATCCATTGTTTTGTCCATACTTCCAAAGGTCATAAACTAATTGGGTGTCTTTCATGCAATATTCTACTACTTCATCGAATTGGCCCATTTTCCATAATTTAGGTGCATCTGCGCTATCCATCAGTTTAGAGTCATTCATGGTGCATTTTACTAGATTACTTAATGGAAATCTTTCTTTGTGAGCCTTTAATAAATCCCTTGATGTATCAATAAACTGTTCTTCTTTGATATACTTATTTATACAATAAATATCCATCGAATCTCTTAGAATAGGCAAGTCAAATGCTTTAATGTTATGGCCTAGTAATTTCCCGCCTTTTTGGAAGTGTTCGTCTAAGTCGTATTTGAGGTCGCTTAGGGATTTAATCACATGCCCCGATTTCGCAAATGAATCCATTGGTTCATCTACATAAACAGTTCCGGTCTTTCCATCCCAAGTAGCAACGGTTGATACTTGAAACATATGAGTATTTCCGAATCCGCCTATATCGTAAGACATATTCTTGGTTTCAAGGTCAATGGCTAATACTGACATTGGTTTCACTCGCCTGTATTAGACCAAAGTTTGCTAATCTTAGCGGCTTCTTTATCCACTTTAGGTTCTTCTTCAACATCAGTTCTTCGCTTTAAGAAGCAAACAATCTGTGAACCGGCGACAATTAACTGAGAACAACATTCCCACCCATCATCTCCGTAAGTATTGAGAGTATCAATAATTACTTTTGGCCCTTTACTAACTTCAAACACTAAATATGTATTTTCCCACTTCATTCTTCATCACCTTTTATTAACCTAATATAAGTCTTGTTACCTGCTTCTTTCTGTTCTTCAAACTTGTGTCTAATTACATCGTAATGCCTATACACTTGCGCCCTTGACTTCTTAGCCTTGTTTCTAACTTCTGTTAGGAGAATTGTTTTATTAACGAAGCCTTCTTCGTCTTTATTTAACTTGTCATAAATGTCTAAGAATACGGATTCTAGAGAGTTCTCGGCAATACTTTGCCGCTTCGCTCGTAGGCTTCGCTCTAGCCAATCAACCAATGTCATATAACACTGTCGGATAATCGTTGCCGCTTGACGGACATTGTGACCCGTAACAATGAATCTTTGGTCTTTATCTTTGATAGATGGCGCACTAGCGACACTACAAAGAACAGACATTTTATACAGTATTTTCATCAAACGGGTAGTAAAATTACCCGCAATTTTAGCAACATCGCTTCTAGTATTATGTAGATAGGCTCTCATGTTTTCATACTCTAGCCTCAATACATCATTGAAATCGGCAGTATAAGTCATAGTTTTAAGTGGGTCGCCGCCCATATCATTAAATCTTTCTTGTGTGATTTTATATAAATTAATCATAGCCTTAACATATTTATCAATAGGAGCATTTACTTCTTCAACAGTTCCTGCTTTCTCGATTTGTTCTAATCTCATTTTATGCTGAATAAACTCAGGTACATCCCATACATACAATAGCATTCTTTGTAGAACGCCCTTCTCCGCCATAACATCATTTAGATTTGTTGGAGGATAAGTCATCGCTAATACTGAACGCTCACAAAAACATTGCATTAGTTCTCCACCAAACGAAGTTAGGGCTTTAGAAATAATCCAAGACTCTCCTGCTAAGGAGTTCATTAGAGTATTTAAATACACAATTGAGTTCTCTTTGTGTTGTGTTTGTTTAAAGATACCTGAGTATTCAAACTCATCCCAGTGAGCAAGCCCATTTCCTTCTAAAACTCCTGGCCTTCTTTGATAATCTATATTGCCGTCGTCATCTACTTCTTTATCAAAACCACCGATTAAAACCGAGTCTGTATAATCAGTCACACCGAATATATCAAATGTTCTTTTCATAGGTACATTGTCAGCATTCAAATAGGGAGGATGAGCGTTTAATTCATTAATCGCCTTAAATGTTCTATTTGCTACTGGGCCAACAAAGTTCCATAGTGTTGATTTGCCTGTTCCCGAAGTTTGAATCCAACAAAAGTGTATTCTTGTATCTTCGTGATTTCTTCCATTTGGTATTGTAATAAAGTCTTTTACTACTTGTCCTAAAATAGTAAAGAAACTTACTCCTGCGGGAATATCGTTATAGTGTGATACTTCCACAGCAGACTTTTGAAAGTCTCTTACTACTTTTGGTAATGCTTCGCTAAAAACACCTGCATTTGTTTCAAGTGTTCCCATATATTCTTCTTCATCATATTCATCATTCATATTTTCACCTTCTCTTCTGAGTTTAGTGTAGAGATTATTCTTTTGGCTAAGGTTTCTCCGATACCTTCAATCGCTTGTAGTTCAAATGCTGAACATTCACCGATTTCCATAATTGAGCCGTATTGTTTTATTAGTAATTTTGCTTTTTTAATTGACACGCCTTTGACGCTACTTAGTAAATCTAATCTTAAATCATCTGTTGTTATTCTTTTAAATACTTGTGGTTCTATTGTTTCCCTTGTCAATGGTTTCATTTTACATATTGCTGTTATAATTAACGCCGCTTCTTCTTCCGACTGAACCCAGAAAGGTTTTATGTCGGTATCTAAAGTTATGCGCCCTATCGCTCCTAAAAACTTATTATTTAACATAATGCTTCTTGTTCCGATAGGCATTTTAGATGGTGCATTTTCAATTACATTCATAATTGCTTCTTGCATATCCCCGTGAATGATGACTACATTTGTTTTGTAATGCCTATCCATATTATCTAATTGTGTCCACATTCTTTTAGATAACACTGAACCCAAAAAGTCTGTTGCTGATTTTGCTTCAAAACAAACATCATCGAACACATAGTCGCCTATCTCAATCCAACGCTGTTCATATTTGATACTTAAAGCCTTTGCCTTCTGCATTACGAGTTTAGCCAGTTTAGACTTCTCTCTTGAATCAATTACTAACATTATGATACCTCCAACACTTTCCTACACAATACCCTTCACTTATTAGTTTATCACAATGAGGTGTATTGTAGTTATTGAACACTGTGAATCTTGCGTGTTTCTTTGTTTCTAATTTATCCCAGTCTAGCCATACTGAATCGGATTCATCGAATACCCGTTCTAATTCTTCGACTACTAAATCAAGAACTTTCATTTTTTCAGTGCTATTATTTAAATCACGGTAGCCTGAAATCAAATCTCTATACCAAGATACTAGGTATGCTCTTGACATATGCGATGGATTCTCCGTCATTACCGCATTATGCAAACAAGGTAACATTGGGAGTTTTCCTACTGTTTTTGGTACGGAAACCTCACCGCCAATCGCTTCAATGGGGGGTGCATCGGGAAAGACTACCCCCACTTTGCCGCCCTTTTTGAAGGGTATATGGCGAGGTCTTGAGGCTAATGTTAGTAATTCTGTTAGGCTTTTAGAAAGGTCACTTTCCATCAAAGGTATGCAATAATAAGGAATGCCGTTGCTATCAGCAGAAGACATATTTACCGTATTAGGGACTCTTCTCAATCTAGTGGTTTGTCCTACCCTTTCATCTAGTGAATTGTTCACCCCGACCTTAGAAACTAAATACTGTTTTATTTCTCTAAAAAAGGTTTGAACATTTCTCATAGTTGGGGTTCTTTCACCGAACAAAAACAAATGGAATCCTCTTCCTGAAAAGAATAGGGTATATTTATACTCTCTATTAATAACCAATTCCATCACCTGTTTTACATCACGCCACGCTAAATCTAAGTCATCCTTATGTGCATCGAAATCTAAGAAAACTCTATCTATAATAACAGAAGACTCTACCTTTGCTTTCTCCGAAAAATGCTCAAAGTCGTAGACTGTGGTATAAACATTTGTGCGATTGTTTTGAGCATTAACAAAGTTAGCATATTCATTCCTCGCTAAGACTACTTTTCTTTTCATCTGCGGGGCGTTCCTTATGTGACTCCCCGCCCATACTTCTCTCGGATATTTCATTGTTATTACCTCCAAAACTAATTGTTGCTCCTTGTAATAGTTCTCTAATTGTTTGGGCTACTTCGCCCGATAAAACAGTCATTGCTGTTTTCTTAAGTAGGTCTTCAAAGTGCATTCCTACATAGTCTTCCTTTATTCTCAAATCGTAAACTAATTTATATCTCTCTACTAAAGACATTTCGCTATAAATATCTACTGATAATTTATCAACGGTTTCTGCTAAATTAGATATTTCTGAGAATGTCCAATTCTTTGACAGAACTTTTTTCTTGATTAAGTCTTTCATTAATTCACAACCATGTATCTTCTTGTGCAGAAGGACAGATACCGAAGAAAGAACAGTGAGAACAGGTCTTATAATAAAATTTAGCCTTGAAATGCTTCTCTTCGTAAGATTTAATCAGTTTAGCAATATTTAATTTAACTGAACTCATTGAGCGTGACTTAACTTTCTCTACTGTAACATGATTTGCGGCAGGATAATACCATCCCCAGTGAGTAACCTTCATGTCTTTGTTTAAACCGTGTTTAGCAAGGACTTCTTCTGTGCAGTTTTCAATCATTAACTGATAAAAAGCCATTTCTTGTCGCATAGAAGTAGATTTATAGTCTTTCCATCCTCCTGTCTTATATTCAAAGGGGATTAGATTACCGTCCTCAATAAATATACGGTCAATAATACCTTGAAGTCTCACTGTATAAGGTCGATTAAGAGTGAACTCTTCATAATTATTCCATGCTCCGCCCTTGTATGGGCCAACAGGAACAACAATCTCGCTATCAAATAAACCTTCATTCACAATAGGCAGGTACTCATCTATTTTATCTTCTGTTCTAGCCTCAATATATCGCTGTGCTTCAAAAGAAGCAACAGTTAATGAAATATCAAAATAATCATCAACAGGCATTAAACTAGTACAGTATTCCAATACTTCGCTGTTATTCATCCCTTCTGCTTTCTTTAAATCAAATTCATTAAAGAAATCTTCTCGGTAATTGTGAAGAATCGTTCCTTTCCGCATGGCTTCTGTTTGGTCTTGAGATAGCCTTTGGATATAACTAAATGTGTATTTTGTTGGACACCAATTAAAAGAACCCAATGAAGATTTACTAATCTTCAAAATAGGTTTTGATGGGTCGTCAAAGTTTTCCCAATTCCAGTCATAGGTAAAATCTTGCATTGACTTTATTCGTGCTTCATAATTTTTATTAATTTCTTCTTCCATGTGTTTCACCACCATTCTTCAAGGCTTGTCTGTATTGCGCCCGTTCTAATGGACGATATATCCCACCCCATAGCCTTGAAAATAGGGTCGGCCTTCTTGATTACCACTTGCGAATAATGCTCCCAATCGGGACTACAACCTTCAAAATCCTCGTAGGTTGTGCCTGATAAGTATTCGACATTTCGCTGTTCTTGTGTTAAAGGGTGCGTAAATGTATCATTTACTCTTATTACTTTCATAAATAGATAAGAGTCATCAAAATTTGCGTCCTTTTTCTCCCAAGCATATAATATACCTGTAATTCCCGAACCTATGGATGGCTTCTTTCCATCTAAGGTAGTAAATCTTTTTGTTTCTGTTGCACATTTTTCACAAACGCCATGAGGTAACTTAATACAATCTCGTAAATTATATTTAGCATTACATTCGGGGCATTTTACTGTAAATCGGTTTTGTCTTAACCTACTTCTTTTAATAACAGAAGAAATAGGGGTTTTCCCAGTAATAACAGACTGGTGTTTATCATATAGATAACTCACTATTTCTGCTTGTGTTTTTTGACCTACCCACATTTTTAATGTATCAAGTTGAACTTCTTTTGCTAATTTAGTCTCACTTACTCTTTTTGCAGTAAAGCCAGTCATAGTGAACTTTGGCTCATCAAGCCAATGCCCATCTTCCCAAGATACTAAACCAGCATTTCTATTCGCAGTAATACCCACACCAAGAGAAGAAAAATACTTTTCAAACTCTAAGGAAACGGGATGTTCTTCTAATCCCATCACATTAGGAAATGCTTCTCTTACATGGGCCTCAATCTCCTTGATAGATTCTTGGGCCTGTTCTACTGAATCAATTTGAACATAAATTGAATCAGTGTGTCCATATACTACTTCCATATAATCACTTTAACCATGTAAAGAGCATACCGACTGGTTGATTAGCAGCCTTTGCGACTTCTTCTTGTAGTTCACGAATGCACCTTATAACTGAATCGTTTTTGTTATTTTGATGCACTTGGTAATCAAGGTCTTTTTCAAGACCTGCTACTCTCTTCTTCAAATTTCTAATTTCTGTTTTTAATTCATCTAATTCTTGTTTCATATTACCACCGCAATTATTGTTATAATGGTTGCTATGTTCACGATATTTACCATCATCAATATCTTATTTGACCTTGCTATCATAGCCAGCAATTCTTCTAATAACTCATTCGTTCTGTCCATCATCACGATTAACACCCTGCTCCACTTCTAAAATGATAGCATGACGCTTCAAGTTATTCATCATTTGAAATACTTCTTTTATTTCTTGCATAGTAATATCCCATGTTTCTTCTGTATCATACGATACTTTGACTGTTACTATCTTGGTTCTCATTTCTTCACCTCGTATGTTCCTTCTTTTACTTTAATTACATTGTCTAATCTAGACAGATACCAGCCAATTGCTGTAACACTCCCAATACTATTAGAAGTGCCTCTAGAATCCACAATATCTCCCATTATTGTATGAGAGGTAAATGTTCCTTTGTTGGTTCTTTTTGCGACGGCTTCTCTTACCCATCTCTTAAAATGACTATTCATTCTTCTTCACCACACTTTCTTTGTTCTAGTAAATCGAGAAAGGCTTCTTTCTCACATAATTTACAATGGTATCTGCTTTCAAATTCGGGCCTGTGCATCATTGGTTTTATACATTTCATACTTCCATCTCCTTTGCTTTGAATGCTGCTAATCTAATTGCTTCTCTTGCACTTGCTGTAATGCTTGCGGCTAAATCTACATCAGCCCAACCAAACCCTTGAAAGGCTACAATTCCATAAAATGAAGCCATAAGGCGTTTTACCGCCATTTGATTGTTATACCACTTAGCGTATTCTCCGTTATCCGATTCTCTAGCCTCTCGCATAAGTCGCTTATAATCATTTCTTAAATCCTTCAATTCAAGAACTGCTCTCGGCAACAATCCGAGTTCGTCTGTTTTATAGTAAAGCATGTGTTCTCTCGTAACGGGACTAAAATCTCTTGGAGTTAAGATATTAACTCCGAACTCCGTTGGTTCTTTTGATTTAGTTTCAAAAGAAATATTTCGTGCAATCATCATACTAGGATATAGGCCAGCAAAATCAAATGCGGCTACATTAAGATGTAATCCATTTGTATTCTCGCTACTAGGGTCATAAATCATAGCACCTTCATAAGTCTGCCTTTTATCTACTTTTTCTCCTGTTGGTGCTTTCCACCAAGCATTTCTCATAAAGTAAATAGAACCCATATGGGAAGCATAAAAACAAGCATCGAAGGGTGCTTTGAGTAGTCTTTGAAGTGAAAGGATTGCTTCACTACAATAGTTCTTTTCGTCAATCTCTAGCATTAACTCAACATCAACCAAAGCATATTTTAAATATGTTTCAGTATCTTCGAGCCATGCTCTACGATAAAACTCATTGGGGTCAGGAAACCTTTCCGACACCAATTTCTTTCTACCTAAAACTTCTTGTGAAATGTAGTCTAATGACATTGAAGGCAGTGTTCCTCTTTGAGAGTCATTCCACTGTCTTTCAAACGCTAAGTCTAGAGATAGAGTTATCCTACCGTTGATAGGTTGTTCAATCGGGCTAAAACCTTTTTCGCCATATGCAAAAGAAAAGCCCTCCTTGTTCTTTTTGATTCCTTTAATGTGGCCCGTTGGCGACATAATAAGAGGATTCAACCCAACAGCACACACTCTTTCTAATAACTTAGGAATATCTGCAAAGTGTCCAAACCATGCGATAAGCATATCTGGGTCTTTTACAATCATAGTTCGCATAAAAGACTCAAGCATTTCTTTTTCATTATCAAAAAACAAATACTCTTCTCCTTCATAATTAGGAAACCAAGCCCACTGATAATACTTTTTATCGTAGTTATCATACACAACAATTACTGTAATCTTATCATGGTGTTCTCCACCTTGCGCCCATTCCATATCCCAATACCATTTACGCATATCATATTCAGGCATTTCGTCAAGTTCATCTATACAGTATCTAAAGTGATGGGGAACATCTGCTTCGTATGTTCTTCCAAACATATTTTTAGCCTTAGAAACATCAAATGAGTTCTCCACTACTACCTTTTTAAGTGGCTGTTTATCAATATTAACCCACTCGCCACGAATATACTCGAAGTCCCTAGTAAGATACTTAGACGCTTTATATTGCGTTGGCTCAGGCGCATCTTCTTTAACATAAAAATAAGGCCGAAAATCCTCCAATGCGTATTTCTTTTCACCGTTCTCTCTCCATGATTTATAGATGGTTTTACCGTCGCTACATTTACTTATTATCATTTATATTCACCCGCTTATATGTGGTGCTTTTAGTAGCATCCTATCATTAGATACTAATAAAAGTGGATGGTCGTCTTTCATATAGACATTAACCATTTGGTCGCTCTTAAAGAAAGCATACACCGGACTACTGAACTCAACAGTAGCAGGTTCTCCTAATGGGAAAACAGGTGTAATAACTTCTTCATATTTGTTTGTTGCATCTTGTCTTGTAGATACAGTTAAGACATTTTCATTGAAATCTAATTTATAGACTCCGCTTTTAACTAATTCGCAGTTCTTTATTGTTTCTTTGAATTGAGGTTGAGTTAATACAAAAGCCCCTTCAAACTTAGATTTACCAAAATTAAATAAAGTTTGAGGTTGAACCTCATAGCGTATATGATTTAACATATTCTTTAATCTACTAATAGCGTCTGCATTAGGGTGCAACACTACTAAAGGAATAGACGCAGTTCTATTTGTTCCATGAGGTTCTGTTGTAATTGTAATAAAATCACCCACATTAAAATCAACTACTCCACCAAAAGACTTTAGATAAGGAATAACTTTCATGCTATCAACGCACACATCACCATCTACACTTTCTCCTTCTAATTGAATATCAATTTTTACACAAAAAGAAGGGCTACCGTTCCAAACACTTAGAACGCCGTCTTTAACATAAAGACAGGCGTATGTGCCTAAATTGGTGTTTCCAAAACCACCATTAGTAGTTCCTTTTCCCTTAACCATAACGCTCTCTAATGCTTCTCTTAAGTCGCTTGAATCTACTTCAAACTTCAAATCAAACCCTCACGCAATTCAGGAATACCGTTCCAAGAAACCTTACCTGCACCAACAGTTAATGATTCCCAAGACTTACCTACAAGTTCTGTATTGGTTTTACTGCTTAACAGTTCAGCCTTATACACAACATCATTCTTCTTGCGTGTTCTTCGGGTTGTAATAATTTGATGAAGATAATCTCCCCAGTTATGCCAGTTAGGTTTAGAGCCAACTACTTCTCCAGTTGCTCCGTAATCAGCCTTTGAATGCGTAATATAGATTTGGTCGCAATTTAGATTCTTGCACATCATCAAAAGAGAATAAAAAGGAGCGTTTCGCTTTCCCCATTCAAACTTCATCTTTTGTGGTTTTCCAATCTTTGAACTTCCAGTTACATGAAGTGTGCAACAATCTAGCCACTTATCAATTCCATCAAATACAAACAAAACATTTTCACCTTGCTTAATCTTTTCTTTAACAAAGAGAACAAAGTCTTCGGAGTTTGCTTCGGACTTTTGAATATCTAATTCACCGTTATCATTTCTTACTTCAGGATTCCATAGTGTAATCCTATCGGAACATTCATGGTTTTGTCGCCATGTTGGTTCGCATCCATCATCCCAGTCTAAAACATAGATTTGCTTATTAGGAAAATCTAAGGCTAATCCGCTTTTAACTGTCTTAGGTTCTCCCCAAATACCGCAGATTAATCTGTTATTTCTTCCGAGTCGTTCTTCTGTTTGTTTCGTCAATTTGCTTTGAAAGGCCAACACTCTTGCGTTGTTGATTACGCCTTCATCTACTGCTTTCTTCTTATTGTTATTGCTTGTTAATCCCATAATATCACCATTCCGTTATTAGTTCTTTATTCAGTATTTCTAGTCTCTTTCCTTTTAGGCTAGACCACGCCCGAATAAGCGTGTTTAGGTCCGTCGAAGACTTACATACATATCTACACTCTTTTGTGCCAATATGTAATTTAGTCCAATAAGTTCCTTCTTCTTTGTCATTCTCTTTCCAAGTTACAAAATCAACCGTTTGCAGGTCAATGAGATAACTATTTGCTTTTAGTAAATATCTATTTTCTTTTATGTCTTCCATTTTAAATCCCTCCAAAGGGATAGGCTTCGCACCTATATGACCGTCATTAACGCCAACGGCTACACATTGTTTGATTAGTTAATCAAAACCAGTCGAAATCCTCTTCGACAGGTTGCGATACTTCGACAGCAGAACCATGCTTAATTACACAGTAAATGCCAGCAACATTGATAGTTACAGGCTCAACGCCCTCATCAGTAGTTCTTTGACTAGTTCGGCCAGCAACAATGACTGATGAACCAATACCGAAATCTAATTTCAAGTGGCTAGGAATCCAACAAGTTGTAATTCCATCACTTTCATAATCTAGTTCAGCATTAAGGTCGGTAATGTTAATAATTCTGTTACCATTCTTTGTAGGAGTCATATTCATATTACAGACTGTACCATCTGTAATTACAAATCGCTCCTTAGAAGGTAATGCCTGTCGGTTAATGTGAGCCTTATTTAACTCAACAAGAGGAACAAGGTGTGAATTAAAGTTGTTTCTTAGACATTCTTCAAAGTCAAAGTCCTTCATGTCTCTATACAAGTCATTTTCAGTGTCCATATCGGAATTCATGGTTAGCGAATCAAAGGTCATTTGCTTCGCACCATAAATATCAGTTCCATTAGAACCAAGAACGCACAAGAAATGACACCATTCAAAACTGTTTGGTGCAAAATCTACCCCGCCTTGATTCTTGTAAGAGAAGTAATAAGGTTTCATTTCACCAGTTCCCAACGAACCATAGAAAACACCGCTTCTTCGCATTTGTTCAGGCGGAAGAGGCTTTCCGTAGTTATTGTTCTTACCACCATTCATATAGACAGCAGTAGCATCCAAAGGAATATAGAAACGACCATCTTCTGTTTCTTCTGCACCCGAAGGCAAAGTAGTAACAGTCTTTTCTTCATATTCATTATTGTGATAGCGAGATACAACCCACTTACCGAGAGCATTTTGATTAGCAACGGCAACAATACCCTTTTCTAGAGCATTGTCGGCATCACGAATAAACTCTTCCTTTGCTTTCATTCTATTCCAAGCCATCATATCTCTTGGTGCATCTAAAGAAACAAAGAAACCAAATGCTGCTTTGTAAAAAGAGTCATCGCTTCCACTTTCTGTTGTTGTTTCTGATTGCTGGCTTCTCTTAGCATTAGCCACAAAGTTACGCCAAAGACCCTTACTAATCGGGTTTGTCATTTCGATGCTGTTTTCCGAGCAAATCTCTTCAAACTTAGCCATACCTTCTTCTGCTGTGAGTCCAATGACTTCAGCACCTTTCATAATTTCATTTTTCATATTTTCATCCATGTTATTCACTTCCGTTTATTTTTTGTTTTGTTCAATTCTATGATAGTTGTCCTATCAGCCAAGAGGCTAATACTTTTGGAGTCATAGTGGTTGAACGCCATTCGCTTTCTCCAATAGTTCTAAGGATTTTAAATTTTAGTGTATTTTCTAATTCTGCTTTAATTACAGCATCATGTAGTCCAATACAGATTTCACGAATGGAAAGCCCATCGTGTAGTAAATCGTGTATTGAGTTTAGAGCAAGGCTATTCTTATTTACAATTTTCATTAATAATTTATTATATTCGTCTAAACCAATATCAATTTGAGTCTTAAGGGTGGAATTGCTGGCTTTAGCCGCTTGTAGTTCCGTAATCGCCCTCCGCATATCACCATTCATAGCATATATAAAGGAGTCCAGTTCTTCTTGAGAGTATTTACTTATACCTTCTCGTTGGAGAATTGATAGCAATACTTGTAGGATTGCCTCATTAGAGAGAGGCTTAAAGTGGTAATTTGCACATCTACTTTGTAGGGCAAAGATAATCTTATTTCTATCATTACAAGTAATAACAAAACGAACATTGTTCGCATAACGCTCCATAATTCTCTTCAGCGCATTTTGAGCATCTGTTGTCATACCGTCCATTTCATCTAGCAATACTATTCTAAATGGAACACCGCCGATAGTTCCGCTTTGTGCTGCATTTTTAATGGTTGTTCTAACATTTTCTAAACGCCTGTCATCCGACGCATTTACTTCTATAAAATTATCTTGGAAGGCATCTCCTAAGATTTCTTTTGCTATAACTAATCCTGCTCCTGTTTTACCATTTCCCGGATTTCCGTATAGTAAAAGATTAGGCATATTCTTTTCTTCTATCCAACCGATAGCATCTAAATTAAAGTGTTCTTGTCCTATAATTTCAGTTAGTTTATTCGGTCTGTATTTTTCTGTCCATAACATTTTTATTCCTCCATATATTTGTGCTAGTTACTTTACACCAGCCAATCTTTTCAAATCTTTTGTTTCTAAGTAACTGTCCTATTTGATTATAAGTGAATGAGTTCCCTCTCTTTGTGGGGATTCCTCGCTCAAGTTCAGCCATTATTTCTTTACAAGTCATTTCCTTACCTTGTAAAATATTTTCTATTTTATATACTAGTTTTCTAGTTCTCAAAAGAAATCCCCCAAAGAAGTTTGAGTGATTTTAATTGGGTCGGTTTTTCTTTTTCTTCTTTTTTCGCCTATTTTAAGGAGACGGCATTCTCCATTATTCAGTTTCTTTTTAGCATGTTCTTTGAAATCATCATCCATAAAAAGTTGCTGTAAGACTTTTGGGTTTTTAACGCCCAGTCTTCTTGATAGTTTAGGTATTTGGGAATACTTCCTCCTTATTGGCATATTCAGTCTATCAAAGGAATTACCTCCATGAGAATAAGAAAGCATCTCATAGAAGTATCTTTGACTCCAACGACGCTTTACTACACCATCAACAAAAATTAATCTGTTAGGGTGCATATTTTCTACCAGCCAAGATAGTATCTGTGTGTCGGATGGCTTATTGAACAATAATAATTCAGCCATTAAGTCTCTATTCTTTTCTTTAAGAAAGCCCCTTACTAATGAATAAGTATCACGCTCAAACGAAAAGGGACTTACTGAATGAGGGGCGGTTTCTTCAATATGCTCCCTTAAGTAATTCTTAGAACCTGCCCTTTTAATCTTACACATTTCCTTTATTTCCTTAGGAACTGATTTTTCATTAATAGAAGTCAATACTACTTGGCCTGTGTAGTTCCTGATTATATTCAAGATACTATCTTTGTCTGGTTTATAGTGAACATCCTCAATAATAATTCCATGCTCCACTGGAAATGAACCTATGTCAAAATCAATATCATTAGCATATAGAATAAGGGGCTTTTCCACAAATGTAAGTGCTTTGGTTGATTTACCTGTTCCTGTTTTACCTGTTACTAATATTGTTCTATTGTTATTTAGTGTAGTTAATCCCATTAAATTACCCCTTTTAATTCAAAAATTCTTTCCATTCCTTCTGCGGTTTTATGTTTGTGATTGGATATTAATTCTACTAGTTCCCTAAACTCTACCCACTCGCTTTTAGCATGAGGTAAATTTTCAGGAACTAGTTCTGTTAATTTAAACAGGTTCTTAATTCCTCCGATTTTAAGAATCGGCTTCGGGCGGCTTTTACTTTCCTTTTGTTTAATACTACAAGTGATTTGATGTTGCGCTAAACTCCTATTAACTCCTTCAAGGAAAATAGAGTCTGCTCTCATTACTAATTTAAGTCTTACTCTATACCCCATGAGAGAATCAACGGCTCTCTCTATATTAAAATCTACCTTAGAAGAACTAAGCAGAATCCCAATTAGCATTTCTTTGCTGAACATAAAATCAGTCCTCTATGTATTCAATATTTGAAGGCCAATAACCTATTGGCGCAGTGTTGGTTTCTAACCAAAAGAAATGGGCTGGTGTTAAACGACTGTCGCCTCTTTCAATAGCACTTCTATCTGCATTTGTAATAAGATTGGTTATCGCAGTTTCCACCCATTCTGATATAAAATACTTTGCTTGATTAGATACTTGTAAGTCAGTGTTCTCTTTGATTAACTGAGTTACATTGATTTTAGTCGTAGGCTTATGTTTTTCAGCAGGAGGCCTTTCGGGTTTAATTATTTTACCGTCCTTAACAAAGGGACAATATTTTTGTAATACTAATTTGGGCCTACCCTGTTCATGCAGAATGTTCTTTAAATGAGCATAACCCTCGCTATCTACTCTAATACATCTGTATGTAATTGTATCTATAATTGTCATCTGTCCTTGTTCAATCATTCTCCATCCCTCGCTTGTTCTAGTACCGCTTTAATTAAAGAAATCTCTTGACCTTGTTCGAGGAACGCTAACGCAGTTAAAAGAATCTGCTTAAACCTTTCTTCCTCCTTAATATCTACTTGGGTTTTAAGCCCTAGATGCTGGATAATTTTCTGTTTTGCGTTCTTTTTCTGGTAATTAAATTCACCCTGTTGGTGCATAAGAATGTGCCTCCTTTGGTATAAAGAAGTCATATGACAAGCCGCTACTGTTAGGCTAGTTTTACACTGTCTTAATCCCGTATTAACTTGCCTCATAGACATTTCTGATATTTTATGAGTTTTACCGAATGGTCCGGCCATATATTTAGTGTCCCACTTTGCTGCTCTTTCATCTGCTTTCATTCTAATCTCTCCACATCTTCTAAGGTATTAATATCGAAGACGAACTTATCATCACGAATACGGACACATCTTGGGAACCTTAGACCCAAATTGCCTTTTTCATCTCTTGAAACCAAATCAGCCTTTATTTCTAATACGACTACTGGTAAAACAGTGAACAGCCCGTCATCAAATGCTTCCACATTCCTACGCAAAATGTTGGTTAGATTAACCAAATCCGCATCCGAGAATCCTGTTCCGCACCATCCGACTGAATGATAACCATTATTAGCCCTCACTCCTAATTGATAAGTGCCGAAAACATTGGCTCGCTTTCCTTCGCCGTACTTAGCGGCAAGAACAACAACATCAAGGTTTATCTGCGGAGGTTTGTATTTAGCCCAAAAAACACTTCGTTTTCCTGATTGATATGGCTGGCTCGCATCCTTAACGATGATTCCTTCAAATCCTTCGTTGATAGCGTCATGGTAAAAAGCCATAATATCACCTTCTGTGATTCTGTGTGCTTGGTTAGGAAGGTCTTTCATACGCTCCAACCTATCAGTGTAGGATAAATCCATAACTGTTTCATTATTTAGCATAAGACAGTCAAAAATGACCCATTCTACTTTGACTCTTTCCATAGCCTCTTGGATATTCTTAGAATGAACCCTTGTTCCCATGTATTTATGTGGGGCAGGTGAGCCATTTTCTAAGATAGGGTAAATCTCTCCATCCAAAATAGCATTATTAATATCATATTCTTGAACTAATGCCACTACATCGGGAAATTGATGAGTAACAATCTTACCTTTACGATTAAAAATCATTGTCTTATCGCCTTCAATATGGATTTGATACCTGTTACCATCGTATTTGTAATCCACCACAAAATCAGTGGGCCATTTATTCATGGGAACTTCTTTAGCAAGCATAGGCTTGATGAACTTTCCGTAAGTTAAATTACAAGGAGGGTTATTACCCGCTTCATAATACTGACAAACCACTTCAACAGAATTGAAGTTCAAATGTTTCTTTACATCTGCTTGTTTCTTTCTATAATGTTTAGCAATAATCTTAGTTACCGTCCCAATGTTCATTCCATTACGGGGAGTTCTAAGCATATATCTCACAAACCATCGTCGGGCATTGGCTGACATAGCCAATACCGATTCCTCAATCATTTTAAATTCATTAGAATCAACCTTTCCACAATCCATCTCCAACAAACGAAGAACATATTGAACCGAAAAGTTCCTTTGTTTTTCTGCCGAGGAATCTAAGAAGTAGATGGCTTCTCCCAAATCGTTGTGAGCGGCCATTAGGCCTTCTATTTCATCATCAAAAACATCAAATATTTTTGCCATCCATTTCTTCGCTTTGGCTAGCCCTAAGTTATTTGCACTTAGTTCATCTTTATTTAAGATTGTTAAGACTAATGATGTATTGCTTTTCTGTGTATTAAAACTCTCCAAGTCCCGTGAAATCCGAGTTACTTGTTGAGTTTGTATCATTTGGTCTGTTGCTTGTAGCATTCTGCTCATATTTTCCCATGTCATTATTAATCACCTTTTCATTTTTATTTATTGTTATTACCAGTTCTTTTAACAGGCTACTGATTTTCCCGTCATGCTTTTCAGCATAGGCCCACATAGCATTTGCTAAATAAACCCAATCTTCTTTTTTCATTCTTCTTCACCGTCAGGCTCATTTAATCTTTGTAAGAGTCTTAAGAAATTGTGCATCATTTGTTCAACAACTACCATTTCTTCTTGTAATCCTCTTTCCATAAATCGGTGCATCATATGAATCATAGATGCTTGAGTCATAGCAGGAGCGACTTTGGCTAAAGAATTGTTATTGTAAATCTCCCAATAACAAACGAATGATGCCCTAGCCAAATAATTTCCCTTTACTACATCATTATAACCTGCATTAAAATGCGCTAGTGCGTGGTCTTTTAGACGCTTCTTATTTTGTTTAGCCCATTCATCAAACTTCTTATTGTTTGTTGTAATCAAATATAATTTATTCATTCTTTTTCACCATCCATAAACTCTCTCATAGCCTGATAGAACTTACCAAAACAAAGGTCAATATGTTCTTTTTGAACTCTACAACCTCTACCACCTTTAGGCGGTACTGTCATTTCATCCTCGACAAATTGTGCAAATAAATCAATTATTTTACCAGCACAATTCCCGAATCTAGGAACTGCATTGTTCCCGTATTGTCTTTCTTCATTTGCCTTTCTCAAACTAATTTTAGCCTGAACTTCACTCACTCTTTTCATCAATCTCTCTCCTTAGTATATCTAATAGTGTTTTTGCTTCTTCCATGTTCAAACGAACACCTTTGTTTGTTGGTTTATCGTTTTTAAACCAACGAATATCCAAGACTTCAATATTCCAATATTTGCCTCTTTTAACTTTACAGTCCATAGTAGCATCACGGACAATTGTTCCTATTACAGTTAATTCATCACTCATTATTCTTCCTCCTTTATTTTATCCATTTGTGAAACCATTAGTTCAGTTGGATAATTTAACCAAAGCCCTAAATCAGCATTAGGGTCAAAGACTTGTGAATCGGGTAAATAAGAAAGTATTGTTCCTAATTCCAACATAGCCCCTCTAATATAATACAAGGAAGATGTTTTAGCAGATGGTTCTAATAATGCTTCATCAATAGGCATCATCATTTCTTCGCCGGTAAATGGATTATTTTCTGCTGATTTATATTCATGAGTTAATCCACAATTTAATCTTATAGATGGTAATATCTCATTAACCAGTTTATGCATTCTTTTTTCTAAAACTGCCAATAATGTTTCATATGACTTATTCATTAAACCACCCCTGTTTAAACTTATCTAATTCTTGTTTAGAAGTAAAATAACGAGGTGTTTCTAATTCGTCTAGGCGATTAACTACCCAACATACTCCGCCTAAAGACGATACCTGCACTATTTCATATTGACCGCTATTGACTTCAAGAACTTCTGCTGTATTTACTTCGGGAACTAAACCGTATTTCTTAGTTATTTCCTTCGCTACTTCGTGAATATTCTCAACAACATATTTAATAATATGCGCCCTTTGAATGGGTATTTTCGGTGCTACTTCAATTGCTAATTCTCCAGTCATTTTACAAACTACGCACTTATTTCCTTTACAAATGGGGCAACTGACTCTTGCCTTATGTGGAGCCGGCAAAGTTACGGTTACTGCTTTCTTCTTATTCATACTTAGACCTCTTTCCTACTCTTTTAATGTCGTAAATACAATTAACACACATACCATATCTTCTAATATAATAGTTATTAGTTTCTTCTTCGCACTTTGGACATTTCAAATTCATCGCCTCTCTACTGATAACTTACCATCATCGCCTTTAACGAGAATAGTCATAGTTCCATCTGCATAAACAATAGTCATTCTTACAATTTGTTTATCCATAATTAATCCTCCACTAATACTGCAACTTCTGTCGAGTAGAATAGCGAAGCAATTGACATAGCCGCTAAGAAACTGTTCTTAGTTACCTTCACAGGGTCATAAACTCCTGCTTTATGTAAATCAGAATACATATTAGTTAGAGCATTGTAACCCATGTTTTTATTATCCTTTCTCAAATTGGTTAGTTCGTCGGCATCAGCGTCTATGAATCCACCATTTAGTTTTAAGACTTGTAATGGTCTAAGTAAGGTATTACTGAACCATTCAGGCATATCTACATTAGTAGCAATATCAAACAAAGTCATTCCGCCACCAAGAACAATACCTGATTCTAATGCTGCCTTAGTAGCATTAAGGGCATCGTCTAATCTTTCTTTGGTTTCTCGCATTTCCATAGAAGAAGAAGCACCAATTTGAATTGTTGCTACTCCACCATTTAAGCGAGAAATACGAGACTTAACTCTTGATAGTTCGTGTCCTTTAAGAGTCTTGGCTAATTCTTTAAGCCCATTAATTCTTTCTTTAGTGTCTCCTTCTCCACCAATAATAGTTGTTGTTTCTTTACTGATTACAACCTTAGTAGCCGTACCTAAGTCCGATGCTGTGAATACTTTCGGGTCATCTTTACTTTCTTCGACAAATACTTCTCCGCCAATAAGTGTTTTGATGTCGGTCAATTCATCGAGTTGGGCATCACCAAAATTAGGTGACATGACTACTGCACATTGAATAGTTTTATTCACTAAGTTCATAACTAGATTATTCATAGCCCCGCCTTCCATTCCCTTACAGAATATAATTAGAGGTTGGTTATTAGTAGCAGAATATTCTAGCAAGGGCATAATGTCTGAGAACTTTCTCAGACTTAAGTTACTTAAGAAAATCAATGGGTTATCGAACTCTACCTTACCATTCTCAGTATTGCACATCAAATGACTCATATATCCTTCGTTAATTTCCATACCTTCTCTATGAACCATTTCGGTATTGTAATTCTTTGATTCTTCAACAGTAACAATACCATCCCTACCGACCATGTTTAGAGCCTCTTGAATAAGACTTCCTAAGTACCTGTCATTATTTGCTGCAATGGTGGCTACATTAAGAATATCAGTATCTTCTACTTGAATGGTTCTGTTACCTAACTCATGTAATACTTCTTCCTTTAGAGAAAGGAGAGTGTTATTCATAGCATGAGTAGATACGCTCGACATATCTCGTAAAGCATGACAAAGGGCTTGAGCAAGAATACAGGCAGTAGTAGTTCCATCACCCGATTTGTCTTGTGCTTGACTTGCTAGATTTTGTACCATTTGAATACCCATTTGAACATAGGGGTCGTCATGGCTAATATATTTAGTAATGGTTACACCGTCGTTGATAATAACGGGAGGGTTATTCTGCAAAATAACTGTCTTTGCTTGTGGCCCTAAAGTCGGTTTTACCGTGTTTGCTACTAAATCAATTCCCTGTAATAGTTTTTCTTTAACTTCTTTTCCTTGTATAATCATTCTTCATCACCTTCCAATACTCCCAATAGATTTTCAATCGGGACAAAAATATATTCATTGTGTGTGCAAAATCTATGTCGCTCATCAAATAAAACCATTTTACCTTCGATTTCAGGCATAGCGGGACAAGACTCTACAATACCTCTTCCATCAGTTTTAACCTGAATACCTGATGTAGAAGTAGAGTTTTCTAGTTTAATCGCTGCATGTTGTCCTAGTGCTTTCATTTAATCCAACTCCCTTCGTTGAGGCCATAACGGTGATTGAGAAGCAGTGGCTCGTATTGCCATCCATAACTTTTGACGCTTATCTTCTGCTTCTTTAGAAGCATCTAATAAAGTGCTTTCTAATTCAACTAGAATTTTACGGATAATTGTAAGCATCTCTTCATCGTCTAGATTGTTAGTCCAATCATATACCTTTGTAATTCTTGCTACCCAATCAGTCATTCTTCTTCACCTTTATCATTTTCTGCTACACGGACCCATGCTTTCTTTCCTTCTGAAATCCAAGTATAAACATGAGTCTTATAGAAACTATCAAGAGCCTTATGCTTTTGAGTTCTTTTAGACCAAGTAACTCCTGTATTTACTCGGCGTTCATTTAAATCATTTGGATAATTTAAAGCATGTCTTTCTGTTCTTTCTTTGAGAGACATCTTTACATATTTCCTCATAGGGATTTCTTGATATTTGTGCATCGTGCTAATTCCTTCTTTCATTCTTCTTCACTCCATGTTTGTGTTTTTACATGAGAAAACTTCTCATAAATATCTAATTGATTAGGTTTAGAAACAGTCCAAAAACCATAATGACCTTCACCACCAAGCACATATGCACTTTCCATCATAGGCTTGTTATTAAAGCCAGCAATATTTTGCCAAATAGAAACAGTGTTTATATCTGTTCCGCTAAAATATGCCGCACCAAATGGGTGAGTATGAATCCAACAACGAATTGGGAACACTACGCCATTAGGTAATTCAAACTTTTCAAACTCGACATAACCAGAAGAACCCGTTGTTACGAAACAATTGTTCTTTCCATCAATAACAACCTGAACTTCAAGATTAGGCAAGATACTTGTTGAGGCTTCCCAAATAGCACCGTGAAAATCTAAATCATGCTGTGCAATATCTAATACATCTTCAAACTTAACTGCACATGTTTTTGCATTCATGTACCCTATTTCATCAAATGCCCTTTGAATAAAATTTTGAGCATTAATTCTTGCTTCTTCTAATTGTGTGTTTTCTTCCACCATGTTTTCAAACTCCTTTATACTTCTATCGTCATTGACATTTTCATCGCCGTTACCCATGATTCTCACTCCTGTAACTTGGCTTCCATCTTAGCGATACGCTTCAGCATTTTGGCTTGCTTTCGGGCTGTACGGCGTTCTCTACGGCTCAATTTCACCGGCTTTGACTCGGCTTCCTTTCGGGCCTTAATCTCAATTGCGGCTCTCATAAGCATCTCTTCATGCTTAGGTTGTGTGCTATCAACCAACTTTTCTAAGCGGGTTGCGATAACTCCGTATGAACGATTAAACCTGTTTCGGGCTTGGTCTATCGAAAGTTCATAGAAATTACAAATTAAATCATAATCTTCTTCTTCTGTCCAACGAGGGGTATAAGTTTTCTTAGCCTTTGTTGTTTTCTTCCGAGGCTTTGGCGATTCTGCTGGTTTTGTTGCTTTCTTAATCTTCGGAACTTTCTTTGTGTTCTTACGCATTGTGATTTTATTATTAACCATTCTTTGTTTAATAGAACCCTCACTACGACCAATCTTTTTAGCGTAGTCTTTCAATTCCTTTCCAGAAGTAATACTAAAAAGTCCTTCATGTTCTTCTGCTGTCCATCTTTTAGGAGTAATCCCCTTTCTGCTTCTTCTTGTTTTCAAGTTATTCACCATTCTTTTTGTTAATTCTGCTCTTTCTTTTAGAACTGCTTTTTCAAAATCTGTTCTTTGATTAGTGGGGGTGCAGTTCTTAATAACCCACTCAATCTTATTGGCCTTAAGTGGCCTACCAAATAGTTCTTGGAATCCCGACAAAGTTTTCTTTTGCCCTAGAGAATTGACAAAACAACCATGTATATAATCAATCTCGTTTTGAGAAAACGGGGCTTTAGGATTTAAAATCACATTATGGTAATAATCAGAAATAATTGATTGGCTTTTCTTAGTCCCAAACTTATTGTTAAATCCTCTAGAAATTCTTTTCCAAGTCCACTGGTAAGCACTCCGCTTCACAACGATATAAGCAACCATTTCTTCAGTCCAAATAAATCTTTTAGTCATACATTCACCACCATATATTCTCGAACTTGTTCATTATTCATATATCTTTGAATCCATTGTGCGCCCATTCCTGCAATTGCGACCTGCATGAAATGAACATTCTTATTTGTTCCATCCCATGAATCCCCTTGACAAGAATATGACCTATCATCACCCGCTAAAAGCATATCATACATTTTTGGGTCGGCCTTATGACTCACAAGTGCGGCGTTCCTGCCTTGCGCTCTTAAGTCAAGCCATTTAATACTTGTGTTGTATAAGGTTCTTCTTACGCCCAAGTTATCAACACAACAAATCACCAAATCATACCCTGCCATTTGTTTTTCGGTCAATACAGGGTATTTGCTGAAATGTTCTACTGATTCATAAGAATCCATCATAACACTAGCCTTATTCTGCCCAACATGGCCCCTACTAAAGTTTTGGTAAGTTAAGTTCTTTGCTTCTACGCTATCTGGGTCTGCAACAGTAATGTTATACATTCCCACTTTGTCTAAGAACTGAACCAAAAATGACCCAATTCCGCCTGTTCCTATAATTAATATTTTTCTCATATTTCTTCCTCCTTAAATCAATAGGTAATTCCATACCAATGCAGCACTTATGATGCTTCCCCATATTGCTAAATGTTTCATATTGTCTATCGCTTTAATATCCAAAAACATAGCCGATACCTTATTGTCTAACCAAAAACTATTATCATCAATAGTGAGGCTTGTCCACTCTAAAGCACTGTCAATAGTGGGTAGGCAAAAATGATACCAATAGCCATCAGTTACAATAAAACGATACTCATTCACATTGGGAACAGAAGCCAAGAAGTCTTCTACTTGCTCAATACCCTTATGTGTTTGGTTAGGTGCTTCTGCTTCAATTAACCACTTAATAGGTGCTTTATGTCCTTTAAAAGAAACTGTCAGTAAGTAGTCCAAGTATTTGTTTTTGTTATCTACCGTCTTGAAATGAGGTTCTCTACTAAATTCAATCTTGCGCTTTTCGCTTTTGGCTCTTGTAGAAATAGTTCCAATCATCGGTTCAACCAATAATTCTTGAATCGCAGTTTCGGGTTTTGTTTGAACCAAAAAATGTGCGCTACGCATAAATCCATTATTCAATAGTGCCGTCTTTCCTTCTTCAGTTAATTTCTCAAGAAGAGGTGTAAGGCTCTTAGAGTCGGAATAGTAGAATTTCTTCGCTTGCTTCCTCTTGGCCTTTCTTTCTTCCTTTACTGCTTGTGCTTTCTTCTCTTTACAGGTTCTTGCAGTGTGTCCAGTAGTACCACAAAAACCACATTTCATATCTTTTACTGTTTTGCTCATATTTATTCCTCCTTAATTTCTCCACATTTAGTGCAGGTATATTCATCTACTCTTTCTTCAATTTTTACTGAATCAATGCCATATCCATCCCAAAAGGAATCAATATAACTGTCAGTCTTTTTCCATTCGTGTTCACACATCTTATTCACCTTAAAATGATTTACCGTGCATAAACTCACGGCTTTTATTATATTCAATCTTAGCGAGAATTGCACCCGCTACATCTAAATCTTTACCAAACGCATAATCCATGATACGAATTACTGCATCTGCTAATTCTTCTTCTAGATTAGTAAATTCCATTATCTTATTTGATGAAGGGTTTCCTTCTCTTAATGCTTCTAAAGCCTCGCTAATCTCGGCGTGGATTAACGCCATTCTTTCACCATCATTTACTTCTCCTTTCCAGAATCCATGTTCAACAGCGTTCTTATAAATCTGTTTTGCTACTTTATTCCAATTCTTTTCAAAGGTCATGCTTTCACTTCCTTTCTAAACTTCTTAGGAACACATTTACCTTTATGATAGATTTTAACATCAACATCTGTTTGTTTTTCTACCACAATTCTAGCACATGCTCTACAAGTGGGTTCATTGCATTCATCACAGTAAGTAACTGCTTCTTTACTACATTCTTTACATCTATTCATTTTTATTCACCTATTTTACTTAATTCTTTTCCTTTTATTTCTTCTAAAGAAGTTCCGACTAATTCAAGGATTGCTTTGGTTTGTCTCCAAATAATCCATCTTGAGAAGCCAGTGACTTCTGTAATTCTTTGTTTTTTAATATCTGTTCTAACATATATATTAGCGGCTATCCAAATAATAGACGCATAGTATGACCTACCTTTATTGAAGGTAGATTCCTGTACCTTTGGCTCGAAGTGTTCTAATACTTTGATACACTGACGAGAGAACTCTAAATCTACTGATAACTTACTCAAGATTTGAGTGAGTAAATACTGAGGATTTACAGGAGTATAATTTATACTATTGCGAAATAACTGATTTATTCTTCTTACCAGTCTCTTAACTACTTTAAGGTTCGGCTGGAACTCTTCGCAAACATCATTAAATGAATGAGGTGTTCCGTTTTCTTTTAGAGCATAATAAACAACAGCCGTTGCTCTTGCTTCGTAAGGACTCCGACCAAAAACATTTTTATTATGTAATTGCATGTAAAGGGCTTCCACTCTCTCCTTTAGATTCGATTGGGGAGCAACCTGTGAAAGAACCATATTACAGTGCATAATACCTGTTTGAATATGCTTCGGTGTTACGCTATTCTTACCGAATCTATTGAACTTGAATGAACCTCGTCCCGTTATTACAGAACCAAGTTGCCCTTTATCGGCGGAGTGTTTCGCCTCACCTGTAACATTTAGAATATGAACGGTTTCTTCAAACATTTCAGAAACTAATACTAAACCGCAATCAGCGCAAACCTTCTCTCCTAAGTTATCATCAAAGGTATTTTCTTTACAGCCACATTCATCGCAAATCATTATTATCAACTCTATATTCATTCGGTTCAGCCGCAAGGTACGACTTAATGGTATTCACTATTTTAATTGTCATTGAGTCATTTAATAATGCTAATGCTCTTCCTGCGAATTGGTCGCCTAAAGGAGAACCATCAGACATGTTATCTATACAAATCGGCCCTCGCCAATTTGGTTCCGATAAAACCTTATTGTAAGTCACTTCGCCGGTTTCTTCATTTTCGTGTTGTTTTCGTTCTTCGACAGGTTGCCAGATAAAGGTGGAAACCATTTGAATACCTGACTTAAATTTATTATTGGTCAGTTTCCAATCATAGTCTTTTCCACGAATATGTAATTCAAGTAATGTACCGTCATCGTCGTGAACTGCCGACAAACGACCTTTGTATTGTTTAAGCATATCATCTACTAATTCAATTGCTCTTTTATCTACAATATCCTGCATTCTGTTTTGTTGCAGAAAAGCAACCATAAGTTTTAGTTCGGAGTCAGTGGGTGAGCGGCCCATCAAACGCTTATATAGCGTAGCAGGGGCTAGTCTTTTCCACTTTCCTCTTGACTGTCCATGAATATAAAAATTACAATAAGTATCTAATTGCTGAGGGGTGATTTCTCCCCAAACACCGTCGCTAATTTCCATAGCAAGCATCTTATCATCAATTTGAACTACATTAAGACGCACATCAATTCTTTCATAATCTTCGTGAAAATGATAAGGCGCACGATTTTCCATGCAATATTTTACATTCTCAGGTAATTGAAGGGTTGCATACAATCCTGACAATAACTTAGCAGGGTCTTTTTCAAAACAAGATTTGAAAGTTACTCTCGCTAGTGCCGAGGCAATAGTAGATAGGCTATATGACTTACCATTTAAGTGATACCTAATTCCCTTTCTCGAAAGAACTACTGGACAACCACCAATCATAACAACATGGTTAAATACTTCTCCGAAATTAATGGTGTTCCTACGCCTATTGTAAGCATAGGTTCTATTACCTCCGCCTCTAATAGAGAGAGCAGACTTCCAAAAAGTTTCAAGTCCTGCTTGAATCGGGTCTTTTTCACTTCTAATAAATGAAACTCTAAATTCTCCGGGAAATTCGTAAGTAGTAGAAGTTATGTTTGTATAGTAGTATTCATTACTGTCATCTGGTTTACTTATTCTTAATTGCATTGTATCACATCATATAGACATTTCTGTCATCTTTATCACACTTATCGTGTATTTCTTTTTTAATTTCTTCTGCGTTGAGCAATTGCCCACCACATGCTCGACAGCGTGTTGCTATCTTTTTATTGCTACGCTTATTGTGCGTATATTCGGGATTCCGTTCTTTCATTGTTATTCCTCAATTTATCTATTGTTATTTTTCTATCTTTACAGATACGACAATCTTTTCCTAAGCAATTTACTTTATGATATTCGAGTGTCTCTCTTGTCTTTGTGTATTCACGAATAATGTAGGAATTAAATCCAACAGTTATCGCTTCTTCGATGCTCCATAGACATTCTTTAAGCGTAGTATTTAATCTATGTATTTTTTCTCTATCATCTAATAAAGATGATGAGACATTTATTGCTAATCTTAATCTATTGAGAGATTTTTCATCGAAGTCTCTTACCATTGTTATTACTGTGTCTAAATACTCTTCGTAGTTTTTGAAGAGTTTCATAATTTCACCCAGTTAAATTTCACAAGCCCCACCTGCACAGGCTATTTCGCCAGACAGGTCAGTATCATCTTGTAATTCGACAATTTTCTTTAAGTCTACTGATTTGAGTGATTTACTTAATTCAATAAAGGTTGCTTCATCACATGTTTCAAATGGTGCTTGAGTATAAGAGCCTCCGTCATATGGAAGAACAGATAGCCCGTTATAATAATGTCGGTTTAACCACATCCAATCAGCGACAGACTCCCATTCACCCTCTTTAATAGAAATTGTTGCGGAGACATTGTGTGTGTTTAATCCATCAGAATGCCCTGCACGAACCCATCTAATGCTAAAGTTCTTCACTCTTTCTAATAAATCAAATACAGATTCATGTCGAACGATTGCATTTTCTGGTGCTTTTTGAGGGACTGAAATAACGGCTTGTTCGTGTGGGTTAAAATACTCGTCTTCGACTAGTTCTGGGTGATTTTCTGCAAGATAAGAATATATTGCTTCGTTTTTTCCCACTCTTAGTCTTCTAATGTAATATTCATCGTGGTAGGCATGAATACCGCTACTTGTTCCGAGTACCAAACTGGTCGTTCCCGCAGGTTTCACACAAGTTGTTCTTGAAGCGGGTTTAATTCCGATTAACTTAGCGACCTTTTCATTCTCTTTCTTTACTTCATAAGCGGCCATTTCTAAATCTAATCCTTCAACAACATTGGAAGCAATACCGGTCATTGACACACCTAATAGTGCATCCTTTTCAGTTGCTTTTCGCCATACTTCCCTTAAGTAATGAAAATCAGTATAACCTGCTTGTAATGTTCCTAAGAATGCGGCGGCAGAAACCCTTGCTTCTAAATCCGCTTGGTCTTGAATATCACTAGCATTGACTTCTGTTAAGTTACAGAACTGATATGGTCTTAATGCAATTTCACAACATGGATTGGTTCCCCAGTCTTTATC
>Ga0208298_1000171_pt1 | contig 29754 bp, 34 predicted proteins | sample 14BtaG_FD_184088 | JGI IMG/M metagenome (GOLD analysis project Ga0208298, IMG submission 184088) | Marine viral communities from the Subarctic Pacific Ocean - 14B_ETSP_OMZ_AT15311_CsCl metaG (SPAdes) (version 2) | ecosystem: Environmental > Aquatic > Marine > Oceanic | place: Pacific Ocean... | reverse complement strand
GTTACTCACCATCTTTGTAAAACAGGGGGGTACACACATGTCTTGCGCTTCAATGGCGGCTGCAACGCCGGCCACACCATTTATCATAAGGGCAAGAAGTTCGTCACACATCACATTCCAGCCGGCGTATTCTTTGGAATCAAAAGCATTATTGGTCCGGGCTGTGTAGTAAACCCAAAACAGTTCTTCAAAGAGCTTGAGGAGCTTAGAGATGGTGGCATCGACATTGATGAATTTGTCTTTATTGCAGAAAATGCCCACATCATTACAGATGAACACTTAGAAGAAGATGGCAAAGATGCCGTCATTGGCACGACAAAGCGAGGAAATGGGCCTGCATACAGAGAAAAATATGCAAGAAATGGGTTTTTGGCAAAAGATCTGCCCTGTTTACAACCGTACTTGGTGAATATTTATGACGAGTTACACAAACATACAAAAAATCCAATTATCCTCTGCGAAGGAGCGCAAGGATTTGGCCTTGACATTGATTGGGGCGACTATCCTTTTGTTACCTCCAGTCACTGCACTGTTGGCTCGGCTCTTTTAAACGGGATTCCGCCACAGGCTATTAGAGATATATGGGGTGTCGCAAAGGCATATGAAACATATGTCGGCGCAAAGACATTTGAATTAAATAATCCAATATTTTCAAAAATTAGAAATGCTGGAAAAGAATATGGTGCTACCACTGGTCGACCACGACAATGTGGCTGGCTTGAAGTACCGTTTTTGGAAAAATCCGTTAAGATAAATGGCGTTAATAAATTGGTTTTTAATAAAATGGATATTCTTCAAGAAGTAAATCGATGGATTATTCAACATAAAAAAAATAGTTTCGAAATATTAAAGGGCAGAAAAGAGTTTGAAGACTTCTTTAAAGCCAAATTAAAACATTGGGGTGTAAAAGAGATTTATTTTTCAGATACACCAGATAGAATTTAGGAGTACCCAATGAAAAATAAATTTTTTAAATTTCATTTTAAAAATGAAAAAGTAGATAAGGTTGCAAGTTATAATATAAAATTTGATAATTTTTCTAAAGCAATGGAATTTGCTTATGATAAACTTGATAAATTGAACGAAACGGAAAATGGCTATAGAATTATAGGAATATATGAAATTATGACTAGACTAGGCAACTAGGAACTATTGGCCCCAACTAATTATAAGAGTATAAAATGACAAAATATTACTGGTGCGACGAAAAAACCAAAAAGAAAAAGGAAGAAGAAGAGTCTGTTACGGAGGGTCCCACCCCTATAATTTTTATGGGTGACCCCGGCGGCGGCCCACCTGATAATTGTGTAGACGTTCTTGATAACACCATCATGTTTTATGGTGAGGTCGATGAAAAAAACGCCAAGTCTCTCAATAAATCAATTCGAATGCTTGACAAAGAATTACAAATTTTTAAATTGAAATATGGGTGTGATTCCCCCCCTTTAAAATTATTTATTAATTCTTATGGTGGAAGTGTCTTTTCAGGCTTTTCTATTATGGACACAATTAAGAATTGTAAAACGCCAGTCCATTCTTATGTGGATGGTTCGGCTGCCTCTGCCGCCACTTTGATTAGTGTTGTGGCAAAAAAGAGGTTTATTTTTGCAAACTCGTTCATGCTTATTCATCAATTAAGTTCTTCGATGTGGGGAAACTATGAAGCGATGAAAGATGAGATGGAAAATTTAGATCTCATCATGGACAGAATCAAAAAGATTTACAAGGAACATACCAACATGACAACTAGACAAATCACAGCCATCCTTAAAAAAGATAAGTGGTTTGAAGCCGAGGTCTGTCTTGAACTTGGCTTGGTTGATGAAATAGTGGAAAATGGCTAAAAAAACTTGTATCTTAGACACCAATGTATATTTAACGGATTCAGATGCGATATATTCATTTGGAAACAACGATATTGTTGTCCCCATAAAAGTCCTTGAAGAAATAGACAAGCATAAAAAGCGTCAAGATAGCGTCGGCTCAAATGCCCGCCGTATAATCCGTACACTGGACGAACTCCGCTCAAAGGGGAACTTGTCCAAGGGAGTGCGGATAAGGCGATCAGCGGGCCTCCTGCGGGCTAGGAGCTATGAATTAGGGCTACTTCCGCCGGGGTTTGACGATCGCGACCCGGACAACCAGATTTTAGCGACCGCCTTAAGCGAAAAGAAAGATAATCCTAGAAGGAAAGTTGTTGTTGTATCTCGCGATATCAACATGCGCGTCAAGTGTGATGCTCTTGACATTTTAGGAGAAGACTACGAAACTGAAAAGGTAGTCAAAAGCAGATCAGAAATTTTTACGGGAGTATCCAAACACTTGGTAGATGATCAGGTAATCGATCAGTTTTATGCTGGCGAAAATGTATTTCTAGACAAGGAGGAGGTCAAACTTTTTCCAAATCAGTTTGTACTGCTCGTTTCTCTATCAAACGAAAAGAAGACTGCACTGGCCAGATTTTTTAATTATAACAAACATCTGGGCAAAGTCATTGACCACTCCAACAAAAAGTGGAATATAAAGTCCAGAAATAAAGAGCAGGATTTTGCTTTGAATTTGTTGATGGACCCAGACGTTAAGGTTATAACCCTTGTGGGACCAGCAGGTACCGGTAAAACGATGATAGCGCTGTTTGCTGGCCTTTGTCAGGCTGTAGACGACTGGCACACCGTAATTCCCAAACAAGCGCGTTACAACCGCCTTATCGTCACTAGACCGATACAGCCCATGGGCAAGGACATCGGCTATCTACCGGGCAGCTTAGAAGAAAAAATGTCTCCATGGTTGGCCCCAATAAATGACAATCTTCAATATTTATTGGGTAACGGCAAAGATAGTTTGAAGGAATACATCAACGAAGGCATTATTGAGATCGAAGCGCTGACCTATATTCGCGGCAGAAGTATAAACAACGCTTTTATTGTGGTTGACGAGATTCAAAACATGACGGCTCATGAGCTTAAAACTGTTGTTACCCGGGTCGGCGATAATTCAAAAATTGTCTTAATGGGGGACATCGAGCAGATCGATAATGTTTATATTGATGAGACAACCAATGGCCTTACTCACGCAGTTGAAAAATTTAAAGAACATGACATTGCCGGCCATATAACCTTAATAAGGGGGGAGAGGTCAAAGGTTGCCACCTTGGCCGCGAAGGTGTTATGAGCACTTTAAAAGAATACTTGCAAGAAACACAAACGCGCTCTGTTCTCCGTGTACCTAAAACAGTTCATGGAATAGAGGTTCAAATAATCGACCCGGGCAAGTTTAAGCATCCAGATTGGAATTGGCTTGTTGCAGAACTGCGTCGTGTTATCGGATCACGATCGATCCAGCACCTTAAGGCTGTTAAAATAGGTGACTTTTCTTTTTTAAATGATCAAAATTATAAGTCTTATTATAAGGATAATGTAATTTATCTATCCAGTGGTGTAGGGTTTGTAGAAGAACTTGTAGATAATTTTTTTCATGAACTCGCACATTCTTATGAAAAAATTTTTTATGACAAGATTTATGGGGATGGTTTTTTAAAAAAAGAATTTTTGAACAAAAGAAATAAACTTAGAGATGTGATAACAATGTATGAAGGGGGAATGGCGCCCCCTGTAGATTTTACGGAAATAAATTACACGCCGGCGTTAGATGAATATTTGGTAAACACGATAGGGTATGATAAACTTTGGCAGTATTGTAGTGGGATTTTTTCTAATCCTTATGCTGCGACTTCTTTAAGAGAATATTTTGCTAGCGGCTTTGAAAAAATTGCCCGTGGAGATGCGGTTTTCCTTGACAGGCTGTGTCCTGTGTTGTATAATAAGGTTAAGCAATTTTTTTGAGGGTAAAATGCCACACATTTCTTATTCGGAACTTAAAAACTGGACACAATGTCCACATTACAGGAAATTAGTCAATGAAGATAAACTTAATCCGTTTACTGATTCTATTTTTACTACCTTTGGAACGGCTGTTCACGCTGTGTGCGAAGACCTTGCACCACCGGATAACAAAGTTGACGATTCAGCAGCACTATTTGAAAGCTACTTCCACGAAGAACTCAAAAAACTAGAAGAAGTAGATCCAAAACAAATCGAAGAATTCAAACAACAGGGCAGAGAGATCGTAATAGAGGTTATGCAGGGCTTGAAGGATTACTTTGGCGAGTACGAAGTGGTTGAAGCAGAAGAACAATTATTTGAAAGAATCATTGAGTTCCCCAACAAAGAATACGACTTTAAAGGTTTTATTGACCTGATTATAAAGACGCCCGATGGCAAACATCACATTATTGATTGGAAGACATGTTCTTGGGGGTGGAATGCTCGTAGAAAATCTGAGAAACTTACGACTTATCAACTTACCCTTTATAAGAAGTTCTTTGCCGAAAAGCATAATGTAGATGTTGACCAAATTGAAACTCACTTTGGCCTTTTGAAACGCACAGCAAAGAAAGGAAATAAGGTAGAAATCTTTAGAGTTACAAGCGGCGATAAAAAAACTAAAAATGCGGTTAAACTTTTAACAAATGCTTTGTATAATATAACTAACAAGAGACACTTAAAAAATAGATTAAGTTGTCATAAAATGTATGGAACTTGCCCATTTTTTAAGACGGAACATTGTACATGACAGATAAAAAAATTAAGATTTTAACTATAAGTGACCACCCACTCACCCCTTCTGGTGTTGGTACACAGACACGCTATATTATTGAAGGGATGCTTAAAACAGGTAGATACGAATTTATATCTTTCGCTGGCTTGGTGAAGCACAAAAACTATTCTCCAATTAGAACGGAAGAGTGGGGAGAAGATTGGACCATTATTCCAGTTGATGCCTATGGAACTCAAGAACAAGTAAGGGCTGCATTATGGGGCGAGCGTCCCGATATTGTGTGGTTTATGACCGACCCCCGATTTTATCAATGGCTTTGGCAGATTGAAGAGGAGGTACGACACAATGTTCCTATGATTTATTATCATGTATGGGACAATTATCCTTATCCCACATTCAACCGTGCAGCGTATGAGAGTAATGACTTTATTGCCACAATCTCTAAAGTTACAGACGACATTGTAAAAAATGTGGCTCCTGCGGTTAAGAGCCAATACATTCCACATGCTGTGAATTTAGAAATTTTTAAACGTCTAGATGGTGAGCAGGTTAAGATTTTGCGCAAAGACAATTTTAAAGAAAACGCTGACAAGTTTATTGTTTTTTGGAATAATCGCAATGCTAGACGAAAAATGGGAGCTACTTTAATTTTATGGTTTAAAGAGTTTTTAAAGCGCGTTGGAGAAGACAAGGCTGTTTTGCTTATGCACACTGACCCACGCGATGCTGCTGGATCTAATCTAGAATCACTTATTGCTGATCAGGGCTTAAACAGTGGTCAGGTGTTGTTCTCCAAAGAAAAATTACATCCTGAGAATCTCGCAGCCATGTATAACATGGCAGACTGCACAATCAACATTTCAGACGCAGAGGGATTTGGTTTGGCGACATTAGAATCCCTTTCGTGTGAGACTCCTATTATTGTGAACATGACGGGTGGACTCCAAGAGCAGGTAACAGACGGAACCAATTGGTTCGGCATCGGCCTAGAGCCAGTGAGCAAAGCAATTGTAGGTAGTCAAAATGTGCCTTTTATCTTTGAAGACCGCCTTGGAAAGATTCAGGTTGTAGAAGCTCTAGAAGAAATGTATAATAAAACGGAAAAGCAAAGGCGAGAGTTGGGAAAAAATGGCCGCCAACATGTAGAAAAGAATTATAATTTCAAAGATTTTATTGATAGTTGGGATAAAATACTCACACAACTTCACAATGAAGAAGGGTCGTGGGACACAAGAAAAAGAAAACAAAACTGGGCATTGAAGAAAATAGCATGAAAAAGAAAATTTTAGTAAGGGGGCCAGCCTTATCACAAACTGGCTATGGCGAACAGTGTAGGTTCGCTTTACGAGCTTTGCGCTCCCGAGAGGATTTGTTTGATATTTATCTAATGAACATCCCATGGGGTGGCAGCAATTGGATTTTTGAAGACAATGACGAGCGCAAATGGATTGATTCCTTAATTAGCAAGGCTCAACCATTGTTGGCTCAACAACAGGCCAATCCGAAGGTTGCCCTCTTTGATATTTCTCTTCAAGTTACAATTCCAAATGAACTACAAAAAATGGCCCCACAGAACATCCTTTATACGGCAGGTATCGAAACCGACAAGGCTTGCGCTGCGTGGGTGGGTAAATGTCATGAATTTGCTGACAAGATTTTAGTTATCTCTGAACACGCCAAAGCTGGCTTGCAGGTTCCTGTACGAGCTAAAGATCAGACCGGCAATGAGATTTTGTTCACTCTGGAAAAGCCAATTGAAGTAGTACATTATCCGGTTAAGAAGGCGGAAGCGGTTAATTTGCCTTTGGACTTAGAAACAGATTTCAATTTTTTAGCAATGTCACAATTTGGACCTCGTAAGAATTTTAAAAATACAATTACATGGTTTGTAGAAGAATTCCACGATGACCCCAACGTGGGATTGGTTGTAAAACTATTTGGAAAAGGGAATAGTAAAATTGACAGAGAGTGGAGTGAAAACCAGCTTAAGGCATTTTTAGAGAACACTCCAGATAGGAAATGTAAGATTTATTTATTACATGGATATTTAAACGAAAAAGAATTACACTCTCTTTATGTTCATCCCAAAATAAAAGCGCTTATTAATTTTGGCCATGGCGAAGGTTTTGGCTTGCCGCTCTTTGAGGCGGCTTATTCTGGATTGCCTGTAATTACTCATGATTTTGGAGGACAAAAAGATTTTCTTTATGCCCCAAAGAAAGATAAAAAGACAAAAAAGAAGAAAATGCGTGCTCATTTTAGTAAAATTCTTTATGATTTAAAGCCCGTTCAACAAGAGGCTGTTTGGCAAGGAGTAATAGAGCCGGATATGAACTGGGCATGGCCCAATCCAACTTCTTGCAAGTTGGCCATGAGAGAGGCTGTAAAGAACTATGGAATGCTTCAAGGCGAGGCAAAACGTCTTAAAAAGTGGCTTGAAGAAGAGTTTGAAGAGTCAAAAAAATATAATAATTTTGTAGAAAGCGTATGGGGAGGAAAAGTTTTTAATCCAAACTCAGTAAAGGTAGAAGAACTACCAAAAATTTCCATAATTACTTCAGTATATAATGGAGATGAATATATCGACGGTTTCTTAGAGGATATTACGAATCAAACAATTTTTAAGGAAAAATGTGAATTAATTATGATAAATGCTGACTCTCCCGGCGATGAGGAAGAAACAATATTAAGATATCAGAAGATGTATCCTGATAATATAATTTACGAAAAGCTTGATTCAGATCCCGGCATTTATGGTGTGTGGAACATGGCTGTTGAAATGTCTACGGGAGACTTTATTACCAACGCGAATCTTGATGATAGAAAGGCAGTTGATTCCTTAGAGGCACACGCAAAAACCCTTGTGGCTAATAAAAATATAGATTTGGTTTATGCAGATTCATATATTACGAACAAGCCTAACGAAACTTACCAAAACAATTCATCTCAAGATCGTAGATATAACTTTGAGGAGTTTTCCAAAGAGGGAATGCTTCGTGGAAATTTGCCCCATAATAATCCAATGTGGAGAAAATCTTTGCACAAAAAGCATGGTCTTTTTGATGACTCTTATCGATCTGCTGGAGATTGGGAATATTGGTTACGTTGCGCCATAAGCGGCTCTTCTTTTAAGAAGCTTGCTGGGGTACATGGCTTATATTATTTCAATCCCAAGGGAATTTCTACCAACTTTGAAAATTTTGCTTGGAAGCAAGAAGAAGAATCAAGGGTTTATAACAAATATAAGTCGGCACTAAGTGGATAAAAAAACTTTTTCATACTCCCTATTTGAAGCAAAACACCTACCCCAGCACCGCTTTTGGGATAACCACCGAAACCGCCATGACAGGTATTGGTACAACATTCTAAGTTTGGCGCTGACTAACAGCATTCTTTTTCCCGAATATAATCTCTTATTCCACGTTTCTACAAATATTTGGGGACATCCCTTGTCCAAGGTCTTGAAGCTGCTTGAAAACCATCTGGAGACCTTTAAAATACAAACTATAAATTTAGATTATAATCTTACCGAACCGGCAATTTGGCGTATGATGCCCCTCTGGAGTCGAGACATAGATTTGTTTCACACCAGAGATGTTGATTCTCTTCCATCTATAAACGAACTGATATTTATAAATGCCTTTGAAAAAAGCGATTGCACTATTGGAACTATCCGAAGTCATAAAAATCATTACGGTATTGCTTGTAGAATGCTCGCTGGTTTATCTAGTTTCAAACCCCAGCACATTCCTTTAGAGATAAAAGGGCTTGACTTCAACCATTATTATTCACACCGACATAATAATTATGGTTCTGACCAAGACTTGATGGTAAAATTTTTTACCAATAATCATGAGTTTACAGAGACAAATTTTTTTGATTATCGCATTGATGATCAGAATAATGAACAGGATTTTTCTTGTACCGAACTTGATGACGACAAATTCAATTTGCAAATAACCCCCCTTCAACAAGAAGTGTGTAACAATATAAAAGCCAAGGTTCCCACTACTTGGTTAGGAGAACCCTGCGATAGCAGAGGTGCTTATACATCATATATTTTATCCCACTTTGAAGATCTTAAGGAAAAAATAAATAAAAATAGAGCTTTAAGAGAATTTTATTGCCATGATTAAAACCAAACAAATGGGTCGCTTTGGTAATAGATTGTTAATCGATGTGGGAACTAGTATTATTGCTGAACATACAAATTACAAAGTAAGGGGATATAGCCATCAAGAAGCAAATCAATTAGACGTTTCGCTCTACGACGGCTCTGATAGATATTCTCATAAGTTTTTGACAGTCGAAGATGACGATATTGTGAAATTTTTAGAAAGGGGTGATTTAAAAGAGCTTCAATGTGGGGTCAATTTAGCTTGCTCTTTTCAGCGCAAAAATTTTTTGCTTCAGTATGAAGAACACATCAGAAAACATTTTTATTATAAGACGCCACCTCAATCTATTAATAGCCTTCTTGTTCATGTGCGCTTGGGAGATGTTTCTCACCTAAATCCCGGCTATAAATACTATGAACAATGTATAGAGGAAATAGACTTTGTAGAGGGATATATAACTAGTGATTCCCCCCATAGTAATCTTGTGAAACGATTGGCTGAAATGTACCAGCTTACACTTGTTCATAAGACAGAACCAGAAATCCTAAAATATGCTACAGGCTTTGACAAGCTTGTTTTGAGTAATGGAACTTTTTCGTGGTGGATGGGATTTCTAAGTCAAGCATCGACTGTATATTTTCCCTCGATGGAAGCTAAGTGGCATGGGGATATATTTGTTTATCCCCGATGGCAAGGAATAAAAGTATGAAAATATATGTTGGAAAACAAACGCCCGAACACAAAGGGGACACTTCCCGAGAACTCATTGCTTTGTGGGAAGAAGAGGGCTTGTGTGAAATAATCAGAAATGAGGTTGAAGATGTATTCCTGTGGGCAAATGAACCAAACGATGTTTTGTTATATGAATATGACCGCTGGGATGTCTTCCCCGGCTTACCTGTCAAGTGGCGTCGAGGGCTATTTGGTGGGATGCAACACCCCAAAGGAGTTCCATGGATTTATTGGGGTCGTCACCCACGTCAACTTGACGCAAAAATTAAACAGGGAATAAAAAGCTTTGAAGAAAGAAAAATAGAATCAATTTTTCTGGGCAAGATTGAAAATGGAGTTCAACTTAAAAATCGCTCTACACACGATTGGTCACAATGTCTAGAAATGTTTAGTATGCCAGTTCAGATGGGCGATAGTTTCAAATGGAAATACACCCAAGCTGAATATCTGGAGTATATTTCGCAAAGCAAGTTTGGGTTGTGCTTGCCGGGATATGGACCCAAGTGTAATAGGGAGATAGAATATTTGGGGCTGGGAGTAGTTCCCATAATTACTTCAACGGTAGACACTGTTTACCACGACCCGTTGATTGAGGGGATGCATTATTTCGCCGCGAATACACCGGAAGATGTAAAGGATATTGTCATGGGCTGCACTAAGGACCATTGGGAATTTATGTCTCATCATGCATATAAATGGTACGAAAGAAATTGTTCTCCCAGAGGGTCGTTTGAAACAACATCACGACTTATACAATGAGGAAATAAAATGAATTACTCAGTCGGCATTGTGACTTATATTGAAAGATTTGATCGTTGGTTCAAACCTCTTTTAAAAACAATTAAAAGTCATAAACCAGATGTGGAAATTATTGTGTGTATTAATGGTGAACACAAGAAGCCATTTGATGAAACATATAGACGAGAAATGTTATTATTTTTGTCACAATACACAAATGTCTATCCTATGTTTTTTACTGCTCATCGTTCTTTGTCTAAACTGTGGAACAATTTGTTAATTAATGCGACAAATGATATTGTGGTTAGAATGGATGATGATATTACCATAGCTAATGATTACTTTTGGGAACAGATCGAGATAGCTCTTCAACAGAGTAATTATAGAAGTTTTAAAATTAATAGTAGTTGGAGTCATACGGTTCTTAATCGCTTAGAAGTAGAAAAGGTCGGCTGGTTTGATGAAAGGCTGTTGGCTGGGGGCGAAGAAGATGGGGATTTTGAGTGGAGATATGGCAACTTTTTTGGCAGAGAATTTTTGAGCATGGGTGGATTTAATATAATAAATCATTGGACTCAAGTTAATTATGATAAGTGTTTAGTTAATTTGAAAAAGTATGATGGGAAGCGATCACAATTTAATAAAGAGTTTGTTGGAAAGAAATACAGGGCTGAACAATCTGGGGAGACCCATGGTATAATGACGATAGATGGTGAAGCCAAACTTACATGTGTTTTACCGACACTAAACCAATATCCTTACGAAAAATTTTGTTGGGAAAATAAAGAAAAACTTTAAAGGAGAAAGATAGTGGGAAAACAAATTTCTGTGTATGGAGGAACTGGGTTTATTGGGAGTAGATTTTGTGAAATGTTTCCTGATAAGGTTGCCCTGATAGAGCGAGATGTGCGCCGACCTAAAACGAATGATATCTTATATTTTATAAGCACTATCCATAATTACAATGTTTTTGACGATCCTCATTTGGATATTAATACAAATCTGAATGTTTTAATAGATACCTTGGAGGCTTGCCGAAGCACACATCCTAAAGATACAGTGTTTAACTTTATAAGTTCTTGGTTTGTTTACGGAAAAATAGAAGAACTTCCTGCTACAGAATCCACTGCGTGTAATCCCAAGGGGTTTTATTCTATAACAAAAAGAGCCGCAGAACAACTGATAATTTCCTATTGTGAAACTTTCGATCTTAAGTATCGAATCCTGCGATTGTGTAATGTCTATGGTCCAAGTGATGATAAAGCTTCAAAAAAAAGAAATGCTCTGCAATTTTTAACTGGAGAGATCATGGACAATCGGGATATAAACCTGTATGATGATGGGAAAAATATTCGTGACTTGTTATATGTTGATGATGTATGCCGAGCAATAGACTTAGTAATTTCCAAAGCTCCCAAGAACGATATTTATAATATTGGCAGCGGCGTTCCCCATAATTTCAAAGAGATGATGCAGTATGTGAAGAAAAAAGCCAACTCTAATAGTTTTTTTCATTCTGTTGAACCACCTCATTTTCACAAGGTTGTACAGGTGCAAGACATGTTTTTAGATATATCTAAATTAAAGGCTCTTGAATTCCAGCCAGAACTAACTATTTGGGATGGTTTGGACAAAATTATGAAATCTACACAAAAGGAGAAAGACAAGTGAAAGGCGGCTATACTAGATTTGCGGGACACAACCCTTTTGCAACAAATGCAAAATTGCTTCTCCACCAAACTCAATTACACAAATATCTTACGACCGATGATACTGATTGTCCTATTTTCATGGAGGTGGGGCTGACCAACAGATGTAATATGAATTGCTATTGGTGTATTACGGAAAATGGGAGAGACAATAAAGCTGGCGCTCATTTAGAAATCGAGCCACTTAAAAAATATCTTATGGATTTTGCTGAAATGGGTGGAAAGGCAGTGACTTATTGTGGTCAGGGGGAACCAACCTTTTATCCTCACTTTGAAGAAGCTGTCCACGCTGCTAAAGAAGTAAATCTTCAACTAGGTTTAATGACAAATGGTGTGTACAAAAAACGATATAACTCTTTAATCGGGGAAAATTTTGAATGGCTGCGTATTTCCCTCGACACGTTGGACGCCGCCAGTTATAAAAAGTGGAAAGAGGTAGACGGCGTAAAGGTGATTATAAAGAACGTAAAAGCGCTAGCAGAATATCCTGTTAGAGTGGGGGTTAATTGCAATGTGGGTCCAAATATAACTGTTGATCACGCAAAGGAGTTAGTAGAGTGGACTAATCAAACGGATGGTCTCGCTTATTTGCAATTTAGACCTATCCTTCCTCGATATTACAAAGAAGTCGAAACCTCCTATAAGGAAACTGGAGTGGCTGAAATTAACACCGAGGTGTGGGATTACCTTGATGCTTTGGATAGCTCCGAAAGAAAAAAAATCAATTTGAGTGACGACAAAAGATATGATTTAAAAAGTGGTACTGCTTTTTCATTTAGGAGTTGTGAGGGACATTTTTTTGAACCCATTTTAGATGCCACTGGCGAAGTAAAAATCTGTACATACCACCCGATGAACAAAAATCTTTCTTTTGGGAATATATACAAATCTTCTTTTAGAGATATTTGGCACTCGGATCAACGAAGAGAGGCGATCAAATTTATTAGAGGGTTCGATTACAAGGCAAAATGCCAAATGTGTTGTAAACTGTCCGAGCCTAATAAAATGCTGGATTTCCTCAAACACCCAGAAGAAGTTCGGGATATTAATTTCTTGTAGCACAACTGAGGAGATATGTCGCGAGTTATTAAGATAAATTTTGTTGATTTTTGGGACAACTTTGCTAAAAACGATAACTATTTTTTTCATCTTTTATCTTCCAAATACCATGTGAAAATTGACGAAGATGACCCCGATGTGTTGTTTTTTTCGGTTGATTACGGTAAGCGTAGACAACGCGATAAATATTTAAACCATAGGTGTAAAAAGGTTTTCTACACGGGTGAAAATATTCCCCCTAATTTTGATTTTCCCGGCTCTATAGAATATCCCAGATATAGTATTGGTAAGGCAGATTTTGCTTTTAGTTTTGAACATAGCGCAGATCCTCGTAACTACAGATTTCCTTTGTGGGCAATGGTAATAAATTGGTTTAATGTTCCTCATTGTAATGACCGCGATCAATCTTATTTAATCCCACTAGAACATTTATTGGAGCGCCCACTCGACCGTTTTATCCCCAAGTCTGCTTTTTGTAATTTTGTGTTTTCCAATAATAGTGGAAAAAGAATTGAGATTTTAGATGGTATTTCCCAATATAAGCGCGTGGACAGCGCCGGTAAACTGGCTAACAATATGGGACACTCCATTCGCGGTCGCGGAGACCAACAATCAAAAATAGACTTTCTTTCCAACTATAAATTTACAATTGCCGCCGAAAATGTTAAGAATGATGGTTATACAACTGAGAAAATAATTCACCCTTTATCCGTGGGGAGCATTCCTATTTATTGGGGTTCGTCCTCTGTGGCAGAAGATTTTAATGCGGCTTCTTTCATCAATGTTGATGATTTTCCGACTCTTAAAGAATTGAAAGAATATGTTACAATGATAGATAGAGACCAAGCTTTGTATGAAAAGATGCTTTCCCAGCCGGTCTTTACTAATAATAAAATCCCAGCACATGTAACACCAAAAAGTGTGTTGAAATTTTTTGAAGAGAGGGTTCTGTGTTAAATACTGATAATGTGTATGTGGTTCATTATACTCGACTAATTGAAAGACGCCAACGCCTAGAGGGCTTTTTTCGCAACAATGATATCAAGGCTAATTATATTTTTAACTACGATAGAGAGGCGCTGACTGAAGAAATAATCAATGATTATTATCTCTTTAGTCAAGATGCATATGAAGAACGTGTAAACAGTGTGTACAAAGAAAGAAGCAGCCCTTTTCGTCCTATGAGTAAGGCTGAAATTTCATGTACTATCAAACACTATGAAGCTATAAAACGTTTGGGTAATGAATGTTCTAATCATGGGTTGATTTTCGAAGATGATGTGGTGTTTCCATTCAACTTTGTTTCGATGTTCAATTCATACCTAAAGCAGACCCCCGATGATTGGGATGCTATTTTTATGGGAAGTTGTTGTGAAATGAAGATTGCACCGCAGAACCATGGAGAGAAACAAGTAGCTTTTCTCAAAAGTCACCCTGCTACTAAATGTGCCGATGCTTATCTTCTTCGGACTAACCTAGCTAAAAAGATAACTCAAACAATGAAACCCTTCGTGGTGATTAGTGATTGGGAACTTGCCTGTCAGCTATCTCAGCATGATGCAAACGTTTATTGGTGGGAGCCTGCGTTGATATCTCAAGGGTCGGAAACTGGCTTGTTCAATACTACGTTGGGCTGTATGAAGTGTGGTAAGCGGGGATGTGAAGAACATGTCGAAGACTAAAGTCGCTTTTATAAAATTTGGTGGTCTCGCTGCTGGAGGCACTGAAAAATATTTGCAAACTTTAGCTGTTAATTTACCAAAGGATGAATTCACAGTAGACTATTATTATACCGATGCAGTTCCTCTTTTGGGTAACAACTGGAAACACCCTTCCACCGATCCTATTAGAAAAAAATACATGGAAGACAGTGACGTAAATGTGATTTATGTTTCTTGTGCTGCAAGGGACGACCGTGGTGGTCCTCCTTATGAGTGGGTCGATACTAATTTTTGGTCCATCTTTGATGAAACAAAATATGATATTATACAAACAGGTCGTTCTGGTTATAGAGAATTTCCCTTTGATCGGATGCATAAAAGTATTTTTGTAGACAGTATACACGGCAGCGGCGACACCGGCATCGAAAAAAGAGAAAATATTCTTGCGACAGTTCTTTTGTCTAAAACTCATGTTGATGGGTGGATCGGAAATGGAGGAGAAAAACACAAAATTAATATCATTTCTCCACTGGTTGAAATGCCTCCCAAGACTCAATCATCCCCACGCCACCAACTTCAAATTGATTCCCAGACATTCGTATATGGAATGCACCAAGGAACCCGCGATGATATTTATTCTCCAACTCCTCTTGAGGCGTACAGCCTTATTGAAAATGAAGATACAATGTTTCTTCTCCTTGGTGGTTCTCCCCAATATCGCAATCAGGCTGACCAGCTTAATTTACAAAACATCAAATTTTTAGATTTTACGGGTGATACAAATAAAATTCATGAATTTATTAGCACTCTAGATGTATTTGCTCATGGTCGCTCCGATGGTGAAGTTTGTTCGGCGGCGATTATTGAAGCCCTATATCATGGTAAGCCCGTTATTAGTCACCCAGCGTTGAACATGGGACATTTAGAGCAAATTAGCGAGTGCGGATTTTTGGCAAAATCAATTTCCGAATATGCCAATTGTATGGTGGCATTGCTTAAAAATAAATCTCTATATGATATACTATCTGAAAGGGCTTTAGAAAAATATACTACCACATATTCGTTAGAAACGAATATCAACAAATACATTAGATTATACAGGAAAATTGTGAATGGTAAACAAATATGAAAACTACATTATTAAATATTTTGATGAAATCAAGCACATAATTGATATTATTGATAAAGAATCCTTGGTTCAATTCGCTACAAAGTTAGAAGAAATTAGAGAAAACCACCAACGCCTCTTTATATTTGGCGTCGGCGGCTCGGCAGCGAATGCCTCCCACGCTGTTAATGATTTTCGGAAAATATTGGGAATTGAAACCTATTCGCCCATGGATAACGTGTCCGAGCTTACGGCTCGTATCAATGACGACGGTTGGGAGAGCAGCTTTAAAAATTGGGCTATTGTTTCGAAACTTAGTGAAAATGACCATATTTTAGTATTATCAGTCGGTGGTGGGTCTGATACTACTTCTCAAAATTTAGTGCAAATGATGCGTCATGCAAAAAAAATAGGAGCAAATGTTTTTTCTATAGTGAGTAGAGATGGCGGCTATGCAAAACAGTTGTCGGATGTTTGTATTCATATTCCTGTGGTTTCTTCTGATCGAATTACACCACACGCAGAAGAATGGCAGGGGATTATTTGGCATATGCTTGTTAGTGCCGTCAGTTCAGGGGGAAAAATATGAAAATCAAAATTTATGCCGATGGTGCTAATTTAGAGGAAATGACCGCTGCACTCACCCAACACAACGTAGCTGGCTTTACCACCAATCCTACACTGATGAGGAAGGCTGGTATTACTGATTATATGAAATTTGCGAAGGACTCTCTGCAACAAATAAAAAATAAGCCTATTTCTTTTGAGGTTTTTTCCGACGATTTTGAAGAGATGTATGTACAGGCAAAGAAATTGGCAGCTTTAGGCGATAACGTTTATGTAAAAATTCCCGTTACTAACACCAAGGGTCATTTTTCGGGAGACCTCATTAGAAAACTCGACTCTGAAAAAATTAAGATGAACATTACAGCGGTTTTCACCTTAGAACAGGTCGCCTCAATATTGAAAAATTTATTAAGTGATACCCCCCATATTATTTCTGTTTTCGCGGGTAGAATCGCTGATACGGGCGTCGATCCTCTACCCATAATGAGAACAGCATTAGAAATGATAAAAAACCACAATTCTGAGCTTCAACTTTTGTGGGCATCACCCCGAGAGGTGTTGAACGTTTATCAGGCAGACCGAATGCAGTGTGATATTATCACTGTCACCTCCGGTTTACTCAATAAACTGTCTCTTTGCCGCAAGCCCCTGAAAGAGTTTTCTCGCGATACTGTAAAGATGTTTTTTGATGACGCTGTTCGGTCGGGGTTTTGCCTATGATTATTAGTCGCTCTCCCTTTCGCATCACCCTTGCCGGTGGCGGCACTGACTTGCCAGCTTTTTATAAAAAACACGGTGGTTTAGTGACGAGCATGGCAATTGATAAACACATCTATGTTTCGTTCAAAAAAAACCTTTTAGATGAAAATATAAGGTTACAATATTTAAAAACCGAATATGTAAAAAGTACCGAAGAACTAGAACATAGACGCGCCCGTGAAGTGCTTAGACACTATGGTATTTTGAAGGGGTGTGAAATTTCTAGCATGGCTGATTTGCCAGCAAAAAGCGGACTTGGCTCATCAGGAAGTTATTTGGTTTCTCTTATAAATTGTATACAAGAACATCAAGGCTGTTTTTTGAGCAAGCATGAGATGGCTGATTTAGCTTGTTCTATTGAAATGGAAAAGCTTTTAGAACCAGTGGGAAAGCAAGATCAATTCATCGCAGCTTATGGTGGCATTAGAACGTTTGTAATAGACAAGACCGGCTCCGTTTCTGTCAAATCTATCCAGATGAACCGCCAAAACGTAGCGGATTTCGTAGATCGCTGCCGCATCTATTATACCGGCTGTCAGCGAGATGCTTCTGAGATTTTAAAAAGTCAAACTGTTGACAAAATCAATTTTGAAGAGAAGATGCTTCGAATCCATGATTTGGGATATCGTTTTGTGGAAGCCCTTGAAGAACAAAATTATGATCGATATGGCGAATTGTTAGACGAACACTGGAAGTATAAGAAATCTCTTTCAAGTAAAATGTCTAACGGGGTAATTGATAAAGCGTATGATAGCCTAAAGAGTGATGGCAGAATCCTCGGCGGCAAAATTATCGGCGCTGGCGGTGGGGGATTTTTAATGGTTTATGTGCCCCAAGAATTTGATAAGGTGGACCGTTATTTATCAAATTATGGCTTTAGACACCTAAAGTATTCTTTGGACACCACAGGTGTTAAGAAAATAGTCGGATAATAATGATATATTGTTTTGATATTGATGGAACTATTTGTGATACCAATGGTAATGATTATAGAAATGCCCTTCCTTTCGAAGAGGTTCTTAGGGAGATTAATCGTTTATACGATGAAGGGAACTATATTAAGTTTTTTACTGCCCGAGGTACTTCGTCTGGGATTGATTGGACAAATTTTACCACCACACAATTAGAAACTTGGGGGGTAAGATATCACGAATTGATAATGAATATAAAACCGAGCTTCGATATTATGGTTGATGACCGCGCCGTTGATGCTGCTGTTTGGCGCAAACAACTATCTCCAAAGGTGGGATTTTTGGCGGGATCTTTTGATCTTATCCATCCCGGTTACATTTTAATGTTCAAGGACGCAAAAAGAGTTTGTGATTATCTGATCGTCGGATTACAAACAGATCCAACAATCGACAGAACCTATAAGAACAAGCCAGTACAAACCTTTGAGGAAAGGAAGATGATACTGAGTGGTATCCAATATGTGGATGAAATAAAGAAATATGAAACCGAATCGGATTTATATAATCTCTTAAAAAATACCCACATAGATGTTAGAATATTAGGAAGTGAATATAAAAATAGCCAAATTAATGGCGGCGATTTGAACATTCCTATTCATTTTCATCAACGCGATCACAATTGGTCAACATCAAAACTAAAAAATTTAATAAAGGAGAACACATGAAAACATTAGTAACGGGCGGTCAGGGCTTTATTGGTAGTCACATCGTTGACCGATTAATCGACTTAGGTCATAACGTCATTGTTGTGGATAATCAATCTGCCGAGTGCAATGAGAAGTTTTATTATAATCCAAAAGCGGAATATTATCAGGTGGATATTTGCGACTATGACAGCCTAAATCCCTTGTTTAGCGGCGTCGAGGTGGTGTTTCATTTAGCAGCCGAATCAAGAATCCAGCCTGCTATTTTAAATCCGACCTACGCTGCTACTGTAAATGTTGTAGGCACTTGTAATATCCTTCAGTGCGCCCGAGAAGCTAACGTCGATCGAGTAATATACTCTTCAACTTCGGCAGGATATGGGCTAAAAAACGAGCCTCCGCTCCGCGAAGATATGCCCAAGGATTGTTTAAATCCCTATTCTATTACCAAATGTGCTGGTGAAGAGTTGTGTGTAATGTATACTCAATTATTTGGTCTTAAGACGGTATCTTTCCGTTATTTTAATGTGTACGGCGACCGGCAACCTCTGCGCGGGCAATATGCACCAGTAGTGGGTCTTTTCTTGGAGCAAAATAAAAAAGGTGAATCTATGACTATTGTAGGCGATGGCGAACAGCGCCGAGATTTTACACATGTTCTGGATGTAGTAGAGGCAAATATACTTGCCGCTTTTACGGAAAACGAAAAAGCATTCGGGGAAGTTTATAATGTTGGCTCCAGTAAAAATTATTCGGTTTTGGATTTAGCAAAAATGATTGGGGGTCCATATAATCATATCGCCGCCCGACCGGGAGAAGCCCGTCATACATTAGCTGACACAACAAAAATTCGTGATACTTTAGGATGGCACCCTCAACATGATTTTGAGTCGTGGATCCACCAAAACCGAGGATAAAGCTGTGGAAAATATATTAGAAAATAAAATGGATAAAATTCTATTTGATGTAAAAAATAAAGCAGAAAGGATTCATCAATGGGACTATCATAAAACGTATTTAACCGCTTGTACTAATGCAGTTGCAGTGCAAGGCTTGTGGTTAGAATTTGGAGTATATCGTGGAAGAACCATTACGGCAATCGCCAATAATACTACTAATTTAGTTTATGGTTTTGATAGCTTTGAAGGGCTACCCGAACACTGGGACAATGAAAACCCTCTAGGGGTTTATAGCCTAAATGGTGAAAAGCCTTTTGGGGCTATTTGCGGTTCCAACGATGATAATCCCGGCATGTATGACTCATCTCCCACTGTTACGGTGCAACCATGGTCAAAAAACATTCGCTTGGTTAAGGGGCTATTTCAAGACACTTTGGAGGATTTTTTAGATCTACATACAGACCCGATCGCTTTCATAAATATAGATAGCGATTTGTATAGTTCTGCGAAATATGTATTAGATCTTACTAAAGATCGATTTCAAAATGGGACCATTCTTACTTTTGATGAGTTGTGTGATTACCCCACTTATCGCGAGCATGAAATAAAAGCCTTTGCAGAATTTTTGTTGGAAACAAAATATGATTATGAATGTTTATATCATCAAGATTTGGATACTTATAATCAAGCGTGCTTTAAAATAATAAAATAGGAAAAAACATGGAACGAAAACAGGGTTCACCAACCCGAAAAGGTGAAAAAGAAACATTCGATGTTGTGCATCAGGACCACTTGGGCGGCTGCGCTCTCGGAGGTGATGGCGCTACCTATTACCCTCAAATGTGGTCTTACATGGTTAAGAACTATAAAATAAAATCTGTAATAGACATCGGCTGCGGTCGAGCTTATTCAGCAGATTATTTTAAGCACCTTGGAACGACCGTGAGGGGCGTCGAGGGTTGCCGCGAAGCTGTAGAAAAATCTTTTTTATCCCCAGAGGAAATAGTTCTTCATGATTACGAGAATGATGGTCCGTATATCCCTAAAGAGGTATTTGACTTGGCTTGGTCTTGTGAATTTATTGAACACGTTGAAGAGCGTCATATGAAAAACTTTTTTGAAACGTTCAAGAGGTGTCGCATGGTAGCTCTTACGTTTGCAACTCCCGGTCAAGGCGGTCACCACCATGTTAATGAGCAATATGGAGAATATTGGGCAAAACACTTGGCAGAAGAGGGCTTTGTGTTACAAAGGGAAAAAACAGCTAAACTCCGTGAAATTGCCCAACGAGACAGAGAAAAATATTCGCCTTTTTATGAATCTCATTTCATCCAGCGCGGTCTTTTCTTTGTCAACATGAATCCATTGTATCCACTATAGTGGGTTTTGTTTGGGTATAAAGGTGGTAAGGTATGAAAAAGAAAGAAATGAATAAGTTGGGAGCTTCAACCGCAAAGGAATTTGGAATATAACAATGCTTACAATCACGGGCGGCACAGGAATGGTAGGATCTGCTTTTAAACGAGTTCTACCTCGCGCCTATTATCCTTCCCGCTGGGATATGGATTTGCTTCAACCCGATGTTAGTTTTTTTGCCGAAGACAACATTATTCATCTTGCAGCTAAAGTGGGGGGTATCAAAGCAAACATGAGTGCGATGGGCGATTTTTATTACCAAAATGAAAAAATCAATCAAAATGTCTTGCAAGCAGCAAAGGACCACAATGCAAAAAAGGTTGTTTCCCTCCTATCCACTTGTGTTTATCCTGATGCTCCATATATAACATATCCACTCACTGAAGATCAATTACATATGGGTCCACCGCATTCATCAAACTTTGGCTATGCTTACGCCAAAAGGATGGTTGACGTGATGTCCCGTGCATATCGACAGCAGTACGGCTGTAACTTCATCACAGCAATTCCTAATAATCTTTATGGTGAAAACGATAACTTCGATTTAGAAAACAGCCATGTTATTCCAGCTTTGATGAGAAAAATTTGGGAAGCAAAAATAAATAAAAACCCCTTTGTTGAATGTTGGGGCGACGGCTCTCCATTGCGAGAGTTTACATATTCGGAAGACATTGCACACATACTGCTTTTCTTGTTAGAACACTACGACGAACCAACCCCGATAAACATCGGTAACACTGACGAATATTCAATCAAAGAAGTTGTCGAGATGCTTTGTGGGTTTTTAGAATACGACGGAGAAGTCGTCTGGAACACAGATAAGCCAGCAGGACAACATAGAAAACCTAGCAGTAATCAAAAGCTGTTGGACCTTGGCTGGGACAAAGCGGCGTATACACCCCTCACAATGGGATTAAAGAAAACCTGCGAATGGTTTATAATAGAGTATCCCAATGTTCGTGGAGTTAAAAAATAACTATGTTAATCCCCGCAGATGATATAAAAAAGAAGTATAGCCTAAAAATGGAAACTATATTACATGTAGGCGCACATGCTGGCGAAGAAAAAGAAATATATATGCGCCTTGGCGCAGAAAAAATTATTTGGGTTGAAGGAAGCTCGCATTTCTGCGATTCTTTGAAAGAAAATATAGCAGACGAACACAATATTATTGTTAACGCTGTAGTTTCAGACAGGGATAACGAGTCGGTGGTATTTAATATTGCAAACAATGGGCAATCGTCATCATTACTAGAATTGGGAATCCATAAACATCTATTTAGAGATATTACATATGTACAAAGTGAGATTCACACCACACGCACTTTAGAAAGCATATTGACTCAACAAAAAATTTCACCATCTGAGCTTGATTTTATAAATTTAGACATTCAGGGAGCAGAGCTTATGGCTTTGCAGGGTTTAGGAGAAAAGTTTTTGAACACCGTTCCCGCCATTTATACGGAGATCAACACTGATTATGTGTATAAAAATTGTGCGCTCGTTGGCGAAATAGATGATTTTCTTGAAACTTATGGGTTTCATCGTTTCGAAACACAAATGTGGGCAGACCATCCATGGGGCGATGCCCTGTATTTGAGGTGTTAAAATGAAAACAGCTTTTATAAGTGGAATTACTGGTCAAGACGGCTCATATTTGGCTGAATTATTATTAGACAATGGCTATTTTGTAGTGGGTCTCAAAAGACGCACATCTTTGATTTGCACAGAAAGATTGGATAACATTTATAAGAATGAAAACTTTAGTATGGAGTATTGGGATCTTAATGATCCCGGCTCAACGTACCGATTGCTTTTAAAATATAAGCCTTGCGAGTTTTATAATCTAGCAGCGCAGTCCCATGTTAGAGTTTCATTTGATGTGCCAGAAGATACTATTAGTGGTATTGTGTTGGGGACAACTCGCATTTTAGAGGCACTTCGTCATATTCTTCCGACATGTCGTTTCTATCAAGCCAGTTCATCGGAAATGTTTGGCGATAATCCCATTATTCCAGAGGCTGGATACAATGAGGATTCTCGACTGATGCCAGCCTCTCCTTACGCGTGTGCAAAGGTGTTTGCTCATAATTTGGTAAGAAATTATCGTGCTTCCTATGGCCTACACGCCAATAGTGGCATTCTTTTTAATCACGAGTCACCTCGGCGCGGCAAAACTTTTGTGACGCGCAAAATTACATTGGCTGCAGCAAATATAAAGATGGGAAATCAAGAATTTATAGAGCTTGGAAACTTGGATGCTAAAAGAGACTGGGGACACGCAAAAGATTATGTAGAAGCCATGTACTTAATGTTGCAACAAGAAGCTCCTGATGATTATGTTATTGCAACGGGATCGACGCATAGTGTAAAAGAGTTCTTAAATGAAGTATGGGGTTGCGCTAATTTGGGAGATCCGGCCAAATATTTGAAAATAAATGCAAAATATTTTAGGCCGCACGAGGTACCTTTTTTAGTTGGGGATGCTTCGAAGGCTCGTGAGCTTTTAAAGTGGTCTCCAAATTATAATTTTACTGATTTGGCACAAGATATGTATAATCATGATTATAATGAGGCTGTAAGGGGGCACCGTTGAAAAAGGAAAAATATAAGCGAGATGCTGCTTTTTATCATGGCGCCGGCCACCAAGCAATGAAAAATAACCCGTCTGATTGGGTTACTCCTATATTGGAAAGAACAGAAAAATATAAGGATGAAAGGGGGGTGGAACTATGTTTAGAAAATTCCCAAGATGGCTTTGGCAAATTACTTAAAGACGTTGCTGTCGAGGCTATTAAACTTATGGATAAACAGGATTACTTTGGTAGTAAATTATTCTTAATGAAAAATTTTGATTTAAAAAAAAGGAGAAAAAATGAAATTATCAGATCAAGCACTAGGAGCCGTTATGATGGCTCTACAAAAATCACTACTGGAGCAATCAGACATTGTTCCAGTCTTAAAGGGGTTTAACTTTGTCTGTGCAGACGAGGAAGAGTTGGTGGTCAAGAATCCGCCACTTGTTAAAATTGACACAGATGGGCACATGATTTTAAATGATGGCGATGAAGAAAATAGTTGAAAAACCTTGGGGCTATGAGGAAATCATAGTTCATACTGACAAATACGTCATGAAAAAAATCTTCATTAAAGCTGGCCATCGGCTTTCTAAACAGTTCCACATAAAAAAAGATGAGACTGTTTATGTTGATGCGGGTGTTTTACACTTAGATTTTTCTAGAGAGTCGGGAGAATCAAATGTCCGAAAGCTTTATAAAGGGGAATCGTGGCGTATTAAACCAAAGACCATTCATCGTTTTTGTGCGCCCTTAGATACAGGTGTAACCCTCATAGAGGTGTCTACACCCGAATTAGATGACGTAGTGAGGCTTCATGATGATTATGGGAGGCACAATCGTGCCTAAATACCGTCTTGCGTGTGAACAATGTGATAGGGAGTGGTGGCAGTGGCTCGGAATGAAAGATCCGCTGCCTGAAAGCTGTCCTCATTGCGATGATGGAAAACCCTTTAAATTAATGTCTAAATTTGTTACAATAAGAAAACAAAAACAAGAAAAAAAGACTTCAAAACAAAATGTGATTGACCACATAGAGGACAATCGCGAAATTTTAAAACAGATGAAAGAAAAGGTTACAAAATGACAATAGCTCTTGGAATTATTTCCGGCATACTGGTTGTTTTGTTGGGAGTATCAGTTTGGTACATTAGGGGATTATTAGCTCTTATGTACGAAGTGACTTCTGACATACAAGGAATGCAAGATGGGTTGGAGGAATTCTCCAAACATTTAAACAACGTGTACGAAATGGAAATGTATTATGGTGATGAAACCCTTAAACAACTCATTCGCCACTCAAAAGATTTAATCGACAACATAAACACTTTTAAAAATCTGTTCGAAACGGAGATTGATGAAGACGCGCCGTAGAAGAAGGAAATCCACCAAGCGATTATATTTTACCAAAGTCCATGAAGACGCTATTATTCGCTATGCTAGTATAACAGATCGCCACGAGCGCGGAATTTTATACGCCACTCTTATCGGACCAACTTTTAAGGAGATGGTGAATAAGATAATTTATACCTATAAATTTAACTCATTACCAAACATTGAGTGTCTTAGCGAAGAGTGTCAGATTTGGCTAACAACCATTTTAGATAAATTTGATCCCGAAAAGGGTCACAAGGCTTTTTCTTATTTTAGTGTGATTACTAAAAACTGGTTTATCCAGAAGGTGAAAAAGAACAGCAAAAGACTCAAGCGTGAAGTAAAATGTGAGGATGTCTATAATCAGATAGAGAACGAGAAGTTCGTTACCAAAAATCACTATGAGGACGATCGTCACCAAAAAGAATTTTGGTTAGCCCTTACAGGCGAAATAGAGGGGTGGAAACAACTACCTTTAAAAGAAATTGAAATGAGAACCATTTTAGCCATCGAAGACCTCATAAGCAACATTGAAAATATTGAAATTTTCAATAAAAAAGCTATTTATCTATACTTGAGGGAAATCAGCGGTTTGAATACAAAGCAATTAGTAGCAAGTTTATCATCAATAAAGAAGCGCTATAGAGAATTCAAGCACGGATGGGTAAATGGTGACGAAAAATGGCGTTAGATCCAGAAGGTTTGGCAGAAGAAGCGATAACGAACATACGAAATGATCGTGGAAAGGCCGACGTTCTTATCACTAAAATTTTAGAAGACATTAAAGATGGCAAAACAAACCATCAAAGTGCTGGCATGGTGTTGTCCAAGCATCTTGAGACGATGCAACGAGCGAATGAACAGCTTGTTAAGTTGACAGCCTTGTTTAAGAGAACTGAAAATTCCTCATTTAGTGGCTTTTCTGATTTGGAGAGAAATGAAATTTTCGATGTAATCAAAGAGAAGCAGCAGGAGGAAGAACCAGATGTCGGTGACTCATAACGCCGCTGCTTTAGCAAAACGGGCGCTGCCTAATCAAGACGCCCAGGCCGCAATAACTCAAAAAGATACTACTTTTATGGAGTTGTTGACAGCGTTGGCTGTGGAACAACTAACCCCAGACAAAAATAGTGGAAAGCAGCACTTTCTTGGCGTTGTTACAAAGGTGTTGACGAAATCAGAGCATCTTTCTGACATGTTTTTGTCCGAATGGTACGAAGCCCAGCGGATTGATGGTGTTAGTGACATTGATAACGACTCCTCAAAAGTAGCTTTTTTACATGTGCCTGCTCTACATACCTACCTAACAAATTTTGATAATCTAAATTCCAAGAAAGAATACACGAAGTTAACAAGTGTCGACCTTCTTAAGATTCCAGTTACTACAACTCTAAGTGTTAAAATTGGCGACATTGTAGAAGTCACGTTTGACAACTTACAAGAATACACCGGCGCGAAGATTATTCCAATAGACAAAAAACGCAGAAAACAACTGTTGAGTGATAAGAAGAAGTTTGTTTCTTCAAAAGAGGTTCTTAAGAAGATTGTGGCGTGCAAGTTGCTGAGTTTGGATAAAGCAGAAGGCTATGCTATCACCACAAAGACCCTTATAAACTCGCGTAATCCCACCTATGGATACGAAGGACTCTACACTCGTCTGGTAGAAAAGGGCGGCTTGTTGGACTCAGAGAGGCTTAAGAAGAAAGTTATTTTTGCCACTCCAAACTCTAAACTGGTTGATAAAAAGTATGCTGACAAGCCTCCATTCTATGACGTGGTGCCAGATTCGGCCGCCGCACAGGGGTATTTTACTAAAAACATTTCTGAAATAACGTTCGAATTCAAAATTTACGCTTCTAAAAAGATTAAACAGTATTTGTCACAAGCTCTTCCGGTAGAGAACAACGCCAAATACAGCCCACAGATTGAAGACCTTCCAGCACAATTCAACAAAAACGATCCCAAGATTATGCGCTCTTTGTTTCTAGAAATGGTGTTGACTAGTGATCAAGAGAAGGTTGGCCTAGACCTCGCAGAACTAAAAATTATTAAAGACAACTTAATCACTGACATTTCTAAGTATCTTTCATCGGTGATTACTAGAAGCTTTAAGTGTGAGTGGAAAGAAGTCTCAGATTCAGATTATTTTCAAATTGATTTGCTTGGCTTGACTCAAGATCCGGCTCTAAAAGGTGGGGATGTGGACAAGGCTATTGAGTTTTCTACTAAAAAGTTTAATGCCTCTACTCCTTCTATCGATTCACGCGAAGTGTCGAGCAACGAACCAGCTATTGAGAAGGAGCCGGCTGACAAAACAGCTAAAGCCGCCACTGATCAGCCTGTAAAAAAGACCGCAACTGTCAAGTCGGAGCTTCCTAACTGCGAAGATCAGTCGCTGATCAATAATGAAATTTACATTAATGTAGAAAAGGCCAAGCTAACAAGCGTTAAACGAGACAATAAAAGGCTAAAAGAAATGTCAGAAGGGTTTAAAGACCCGACAGTTCCAATTGTACAAGTTCTTTACGATGTGGATAAAGCAAAGAAGAAGGGGCTGCCCTCTTCTAAACTCTTTAGTTACACTGAAGGTGATAAAGAAATTATTGCTTCTAAACCAGAAGGTCAGAAGCCCCCGCAGCCATCAAAAGCAAAAAAGACAAAACAGCCCAAAAAGAAGGTGTTGAAGAGAACAACCAGTATTAAAAAAATAGCAGCCCTGTCAGAAACATTGGCTAATTTTATAAAGAGTTTAAAAAGGATTATTGCTGCCAACGAGGGCATTGAAGAAAGAAGAGTTTTGGTGTTTCCAATTAGTGTGTTTAGAAAATTTAAACGAAATAAAAAAGGCTCCGGTCAGGATCAAAATAGCCGCCACTTCTTTAATAGGGCCATGGATTTTGTAGTTTACATTAACACCGCAGATGATTTCAAAGACTTCACAAATGGTATTCCCACAAAAGGGACTTATGAAATACCCAACGAGATTCTTTATTTATACGTTTTAAAGCTGATTGAGTTACAAAAAGTCCCATTTGGAATTTGTGGCCTTGGCTTGTTACGCAGAGGAATCGAAAGAAAAACCGGTTATGTTCATTATGAATACATGGGCCAGTTAGACCCCGAAGGAAAAGATTACGTTCAGATTAATAGAAGATGGGTCTCCAAGCCCAAAGGCAAAAAAGATACAAGCATTTATGGAAAAGCATTTGGAAGAAGAGACGGAAACAAAGATTCCATAATTAAAAACTTTGTGGCAAAAGAAATAACAGCCAAGCTAGGCATTCTACCAGAAAAGATAGAAAACTTATTATAGGATAATTATTACATGTCTAAAGTGCCAGTAAGACTTAGAGCGAATGCTCAACAGTACACTCAGAAATCTCGGGAGCTTATCACTCGTGGACAAGACCAAGAGGATGCTCAAGCTATTGATAGATTTCCAGTGCCGAAGATTGTTGCTGGGGGGAATTTTGAGATAGTAGGAAGGCACCCCAACAAGGCATCTTTTATTATGTTTGGCGATAACGCAGACTACTCAACCAAGGCTGAGTTAAATTTAGTGGCCGGCGCTTTTGGCGCTGTACAAACTGAAGTGGATCCCGAAACAGACAAGCCTGCTCAATACCAGTATCCCAATCCAGCGGACGCCGCATCGCTTGTTTTATCAGAAGCTACTGACGATACGGGGCTTGTGTCACTTGTGGGGAAGGCCAATTTTCGTGCAGCCATTAAGGCAAAGGCTGATACTATAAAAATTCACGCCCGTGAAGTATTGGAGTTAGCAGCCGGCGGCGAAAACTACATTAGTAACACAGCCCAAAATCCTAGCAAGTATGGGGCAGTACACATTATAGCAGGCAATAGAATTGGAGATTCCAATTCGGACTTTTCGTTACAGCCGATTCCAAAAGGAAACAATTTAGTGGCCTTTATGGAAGAACAACTAGAGTTTGCGCAAAATTCTAATACAGTTCAACAACAGTTGGTGAAAGACATGTTGGCCGTCAAAACTGCGTTATTAGAGTTTTGTACCGCTTTGAGCGTAATCATCCCCGGCGCCGCCGTCCCAGCATTGACATTGCCACCCGCCACCATTCTCGCGCCCGTCGCCGCAAGCTATGTGGCCCCTGTCGCAGGCGCTGCTGGTATTCTTGCATGCACCATAGGTGCTACAATGCCGGCCCATACCGTTGCTTTGTGCAATAATTTAGGAGGTGGGGTCAACAAGACATTGATTAAAACAAATTATTTAAAACCCTATTCGCCTAAATACATTTTAAGCAAGTTTAACAAGGTAAACTAACAATGGCATTATCTCCAAAAATTTATGCTGAAGCGAAAAAGTGGGTGCGCGATAACCTAAAGAACTATGATTTGTTCGACGGCGACAAGGCAAGCGAAGATGTCAATGGCCCTAACGAAGATGTCAATGGCCCTAAAAATCTTTATACTTTAGCATGTTTGAGGCTTCTTTTACAAGATCCTGTTGTTTTTACCGATCCTATTGAAAAGGGAGACGCTTTTGAAGGTGTTGCTAGAAGTGTTCGCTTGAATGAGTTTGGAACTTATGGTAAGAACATTGATTTGGGATTTGGCACCGGCACTTCTAATAATCTGATGTACAAACTGGCTTATGAATTTTTCAAAAAGAAAGACAACTGGTCTGAAATAAAAGAATCGCGTAAAACAAAAGCAGGGTTTATTGCACTTGCATTTGCTAACGATGAATTTACTGAAGAGTTTTTAGCAAACGTTATACTCGATGACCGTTACACTTATGAATCAATTACGAAACAGGCTTTTTAT
>Ga0208298_1000169_pt1 | contig 29905 bp, 41 predicted proteins | sample 14BtaG_FD_184088 | JGI IMG/M metagenome (GOLD analysis project Ga0208298, IMG submission 184088) | Marine viral communities from the Subarctic Pacific Ocean - 14B_ETSP_OMZ_AT15311_CsCl metaG (SPAdes) (version 2) | ecosystem: Environmental > Aquatic > Marine > Oceanic | place: Pacific Ocean... | reverse complement strand
GTGTTGTCTCAAACTATGTTCCCGCGAAAAGGGGAGGAATTTTGTTTTTCTGGTTTCCGAGGGGACATGAGGGGAGGAAATCATGATATCTTCTGAAATAGGGTGTGAAAAGTTCGGCGGGAGTGGAAAGTGGGTGGAGATGCTTTTTTTTGAGTTTTATGGGGTTCTTTCTCGGCCCGGGCCGCGCTCATTTTTTTGAGGTGAAACCGCTGTCATGGTTTCCGATCCAGGTGAGTGATGCGGCGGTGCCCGGGTTCGAAAAATTGGTGTGCCCGGGATTGGTTTTGATGTCGCTTGATGCCCGGTTTTCGCGTCGGGTTTCGCGGAGCAAATCGCGGTGATTTTAGGGCTGATTTAAGGCCAAAAAATCGCGGCTTGCTGCTGCTTGGTTTTGTCCATGCAAGCAATCTTTCGAGCGTGCTACCATGGACAAAATTAATTCTACCCTGGACAAAATTGATTTGAGAGGTGTTCTTTTGAACTAAGTTGTCCAGGGTAAATTTGATTTGTCCATGCAAGTTTTCTCTACCCTGGACAAGCTTGAAGCTATATTCCTTATAGCTTTCTGGCTTTCTGTCCATCTATCCACCCAGTTTTGAACAAATTTCAATATAGGGTATAAATACCCCATTCCTCCTTACGTATAAAGGTTTCTCGGATTTTGGGTGGACAGGGTGGACAGGGTGGACAAAAAAACACTCAACTCAAAAATGAGTTGAGTGTTTTAGGGTGGGGTGGGTTTTCCGATCTAATCGTTTTGTTTTTCGAGAAGGTCGAGGTACTTTTTTTCAGAGATGACTACAAAAGGAAAGGTAAGCTCACCTTCGAGTTTCCATGTCTTCTTAAGCCCGCAAATGCAGGCTGCAATCAACGAAACTTGAGAAACCCCGGATTGGTCCGAGATTTTTTTCAGGTCGTTAATTATTGGGGAGGGGTGTCTTTGGGAGAGACGGGATATGTCACCGGTTTTTTTCACGCCGCAATTTTATGCAAATCGGGTGTCTTGTCGACTATTTTCTTATAATATCATTTTTTTCATGCCTAAAAAGCAATTGAAAATCAGGGGGTTAAACCAAATAAATCCTGAAAGACGTCGGTTGGGTGGCAAATAAATATTGTCATGCCACCCAATTGGCGGCATATTTTTTTGCAGCAATGAGTAAAGACGAAATTGAGGCCGCATTGGTCAGAGGACGAGAAGAGACGGGAATAGCGGTGAAAGATTTGCGCCGGATGTGTCTTGTCGGGGGTCTTGAATTATTAGCGCGCGGCGAATTAAAGATTTCTTCATCAGCGAAATCCCTTGTTTGGCGACTTGGAGGAAGGCGGGTGAAATCGTGAAATTCCTTTTGAATATTCCGGAAAATGAGCGCGCCCAATTTGTCGCGGCGGTTTGTGAGGAAATGGTGGCGCGCGGTGAGGCCGTCGTTTTGCCGCCTCGGACCGAGCCGTTTGACATGAAAGAGCTAAAAAAAGAAACGAAACTCAGTGACACGCAACTGCGCCGCATGGCGGAGCCAGGTGGTCCATTTCAGCGGGTGCCCGGGGTTTCTTCTTTTTTAGTCACGGTTTCAAGTGTCCGCCAGTGGCAGGGGTTCGAAAGGGGGGCGAAATGATGATTGAAAGGTTCAACAAAAAATCTCTCTCTGGCTTGGAGTTGGTGAGTGATTTTCATGGGAGTCCCTTGGAAGATGGAAAGAGGACTTTTCGCGTGAAAACTAATCATCCGTTCCTTGCGTGCCGGATTACTTTTGAGGTGACGGTTGGAGATGAGGAAAGGGGGCGGATGCCAAATCTTGCGGAGGTTTGTGAGGGTGTGGAAAGGCTTTATTACGCGATTACTTCGGAAGGGGGGGCTGAGTGAACTTGTCCCAGGTGCGGATTGATTTGGTGGAGGCGGTTTTTGTTTTGATTGCGCTTTTTCGAAACCTGGGTGTCACTTCTTTGAGTCAATCTTTGGCGTTGTGTGAGCTTGTAAAAGCGAAAAATGGTTTGACGGAATTGGATTTGTGCCGAGCACTAAAATTGCAGCAACCAACGATTAATAAAATCTTGGGGGGCTTTCGGGAAAAGGGATTGGTTGAGTCGTTGAGGGGATTGGGAGAAAGTCCCAGCGGCCGGGTGGCGGTGAAGTCGCGTTACTATCTAACAGAAAAATCCGTGTCAATGTTCGCGGAGGTTTCAAAGTTAATTCGGAAGGGGGATGGTGAATGAAGCGTGCAAGCGAGACAGATGAGGCGGGCGTTTTGGATGAAGCTTTTTTACACCAGGGCGGGGAGCTTGGGTGGGATTTGTTTGGGGGCAGTCGCCTTACTCCGGCGGAACTCTTGGAACGATTTGAGGATGGGGTTGAGGATGTGGAATCGGAACGGGCCGCGGTGATGCGCGTGATGTTTGGATTTGTTTTAACGGGTTGGCGTCGGGAGTTGTCTCCGCAAAAAGTGGGGTCGCGGTGTCGGGCTTTAGCGAGTGCCCTGGGACACACGCGCGGAACGGGGGCGCCGATGCTGGGCGCGCGAAAAACTTTGGCTGGTGAAGAGCGCCGGGAAGTGGCCAGGAGAATTTTGGACTATTGGTTTTCATACGGCGCGGATGATTTGTTGGTTGGCAAGTTAGTTTTAGCGATGGGCCTTTTTTGCAATCACGAAGAATTGAGCGGATGGAGTCAGACTAAGCTTGCGAAAGATTGCGGTGAGACTGGGGCGGGCATGATGGAGCGCGTCTATCGGGTCTGCAACAAACCGCTAGATTACACGGGCGCGAGTGCAAAGGGGACATTTCAACAAGGGCGCGACCAGCGCGCAAAAAGTTCCGAGGTCTGGAAAGATTTGAACAAAAACAAACGAGAGAATAAATGAGTGAGATAAAAAACGAGAAAAGGGCGGAAAAATTTGATGCTGTATTGATTGAGATTGGAAATTTATTTCCGTCCAAAACAAATCCCCGAAAAAGGTTTTGCGATGAGGCCGCGGAAAATTTGTCCCGGTCGATTGAGGTGAGCGGATTGCTGGAGCCGGTAGTGGTGCGGAGGAGTGGAGAAAAGTTTGAAATTGTCGCGGGCGAGCGTCGCTATCGCGCGTTGAAAAGTTTGGGACGGGATCGGGTGCCTTGTGTCGTTCGGGAGATGAGTGATTTGGATGTTGTCCGCGCTCAACTCTCGGAAAACATCGCGCGTTCAGAATTGTCTCCAGTTGAGGAAGCGGGTGCCCTGGCAGACTTGCGGGAGCTTGGTGTTCTCGAAAAAGATTTGGCCGCGGAGGTGTCAAAATCTGAGGGATGGGTGCAAGCGCGCTTAGATTTGGGAAAGCTTCCGGAGGTGGTCCGGGATGCGGTTGATATTGGTGAGTTGGGGTTGGGAAGCGCCCGGGCGCTGCTACAGGTGGACGAGGTTGAGAGGGTTGATTTCGCGCAAGAGATTTTAAACTACGGCGACGAATTAACTTCGGATCGCGTTCGTGATTTGGTTCGGGACCGCTACGTTCGGCCGCGCGAAAATCGGCGCAAGTGGGCGGAGCATTGGGAAAAGGTTTTGAAATTCGAATGGGGTGATTTGGCGGCCCCCGTTGAAGATCCGGAGTTGTGGGGGGATTACGTTCATTCGTATGGAGAGGGCCGGGGAAAATGGAAAACTGGCGGTGATGCCATCGGGGGGCTTGCGGCGCGCGAAAGTGAAAAGGGAGTGACCTGGGGAGAGCTTGCCGAGGCGCATGGTCTCAAGGGGATGCTGGTTCCTGCTGGGGGAGTGTTGGGAGACGATTTTGAGAACGTCGTTGTCCTGGTTGATGGGGGTGCGATTCAGTCCGCGGAGCGCGCGGCGCGGGAGGCGGGTCGCTCGTTTACAATCGGCCCAAAAGTTTCGGATGAGTTGGGCGCGCCAAAACAAGCGCCTCCGGCGGAATCTAGTGAGGCAAATGTTGAGACAATTGATCGCAAGGTTGAAAAGTCTGGTTGGAATCCTTGGGTGGTCCGAGATCATTTGTTGTCTCTCGATGACTGGGAAGAGGTCGCTCCTAAATCTCAGGTGATGCTTGCGGTGATGGATGGCGAATGTCCCGGATGGCGTTTGGAATCTTTTGAGGTCATTTCCGGGGGCTTGCGAAGTTTCGAAAGCGTGGAAAATGGGGCGATTTCGTCAGTAGAGGACGAGTTTGAAACTTGGGTTCCGGTGGTGATTTGGTGGTGTTTACGCGGCGAAGAGTCTCCGCGTTTGGTGCGGCTCGCGGGGATCTTGGGTCTGCTGGATTTTTGGAGAGAGTGCCGGGCTTAATTTTTAACATAAGTTTTTTTAGAGATGAAAATTGAAATTTTGAAAATGAATTTTGCTCACCAGGGCGAAGCGGTTTTGATGAATTACCGTTCTCAAGACTTGTTAGTGGGCACGGTGACAATCAGCTGGGATGATATCGCGGGGCACGGGTTTTTGCATCAATTTTATGTGAGACCGGATTTTGAATCTCTGGGAGTGCGTGAGCGATTGGCACAGGCGGCAATTTTGTATTTATGGGAACGCGGGTTTCATCGTGTCGTTTTGTATGAAATGCAATCGGCACAAAAGCAGTGCCGATTTTGGTTTGAAATGGGGTTTTGTGTAATCCAGGCGGAGGGCTGGGAGGTGCCAGATTCGGCGCAAGTTTTCATGGCGGAAATCGACCAGGGCGCGGTGGTGGTTTAATGAGTGATTGGGAGACAGCGAGCCGGATTCGGTTGAGATATCGTCGCGTGATCCATTCCGTGATTGAGTCATGGGTTCATGGACCGGTGGAGTTGTTGGCGTTAGATGACCAGCGGGAATTGAGGCGAGTTTTGCGGAAGTTGTGGGGGCGTCGAAATCGCCCGTTGAGGGGATGGCGCTATGTAAATTGGTTGGTAGAAATTCATCTTTGCCTTGGCTTGCCTGGGGACGCCAAAGCGTCATTGCGGGCAAAAGTTCCGCGCCCGGCTATCAATCCGGGGTCGGTGATGCCTGGGGTGGTGGAGTGGCTGGGGGGAGTGGAAGGCGCTAGGGTTTCGGACGAGATCGAGCAAAACAAATTGGAGGTTTTGCCTTTGTTTTGCGGCCTGGATTGAACGTTTAAAAAAAGTTTTATTTCATGAAAAGAACGGCAAGAAAAAGCGAATATCGAAGCGCGGTTGGACAAATGCAGATCCGCAGCTTGAACGAAATTAGAAAATGCGAACGGACATTTGTTCCCAAAAGGCCGCCGCGGGTTCCCGTCTCGGGTGAGATTTTGACAAGGAGAGAAAAGATTTCGCTCCGCGTTGATTTGTTGCAAGCGCGGAAGGATTTTACGCCTGAAGATTTGAATCTTGCCAAGAGAGCATTGCGGCGGATGGGTTTTAAAAATTGATTTTGAGTTGAGATAATGAGTGAATTCAATCAGTTGTTTTTTAATGGCAAATTGTTTGCCTTGTGCGGGGAGGTGGAAGCGTGAGTGACCTGGACGAATGCCGCGCGCGGTTTCCAATTTCCTCGCTTTGGGGACGTTTGGGACTTCGGGGCGCGGAGAAAGTAGAGGCGATCACGCCGGGAAGTCCGGCAAAAATTCATTCCCCTTGGCGCGAAGATAAAAACCCCTCGTTTTCGGTTTGGATCGACGAAAACGGGCACGGGTTTTGGAAAGATCACGGCACCGGGGAAAGCGGTGACGATGTTCAAGCGATTGAACGCGCGCGCGGATTGTCTACAGGGGACGCTATCAAACTTTTTTGCGAGTTCGCGGGGGTTCGCAGTGATGACGCCGCCGGTTTTACTAAAAAACGACCGGTAAAAAAAGCCGCGAAGGTGGAACGAAATTTTGAGGTGGTCAAAAAGTCGAGTTTGGCGGATCGCCTGGAAGGAAAGCCGGTCCCGGAAAAAAAGAAAACTCGCGCGGCGGGAGGTCGTTCCGAAATCAAAGAAATTTATTCCTACCAGGACGAGCGCGGGGATTTGGCGCATGAGACGCTAAGGTTTGAGCCGAAAGGATTCCGGCAACGTCGGCCCGGAGTAGGGGACGAAGGGGAATGGGTTTGGAGTCTCAAGGATGTCAGGGTTTATCCATACCGATTGCCGCGTATTTTGGAGGCGAGCAAAGTGGAACCGATTTTTTTGGTCGAGGGGGAGAAGGATGTTGAGAACCTGGAGCGTCTAGGTGAGGACGTAATTGCAACTTGTCTTCCGATGGGTGCGGGAAAATGGCGAAATGATTTCGCGGAATATTTCCGGGATCGTTGGGTGGTGATTATCCCGGACTATGACAAACCGGGATTGGAAGGAGCGGAGAAAATTGCGCGCGAGTTGTTCGAGGTTTGCGATAGAGTCGGTCTTTTGATGTTGGATGATTTATGGGAAGGCGCAAAGGTTGGCGACGATGTGAGCGACTGGATTTTAGGGGGATGGGATCGCGGGGTTTTTGTCGATGACCAGGTGAATCAATTGATGAACGCGGCGGAGTCCGCGGCAGTCGAAGAAATAGATTTTCTTTCCGATTGTCTTTTAAAAAGTTCGCGCGGTGGAGTGTCGCTTTATGAGGACCGGCTTGCGCGGCGATTGGTCAAAAGTGAAAAATTGATTTTTTGCGGCGATTTTTTCTATCGTTGGCAAAAGTCGCGGGGTCTCTGGGAAAAGCGGAGAGAAAAAACCTGGATCGAGCGAAAGGTTCGGCGCGCGATGGTTGATTGCGGTGGTGAAGAATTGGTGACGAAAGCCCGCGTCGGTTCGATTGTTGGACTGGCGCGTTCGGAAAAGGTAGTTTTCCCGGAACAGTTAAATTCATACCCGGAGGGAACTTTTCCGGTCCGCAATGGGTTGCTTGATGTCGAGACCGGCAAACTTTTCCCTCATCGACATGGGTATTTTACAACGGTGCAAACCCCGCACAATTACATTCCCGGGGCGGAGTGTCCTGAGTGGTTGCGGTGGTTGGAGGATCGCCAGGAGGACGAGGCGACGCGCGCCCAAATTCAAGAGATTTTCGGATATTGTCTGGGGATGGGCATCAACTATCATTCCTTTTTTTTCCTCTACGGCGAAGGCGGCACCGGGAAGTCAACTTGCGTTGATGTCTTGGAATGGTTGGTGGGGGAGAAAAATCGCGTCAGCTTGGAGCTTACGGAATTAGACAATCCATTTACGCGGCAGCAATTGGTTGGGAAGTCACTTTTCCTGGCGAAAGAATTGACGAGCCGGAGTTTTAAACACATTGGATTGATCAAAGCGATTGTTTCCGGCGATCCGATTGGCGTGGATGTCAAATATGGGGAAGGGTTTGATTTTCGCCCCAATGGTCGCCTGGTGATGGAGTCAAATGTTGCGGCAATGACACCCGACAGTTCCGGCGGGTTCGAAAGGCGCTTTATCCAGGTAAATTTTGAAAAGCCGATTGACCGGAAAAATATGGAATACGGTTTTCAAGCACGTTTCCAAGAGGAGATGTCTGGAATTTTGAATTGGGCTTTGGTGGGGTATCAACGTCTGGCGGAGCGCGGGAGGTTTGAGCATACCGAGCGAAGCCAGGCGGCAACCGATGATCTTTTGAAGCATCGCGCCCAGGTAGCAACCTTTTTGAAGTCAGGAGTGCTAGTGGATGAGGGGGAGGATGGTGCGCGGAGTGTTCGCATGGACCGCGTTTTTGAACTCTACCAGGATTGGTGTGAGGCGGAGGATGTTGTGGCTTATTTTAAAGAAAAATCAACATTCGCGCGGGAGTTCTTTACTAAAAAACCTGAATGGCGCGCTCGAAAAAAACGCGAGTGGTTTGATGGAATCAGAGACTACATTTTGCAAGGGGTAAAGGTGAACGAATTGGAGGATTAGTAATGAACGAAGAAAATGATTTTGTTTTAGAAGAGAGATGGGGGGTCGGTTCCCGGACGCTTTTGAATTGGCGCGAGAAAGGTGAGGAGGTTGGCGAGCTTCCTCCCTTGGGGCCGGATGATGGCGAAGCGTTTTTGGAATGGTATCGCGCGCACTACGGGCGCGAGCCGTCGAAAAAAGTGAAATCATCGCGCGGGGTGATGGCGGCGCTCGAGGTAGCGGAGCCGGTTGGTGAGTTGGAGTTGGACTTGGTGGAGGTGGAGGTGCTGAAAGGAGTTTTGGGGCGTTTGGGATTGTCGCTTAATTTGTCGCGCGTGATTGAGGAGGTTGAGCGGGCGTATTCGGTTTATGTTCAATTGCGGGCCGAGGGGAAAAATTTAGATTCCGCGCTGCGGCGGTGGAAAGATGGTTTGGAAATCCAGCGGCAATTGCAAAAGGGCGACGATGCGGTTTCGGCCGCGTTGGAGTTGTTGAAAATGTGGATGAGAAAAGAATGGGAGCCAAGAGAGGCGGCGGTTCGAGAGGGGGTTTCGGGGGCTATGCTGGGACGCGCCGCGCGTTCGGCCCTACTTGAAACGACGAGCGAGGCGGAGTGGGTGAAAGTTTGGGACCGGGAAGTGAATCGGGTCCTGGTTGAAAGTAAATCTGAGGGAGGACGCCCGGAATGATTTCGGATTTGCTTGATGGAATCGGGGTGGAGATGTCGGGACTTTTGTCCGGGGTTGAGGAGCGAGTTTGGGGCGGGGTTCGACGTTTGCCGTTTGGGAAATGGTGTGAGGAAAATATTGTGATTACCCCGGGAGAAAATGCCGATTTTGCCGGGCCTTATGATCGCAGCTTGACTCCATCCGCGGCGAGGTTTTGGGAGGAATTTTTGGATGCGGACGATGGGGAAAGGTGGTCGGAAATGTATGCGGCTAAGGGGTCGCAGTCCGCTTTTACTCTGCACGCGCTCGCGGCAATGGTTCGCCAAGTCGAATACGACCCCGGGAATATGGTTTACGCAATGGACTCTCAAAAGAGCGCGGGCGATGTCGCGGAGCGATTTGTTTGGTTGCTCCAGGAGGCTCCCGCGTTGCAGTCATTGATGGCGACGCTTTCGGATGATGAGACCAAGGGTCTTAAAATTGAGCTTGGACGATTAAGCGCCTGGTTTGTCGGTGCGGGATCGGTTGGAGACATGGCAAGCAAGCCCGGGGTGAAATTTGTCGTTGGTGATGAGGTGGAAAAGCACCGGACCCCGAAGCGCGAAGCGCAAACTCTCGATCTCTTATCGGACCGAAAAAAGGCGACGGTGGCCGCAAAAGGCTGCGGCTTTTCAACTCCCACTGATGAACTCGGGCAGATTTGGCGTTTTGTTCAAAGCGGATCCGGCCATCGCGATTTTGTCCCGTGCCCGCATTGCGGACATATGCAATTTTTGCGACTTGACCAGGTGAAATATGATCACCTGGTGGACCGTTGGGGTGCGCTGGATTTGAATCTTGTTAGAGAAAAGGCCGAATATGAGTGCGAAGATTGCGGGCGAGGAATCTCTGAGCGCATGAAGCGCGAAATGTTTGAGTTTGGTGAGGTCCGTCCGACGAATTACGAGGAGCGTGATGGGGTCGAGGTTCCGAAATGGTTTCCGCGCCGGATGAGCGTTTATCATAATGATCTCTACGCCATGTGGTCCGGGAGTCGCTGGGGTGATTTGGCGGCGGAAAAAGCCGAGGCCGGAAAAGATCCGATCAAATTAAGAAAGCTAGTCAATGGGCGCCTGGGCGAAGCTTGGAAATTGGGCATCGGGAAAAAAGTGATGCTTTCGGATATTTTGACAATGCGGGCGGATTACCCGCGCGGGTCGGTCCCGGTGAAACCCGTTTTGGTAGGTGGTTATATTGATACGCAAGATGATTGCTTCAAATGTTGCAAGGTTGGTTACACCGAAAAAGGGGATTTTATGGTGAGCGATTTTGAAACCTTTTTACTCTGGAAAGACGCGGTTGAGTGGATGAAGAAGGGCGTTGCTTTCGAGGGCGTTTTTTACCCGGTCCAGGTGAATTTGACTGATGAAGGGGGGCATCGGACTTGGGAGGTTCGGCAAAATTGTTTGAAGCTTTATCCAGTATTTAATCCCTCAAAAGGAACGGGGGGAATTAAGGGCGGGCATTCGACGGTTTGGCGGGAGTATTACGTGGACAAAGACTCGGGCGATGCCGGTGAAAAAGTGAGCGTGTTGAGGTATGCCGACGATGGTTTTAAATGGTTTCTGTATCATCGCCTGATTTTAGAAAACGCGGCCGTGGTGAATGGTGATCATGAACACGGGAGGTTATCGTTCCCGCGCGATTTGCGCGGAGAGGAGGCGATGGAATTCACCAGGGAGTTTTTAACGGAGCGCGCCGGGGTAGCGACCTGGAACACCCCGAAAGGAAACGATCTCGCGGATTGCGTTAAATTGGCGCTGATTGGTTGGGGTGTTTTCGGGCACCTGGTGAGGGGTTCGGAGGTAGTTGTTCCAGGCCCGGATTTTAAAATTGGAGAGGATGCTGATGATGCTCCTGATAAATAAAAGTAGAAATAATTGTTTACACATTTAATTATCTCAGGTAAATTGGATTTGTCAGCGGGGAAAGCCCCTGACCCGCCCCGGCGGAACCGGGACAGTCGAAGAAAGAAAGACAGAAAATGACAAGACAGAAAAAGGAAGAAATCATCCGGGAAACAGCGTCTCCCGCGCTGCTCGAAGAAATTGAAATGATTTTTGACGAGGCAATTGCTGGCGAATGGGAGACAGTGAAAAATTTTTACGATGCCTTTCGGTGGGCGTCAGATAAATCGGACATGTGGGAAGAATGGGCTTTTCTAAGAACTCCCGCGCGGAAAGTTCACATTGCGCTTGGCGAATTTGTTCCCATGAGTGCGGAGGAAGTTGCTGAGTCTGGCAGTCTAAACGGCAAGCCATGGGATTTTAAAATGAATAAAACCCCATATCAATGGGTCGGCCCGCGTTGGTAAGGCAAAACGCGGGGGTCCGATCCCCCCGCCACCCGCCCCGGCGGAACCGGGAAGTCAAAAAAAGAGACAGAAAAATGAAATCGAAAAACAAAATCGTCATCATCTCCCAGGAGGGAGCGAACTCGGATCAAATTACTTACGAATTTAACGGAGTTGAAAAATCAGTGGATAATTGCCAAACGAATTGGTCGATGATTAGAGCCTTATTGTTGAATCCTATAAATCAAGTTTGCTGGGAGAAAAGAGGCCCGGGCGGATGGGTGATTGAGTCAGGAGCTTTTGATGAGTTTGGAAACCCGGTCCGAAAAAAAGTTAGAAAAAGCGAGAATAATTGTTTACACATTTAATTCTCTGATGTAATTTCAATTTGTCAGCGGGGAAAGCCCCTGGCCCGCCCCGGCGGAACCGGGACAGTCAAAAAAAAGAAAGACAGAAAAAATGAAAACTAGAAGCAAAGCCACCCAGTTTATTAATTACAGACTTCATACTGATTATGAGCCGTATGAGGTGATTGAAATGAGCGCCAATGGCAAAACTGCAAAAGTCCGGAGAATGATTTGTGAGCGGATTAATAAAGAGGATGACGAGCATTCCCCTGGAGGGTTTTGCTGCCATACAAGTCATCCAAAAGGTCAGCTTTGGTCTTATGAGTCAAATGAAGATTCGCCCCTTTGGACAATGACTCTGCGCAATAATGGCGGATGGCAGTTTAGGGGACAAAAGACGGTTTACACAGGCGGATCAAAAGGCAATCTTGCAGATGAGCCATTTAAATATTACGATTACAACTTTTAATATTTAGAACAAACATTTTTGCGGGGGTCCAATCCCCCCGCTCAACTTTAAAAAACATTAAAATGACTAATCAAAAATTTTACCAGGTAAGCGAAGAAATCAGAATTCATTTCGCGTCTCAGATTAACAAAGCGGCAAATTGTCTCTACGGACGATATTTGAAAAATCCGTGTTCTTTTAAAGATCGCGACTTTTTAAAAGCATCGTTTTCCTGTTATTATTGGACCCATGCGAATCCTTTCGAGAAAAAATATGGATTTCGTTTTGTCCTGGAAAGTATTTCCCGGGAAGCGCGGAGAATTGTCATGGAAAAAATAAGCAAAAACAAACTTGCCCGCAAAAATGAAAATTTTCATCAGTCACGGGCAAGACGCCATTGATCAATCTGAAAAGGAAATTGACATCTAAAGGATTTGTGAGGAGGTTTTCGAACTAGGAAATTTTTGGGAGTGATGGCAAAAATCGGGAGACCATTTGGAACTAAAAAAGACGATTCAAAAAAGGGAGTCGTGCATTTTCGTTGTGATCTCTCTGAAAAAGCGAAATGGGTGAAAAAAGCCCAGAAAGAAAACAAAAAATTAAGCGCCTGGATCATCGAGCGTTTAAATAGATAACTTTTTTGATGCTTTGACGCGGGGCGTCGGGGTGTGAAAGTTGATGTCGATATTGTGCGCGCTTATGCCGAAAAATATTCCCGCGCGGAGTTGGTCGTGATTCGGGACGCGGCCGTGGTTGCTCATTCGGGAAATCTCCCCCGGGTTGAGGTGACAGGTGCGAATTTTAAGGAAGGCGGATCGCAAGGGGTGTTTGTGGAAGGTGACACAAAAGAGGTGATGGCAATTTGCAATGCCGCGATTGATTATATTGATCGCGATGAGGACGCGGAGGCGCTGAAAAATCCCCAGGTGAATCATTTGGATTTCAGCAATCGCGCGGTCCGGACTTGAATTTTTTGATTTGTGATTATTGACGCAAGCTTTCAAAGTATGGCTCGCAGGGGAAAACGTGGCGGAAAAAATCGAAACAGGAAAAATGCTCAGGTTTCCGGAGGTGGTCCACTGCTTGACGGTGGGGGACCGGTGAATTTGAGCGGCTGGGATGCCGCGGAACAGTCTGAGCGTCGGGGATATGTTGTTTGGCCTACCCTGGACACCGGCCGGGAATTGTCTGGTCATGATCGCCTGGAGGTGATGCGCAAGGCCCGGGCGGGTGTTGCAAACGTGGGATTTATGCGCCGATGTGAAACCGGGGTTTCTCGCCTTATTGGGACATTGACTCCCCAGGCGGCGAGCGGTGATGAGGAATATGACAAACGAGCGGAGGAAGCGTTTTGGCGCCGCGCGGAGCACCCGCAAGCGTTTGACATGGCGGAGGAGATGAATTTTATGATGTGGCAGGGTGCCACAAAGCGGGCTAAGGTCGTAGATGGCGATGGCTTGTCGGTGTTGATGGAAGGGTCGGAAGGCGGCGGGAGAATTTTGTTTTACGGCGCGCATCAAATCGGGGACGGACAAAGGCGTTGGAATGAAAAGATGCCGAAAAATCTCCGGGATGGGGTTTTTCTTACCAAGTTTGGTGGGCGGGCCGGGTTCCGGGTTCTTTCTGGGAATGGCAAAGTTAAAGGGACAATCCCCCGGGAGCGGGGGGTCTATCATTATTCCCTGGAGCGTCCGGGCCGGGTGCGCCAAGTTTCGGGGTTAGCTCACGCGGTCAGCAATGTGATCGACCAGATTGAGATTTTGGCTGACACAAAGCACGCGGTAAAACTGGCGGCGCTTTGGGGTCTCTGGTTGGAGACTTCGATGGAGGGAGACGGCGGGGCGCAAGTTTCAAAGGATCTAAAAGCTTACCTCGGCGAAGGCGACGCGGGAGGTCCGCCGGTCCCGGCCGGGGGCGATGCTCAGGCCCAGATGATCCAAATGGAAAAGGTTTTGCGGGGTGGAAAATTTCAGGGACTCAATCCGGGGCAAAGCGTGAAGGCTCTCCAGGATACGCGCCCGCATCCAAACACAATTGCGCTTTTGAGTTGGATGATTCGCGACGTTGCAAGCGGTTTAAAATTGCACCCGGAAGTTTTATGGGATGCGTCAAAGATGAGCGGCCCGGGGATGAGGTATGTTATGGCCGACACCAGGAGATTTATTGAGGACGAGCAAATGGATCTTGCCCGGGATTGTAAAAGAATTTGGATGTATTTCCTCGCTAAAGAAATTCAAGCGGGAAGATTGGAGCGACCAAAGGAAGGGGCAAAATGGTGGGTCTCCCGGTGGATTCCCCAGGCGGACATGACCATTGACCGGGGTCGGGATGGAAAATTGGACGTTGAGCGCGTTGAGAAAAACTTAAAATCCCGTCAAGCGTTTTGGGGGGAGCAGGGAATGGATTGGAAAGAAGCTGAGGAGCAAGTTTTACGCGAAGAAATTTGGCGCGAGAAAAAGCGCGCCGAACTGCAAAGCGAGCTCTTAGGAGAGGCTTAATTTGTCGAGTTTGCGGCAAACTCTCCGCGTGTGTTGACGGTGGCGCGCGGGGTATGGCAAAAAATGGCTGGTATTCAATGAGCGCCTTAGGCGCGGTTTCTGGCGCGGTTGGCGAGGGTGATTCTCCAAAACAGGCGCGGGTTGATATTTTTGGAGAAATCGGCTGGGAGGTTTCGGGGTCGCGGTTTTTAAAAGATTTGCGCGGCTTGGGTGACGTTGAAGAAATTGATTTGCGCATCCATTCGGGAGGCGGTTCGGTGTTGGATGGTTGGGCGGTTGCCAATGGGATTTTAAATCATCCGGCAAAGGTGACGGCGCGCGTTGAGGGATTGGCCGCGTCAATGGCAAGCGTGATTGCGCTTGCGGCGGATGTTGTCGTGATGCCAGAAAATGCTTATCTTATGATCCATGATGTTTCCGCGGGTGCCTGGGGCGGGAGTGATGAGTTGCGGAGCGTTGCTGATTTGGTTGACAAGCTGGGGGATGACATTGTGAATTTCTACGCGAAGCGTTCGGAGCTTCCGGTTGACGAGGTGCGCGAAATGATGGCGGCGGAGACCTGGATGAATGGCGCGGAGGCATTGGAGAAAGGATTTGCTCATGAAGTCTTGGAGCCAGTCCAAGCGGCGGCGGTTGCGCAGGGCGTGAGTCTCGAAAACCGCTTTAGAAATGCCCCGGAAGAGTTGGTGAACATTTCCGAGGCAACACCCGAGGAAACTCCCGAAAAGACCCCCGAGGAAACTCCCGAGGAGGCCCCCGAGGAAGCTCCCGAGGAAGCTCCCGAGGAGACCCTCGAGGAAACTCCCGAAGAGACCCCCGAGGAAACTCCCGAGGAGACCCCCGAGGAAACTTCCGAGGAAACTCCCGAGGAGACCCCCGATGAAACTTCCGAGGAAACTCCCGAGGAGACCCCTGAACATTCTCAGGAGGTCGGAAATTCGGATGAGGGTGGAATTGTGAACAAATTTCGTTCTTTCTTGCGCGCCCGGGCTGGTTCCGGTGCGAGTGGTGAGAATGTTGATGGGAGTGCGGCAATTGCGGCGCTCCATGCAGAAAATGACCGTTTAAGCTTGGCGCTGGAAAAAGCGACGGCCGCGGCGGAAAATGCGGTTAGAGATCGTGATAGGTTAGAAGCTCGCGTTGAAACGCTAGAAGCTGAAAGCCGGGAACTTGACGCAATTTTGAGCGAAAGCGGGTTTACCGCCGCGGATGCTCATGACCTGCCAGCGCCCGATGATGGCGATGGTGTCGAAAGTATTGAAGATCTGCAAAAGCAAATTCTTGAAGCGCGCGCAAGCGGTGACGCGGCGCGCGAGCGGGGTTTGCACAAACGGCTTCAAGCGGAAATCGCTGGAGCTTAACAAAAGGGCCGGGGTCTCCTTTCAAACGGCTCCATTTTTAACAAAATTTAAAAGAAACTATTATTATGGCTAATTCATTAGGAACTACTTTGGGCGATAACATTTCGCAAAGCGTCTTGGATCATTTGGTGGAGGCGATGCCTCCTCTGATGCGTTTTTACATGGGCTTTTCAGACCAGCGTGCGCGCAAGGACGAAACAATTAAAACCCGCATTCCATCAGTGACGGCGGCTTATGACGCATCGAGCGGATACAGTGCAAAGGATGTTACTGGAACGGATGTTTCGGTTACTGCTTCAAACTTTAAAGCAACATCGGCTTCATTTTCCCCGGCCGAAATGAGTTCAACAAATCGCGATTTGATTGCTGAGTTCGCTGCGCCTCTCGCAAGCGCGCTTGCGGAGGGCTTGCTTGATGACTTTTACGCAATCATTACGGCAAGCGCCTTTACGAATTCAAATGTGAAAGTTGCCGCTGATATGGATAGCGACACTTGCCGCTTGATTCGCAAAAAGCTTTCCGCTCGCAAGGCTCCCCTCATCGGGCGTCTCGGGGTTCTCAATGGCGACGCTTATGAGGCTCTTACCGGCGATCCGCTTGTAAATTCAATTGATAGCAATCCCGCGGCTCACGATGTGGTAAGCCTGGCGCCCGCTTCTATTGTTCATGCCGGGGCAACCTGGTTTGAGGCTCCAAACCTTCCGAATAATTCCGAGGCTCTTAATGGGTTCGTAATGGCTCCCGGTGCCATTGTTGGCGCAACCGGAGTTCCGCGTGATGCCAATGAAGACGGTCTTGTTGGATGGGAAGATGTGCCGAGAAATGCGGCCGTGCGCGTTGTGAGTGACCTGGACGAAGACGGCCAGGGAACCGGAATATCTGTCCTTGAGCGTCGGACCCGGAAAGAGGACGGATCTGCTCAAATTGATTACGCATGGATTTACGGATTCGCGGCGGGCAATGCGGCCCTCCTTGAGCGTGTCACTGAGTCCTAATCGCGGGAAAGCTCAATCTGTAGTTTTTGAAATTATGAGAAATTTGAATATCGTTGTTTCTGCAAGTGCAGATGGAAAGCTAAAGGCCGACTATATCGGGTTTAACCGCTCAGAGGCAAAAGCCGAATTTGCGAAGATCGTGGAAGCCGGGAAAGTTGACGAGGTGTTTTTCATCGACCGTCCTGAAATGCGTCGCAAGCGACCGAAGGTAATTGCGGCGGCGGTAAAAGCTGCGAAGCCCGCAAAACCAGCGGCGAAAAAAGCAAAAGCAAAACAAGTTTGATTGGTAGTGTTTTTTCATAGTGCACGCGCGCGGGTTTCGGCCCGCGCGCGTTTTTTTTTCTGCGGTTTTGACGTGGCGGGGCGAGGTGTATGGGTTTGGCAGATGGTCGATTAGATTTTTTGGCGGCGGCGCAAGCGGCGCTTGAATCATTGTTTCCGGGTGAGTTGGAGGTGGTTGATGAGCCAAGTTTAGGAACGATTGATTGCGTCCGAAGTTCGGACGTTCGCGCGGAAGATGCGGCCAGGGGCGGATTTGAGTTGGATGAGGTGGTGAGCATCCGGGTGCGTGCTGAGTTGCTTTCTAGTGGCGGACTCGCGGTCGATGATTTGGTGGATTTAGACGGGCGACGGATGCGGGTTTCGTCCACTAGCCGGGAGCCAGGAGATCCGGCCTGGATGATTGAATTGATGGCGGCGGAATGAGCGAGATAAAAGTCAAAGGACTACAAGAAACTCGGCGAGAGATTGACGCTTTGCGGCGCCGGTTGAAAATAAGCGGAGGAGAATTCGCAAATTTGGCGGCGCAAGTCGTTAGGGATACCGTAACAAGAAATGCGCAACCATTCGGGAACGGGAAGAAGTCTCTTGAAAAAGGCAAAAACGCCATCCGAAAGGATTTGCTTAAAATATTTAAAATCGTCCCTGACTCGGCCCGGGGCCAGCGTGGTGTGATTGTGAGCGCGGCGGAGGCAAAAAGCTGGCACAAGTCCCGGCGCGGAAACCGAGGGCGCACAGTCTCAGGGCAGCAAAAGCGCATCGCGTCGAGCGTTTTCAGGGCTTACATGGATTCGTTATTTTTGCGCGTCGGGATGGCGAAAGGGTCGGTGACAGGCGGGAATGATTCCCGGCTTTCTGGGAGGTTTGCGAAGTGGGTCTCCCGCTGGAGTAGTGCGGGAAGTGCGTCGAGAAGGTCGGGTCTTGGGGGAGCCGTCTGGAAATTTGAAGCGGAGCCGTCCCACGTTGCGCGCAATAACGTGATGGGAAGGAAAGGGATTGAGCGGGTCTTTCGCGCGAAAGAAAGAAACCTTCGAAACCGGTTGAGGCGTGATTTGAAACGGAGTTTAAAAAAGGCGGAAAAGAAAATTAATAGGTGAGTTTGATTTGACGCGGCGGCGCGGGGTATGGTTGTGAGTGATCGTTTTTTGGTGGCTTTGGGTGAGTATCTTGACGCCCGCGGGTTTTCATACCCGGCCCGGCTGAGAGACTGGAGCGGCGTAAAAGGGCAAGAAACTTTGGTTTTAGATGCTGACGAACCGGATGAGCATGAGGGTCTTGACGGGGTGTTCTCAATCGACGGTGTTGTTGCTTTGCGCGTCCACCCGAGAGATACCACAGACGAGGAGCGCCGGGATTTGCTTGCGGATTTGAGCGAGTATTTAGAAGACGATGATTCCACAGGATTCCTTGCGTGGGTAAATAATTCCGAAAACGAGCGGGGATTGGCCGCGGATGAGGGGTTGCAGGTTTACGAGTTCCGCGTCGATATTGGAATCTGGGAACTCGACGAAAAATTTATTTCGGGGAAAGTTGAGTTTTCTGCGATGATTGCGGGAAGTAATCAATCTTGACGGTTGACGGTGGCGCGCGGGGTATGGCTGCAAAAGTTTATGGTGACATTGAATGGGGAATGACCGCGGAGGATGGGATGTATGCGCAATCATTTGATTTCACATATTCCGCCCAGGAACTTTATATTGCTGACGAGGACGGCGATGACGTTTCTGGTGCGATTTTTAATCCTTCAGCATCTTTCGCGCTGAACGGTTTTAAGAAAACAAGCGGAACACAAATGGAACCGAAACTAGGGGCGGCGCTGACAATGGCAAACGATGAGGAATCGGAAAGTTTTGTTGATGGAACTCTGACAGGCGCAAAGGCTTTGGTCACTTCTGTCAAGCGTGGTCTTAAAACACGAGACGCGGCTACCCTGGATATTTCCGGATCATGGAAGCCGTTCATGGGAAGCTTGGCGTAACTTAGCGGTTTCGCTAAAGCCCGCGTTTCCTTTCTCCAATTCACTCGGGAGGCGCGGGCTTTTAAAATTAAGTGAGTTGGGTGATTGAGATTGATGAGTAAAGTAGCGGAGTTTTTTGGTGGGTCTGAGGATGATTTTGACACGCGCGATTCTCATTTGGCGGCGGCGTTAATGGCGGTGGGCATTCGGCCGGTAGGAGCGGAGCCGGTTCGGGTAGTCACCAGGATGACGGGACCGGAGCAATATCAATTTTATTTTAATCCGGTTAGCGAGTGCGGCAAATACCGGACCCGGGATCTTTTGAAAGCTTGGATCGAGGGAGTCGATTGGATTGAAAAAAACGAGGAGCACCCATTTGCTTTCGCAATGGCTTGCGCTCTTAATTACGCGGGGTTGATGAGGTTTGTGAAACGTCGAAATCCGATTGCCTATATCAAGCGCGGCGATTCGGTGGCATTATTGCCGCTAAACGCGACGGCGCGGCAGGAGGAGGAAATATTGGGGAGTTTTAAGTAAAATGATTGATTGATTGAGATATGAGCGAAAAAAGAAAGAAGAGAAATTTGGTTGCGGTGACGCTTTTTAAGGACCGACCGGAGGTCGGAGGGAAAAAGCTTTACCCTTTATCCGGGGGGCGTTTGGCGATGCTAGAGGAGCGCGGAAATCCCCTGGTTGGTGAATTGTCGAAAGGGTCCGAAATTACTTCCTGGCAAGTCTTGGAGCTTCTCATGGTTGCCAGGATGTCCCGGGATGAGCTTGTTGATGTGGCAATGTTCCCAGATGATGAATGGCAGCGGTGCGTTAAGGTTTTTGGGATTGATGTGGACGAGGAGGATCTTTCGGATTTTTGGGAAATTTTAGAGGCCGAATTTGAAGCGATTAGAAAACTGATGGCGGCCCCGGCAAAAAAAAAGGCGGCCCGCAAGCGGGCGGCGAAGGGTTGTTGATAGACGCGAGCGATCCGCCCGTTTGGTGGGTCGATTATCTTGCTTGTATTGCCAGGGAGACCGGATGGAGCGCGGAATTTATTTTGTGGGATCTTCCCTATGCGCTGGGGATGGGAATCATGCACGCGGCCGGGATCTTTCATGGTAGCGTGATGAAGCTTGTCGAGGGAGAAGAAAAGGGAGTTCAGGAAATGCGAAAAGAGTTTGCGTCCCTGAAAGAAAAATATCTTTTAAAAACGGAATGAGTAGGGAGGGAAAGTATTCGGTAAATTGTCCCTTTTGCGGCTTTCCGTTTGATCTTGAAAACCTCGGAGTCTACGGGTGCCCAAATTGTCACGGTGAAGGATTGGAAGATTGATTTTTGACGGCGCGGAACGGGGTGTGAATGATCCTTACCCGGAGCGCGTGAGTTTGTCGCCAAATAAGGGCGGAAAGATCGCGCCTAAGTTTATCATTCTGCACCATACCGCTGGCAATTTTTCGGGTTCGGTTTCCTGGTGTCTAAAGTCGCAATCAAAGGTTTCATATCATTACATTATTGATCCCTCGGATGGGTCTCGGGTTCAAATGGTATGGGACACAAAGCGGGCCTGGCACGCGGGGAAATCACGGTGGGGTAAATATCGCGGATTGAATGGCTACTCGGTCGGGATCGCGTTTGACCGGGACACAAACACGCGGACACCAGGCGATCATGAAATTGATTCGGCGGCGCACAAATGTATTTATCTAATGCGCAAGTTTTCGCTGGGACCAGATTCAATTTTGACTCATGCCCAGGTTTCTCCCGGCCGGAAAAATGATGTGAGCAAAGAAACTCACGATTTAGTTTTGGGTCGGGTCGGTGTTCTTTTGAGTGATTGACGTTGCGCGGCGGTGCATGGCAGCTTTGACGTTTAAGGTGGGGGGTGATACTTCCGGTTTGGGCACCGCGACCAATAAAGCAAAAGGAATGCTCAGTGGCTTGGCTAAATTTGCAAAAGGCGCGGCTATTGGTGGTATGCTAGCGGGCGCGGCGGCAAGCGCGGTTGCCTTAGTGAAAGGATTTGGGGGATTGCGTGACGCAATTGATTTAGGCGGTGATCTAAGCGACTTGGCATCTCAAACCGGGATTGCGGTGGGGGAATTGGTAGTGTTGCAGCGGGCTTTGAGGGACAACGGTGCATCCGCGGCCGACGCTGGGCCTTTGATTAACAAAATGCAAAAAGGGATTGTTGACCTGGGGGCCGGTCTTTCGACACAGGTGAGAGCTTTTGGCCGTCTTGGTTTGAGTTACGACGAAATCGCCTCGAAAAGCCCGGGCGATCAATTTGAGTTGATCCAAAAACGAATTGCCGCAATGGAAGATCCAACGAAGCGGGCGGGGACTGCGATGGAGGTTTTTGGGCGGAGCGGCGCAAAATTGCTCGCGATGTTCGACGATGCGAGCGCGATGGATAAAGCCCGCGTGAGCGTAGGCGGGCAAGCCGAAATCTTAGAAAAAAACGCGGCGGAATTGGATCGTTCCAGCGATCTGATGAAAGGGATTGGTGACAAGTTTATGGGCTTTTTTGTCGGGATGGCGCCATTTGTAAATGCCCTTCTTTTGCCGGTTTTGGAAAACATAAACAAAATTGACCTTGCCGGGTATGGCGCGGCGGTGGGGCGTTTCTTCGCGATGTTTGGTGAAGCTTTTAAACAAGGGGCGATTCCGACGATGATTAAGGATGGCCTTTTAATTGCCGGAAAAGAATTGATTAATTTTTTGGTAAAAGGGTTTCGGGGTTTGATTGCTGGTTTGCTCGCGCAGATTTCGGCAATTCCGCGGATGTTTATGGGCATGATTCGGATGATGGCAGATCCCGAGATGTGGTCGGGTGTTGGGAAAATCTTGATTGGTTTAGGGAAAAAAATGAGCGTTGCATTTTTGCAAATGATCCCGGAGCGATTGCGAGAAGGGGCAGACGTAGCGACGGCGAGCGATCTAAACTTTTTCAATCGCAAAGCGGGAGAGGATATCCTGGCCGGGAAAAATCAAATTATGCGCTCGCAAGGTTTTAGCTCTTATATTGAGGCATTAAAAACCTCGGCTGGAGAAGTTTCTAAGGCTTTTATGGACGAAATGGATGGGAGCGATGTGATTGACGCATCTGGAGAACGGAAAAGGCTGGGGGAGAGTCTTGATAAGCTCCGCGACGCAGTTGATAAAAATTCCGAAAGCAAAGAAGAAGAAGAGGAAAAAAAAGCTGGCTTGGTTTTGCCTGGGGACGGTGAAGGGTTTTGCTACTGGTTTTTGAAACCAATTGTTTCGAGTCTTGGAAAGGTTGGGGGCGCGGCTTTGAGCGGAGTTCAGGGGATGACGATGGACCGGGAAAGAAACAAGCTCTTGAATATGATCGAGCGAAACACGCGGGAGGGTTTAGGCCCGGCCGTCTATGCGTAAGAAGTCTAGTTTTAATTTTTTAATTTGTAAAAATGAGCACATTTCACGGACTCGGGCTGGAAAAAAAGTTTGGTCTTAAATTGTCCAGGGACAAAATGGGCCTCTGGTCGGGCACCCAGGTTTATACCTGCTTGCGGTCCGAGTTGGCGAGAGTTGTTCCGGCCCAGGGGAGTCCCCATGAAGATTTTCCGTTTTTGACAGTAGATCAAATCGAAAGCGTTGAAGGGCTAGAGGGCGGGTTGATGAAAATTGTCGCGCGATATGCGGGCGCGTTGGGTTTATACGACGAAGATTCCCCCGAAAATATTCCCGAATATAATCTTGAGGTCACGACCAGCGACGAACCATTGGCAACGCATCCAAAATATGAAGATTTAGACGCAGACGAGCGCGCGGAGGCAGTCGAATTGGCGACAAATCCGCCGATGGAGGACGACAAGGAGACGCTAAAGGAAATTGACACAAGCGATTGGGCGGACAACAAAATTGAGCTTTACGAAAAAATGAGGAGCGGGGTTGAGGCATTCCGAGATCCAAAGGTGGTTTGGTCAAAGCGTTGGGTGAGTGAATCTTTACCGGCAAACCTTAACAAGACGGGCGAAATTGACAGTCCCGGGGGAAGTCCCCCGGCTGTGGCGGCGAATCGAAATTGGCTTTACCTTGGCGCGCGGACCAGGATTCGCGGACTTGTCTACGAAATCGAAGAAAGTTGGGAATTGTCAGGACGCGGAGGATGGGATGATGATTTGTATGGACCGGATGCGGAATAAGTTTTTAGTGATTGAAATATGAAACTACCCCAAAAAGTGCAGCCGGGCGAGCCGGTAAAAGCGGAAGACTTCAATGATCTGCTGGATTTTGTGAAGTCCTTGGAAATCAAAAGCGGCCCCGGCTATTTGCCTCGGCGCTCACCAGGTGGGACGGCTCTCAACCTTCTCCGAAAAGGTGGAGGTGGCGGCGACGCGGGTGCGCCGCCAAGTTTTCGGATGCGCTCAGTTCGTCGGGGGACTGGAGATGATTCAGATGTTTTTTACGTCAAAATTGAGGCTGGTTATGTGACAAACGGAAACCCAAGAGATCCAGGGCCAATTCGGACCTACAATATGGTCTATGTCGAAGGGGTTGGGGAAGAAGGTTCGGATGTCCGTTTGGATGCTGAAGAAGCGCCTGAAATAGCAATGTCTGCGGGAGAGTTTCTTTATCTAAAAACAGAGTTGGACGATACTGGCCAAGTGAAATCCGATGTTGAGGTTTATACCTATGTCTCATCGGATGGTGAGCTTGAGGGCACGCACTATATTCCCGAAGCTCCGGAGATGGGAGGAGCAACCGATGGTGAACATTATCGGAAAATTTTGGAGTTGGAGTCTCTCCCGGTCGATCCCGGGGCGCCTCCAAAGGTCCGCGCGATTCAGTGGTATGAGGGAGATGTTGAGTTGTCTCCGTATGTCTGGAAAGCGGCTCATCCAAATGGGACCGGTGTTGGGCCTTATCATCAGTATGAGGAGGATGATGGGGTCCACGAATTTAGAAGTCACAAAGAGATTTACGGGCACCTGGTCGAGTGGGATGGAGAATATCAGATTGAGCACAATTTCGACGCGGAAAATATGGACCCGGGAAGCCTTAACGGAGCGAGCAGTGCGGAGGTCTATCGTGAGAAAGCGGAGACACAAGCCGAGGGCCTCACAACGAAAGCGGAGTTTCGAAAACTTACGCAGGGAACAGATGACGCGCGGCAGGAAATTTCAGTTGATCAAATCGGCGACAGAATTGAAATCAAGGGAAATGACGTAGATGACGCGCTGTCGATTAACGATGGCGGCGCCGCCTTAAATTTGTTGGTGCCCGCGGATGGCTTGGTTAAATCCGTCACAAACCGGATTTCAACTATGGAGCTTGACGTTTGCCAACCTGGCGCGACTTCGGGAGATCCTCCATCAAAGGTCACTAAAAAATTCCTAATTTTGACCTAGCAGAAAAATGGGAAATTTTTTGATAACGCCAATTTGGCTCCCGACATTTGAAGAAAGAGTTTGTTGTTTATCGGGAGGAATGACTGGCGTCCGGAGCGAAGGCACATACACAGGTTTCAATGATGACGATCCGGATTTTTGGTGGCAATTTATGATCTGGTCAACGATTAGCAGTCGGACGGTTGAGTTTGGCATTTGCTGTTCTAAAAATCTTGAGATTGATATTTACTACGATTCATTTGACGCGGATGAATTTGTGGGGGTTTTCAAAATCACGGTCCAGGACGCTGACGGGACGCGCGTGATTTTTGATGGAACGCAAGAGGCGCTTCCTTTGTCACCAGGGACTAAATCTTGGACAATCACGGAGGATGTGCAACCGCGAGCCTGTGGCGTCATCGTCACAATTGAAGGCGCGGTGACTGATACCGATCAGGGTGAGTTTTCGGTCACGGATGTCACTGTGAGTTGACGCGGAAAGATCAATTGACGAAGGAGGGCGGGGTGTGAAGCTTTTTGTCGATCTTGATATCCGGCGTTTTGTTGTCTCTCCCGGGGTTCGGTCTGAGCCGAGAGGGCTTGAATTCAAAAGAGGAGACGCGGCAAGCGTGGAAATTGTTTTTTGCCGCGGCGCGGAAGAGGTCCAGCTTGAATCCGTTGCGGAAATCATTTGGGAGGTAAAAAAAGAGGGGGACTATTCGGGAGATCCGATAATCCGGGCGGAAAATATGAGCTACGTTAGCGGCTACTATACCGGCGCGCCCGTTTTTGATGCCACGGCAATTGATGCCGAGTTTACAAGCGACCAAGAATTTTTCGCGGCGATGATGGAAGTAACCTGGCGCGAGCCTTCGGCGTCGGGTTATACCTCAACAAATACCGCCCCTCTAAATGTCCACAATGATGTCATTAAAGAGGGCGAAGAATTGCCCGCGCTTTTGCTTGGGGGTGTCCCGGGAACCTCGGCAGAGGCCGAATTGGTATTTGCCGCAACCTCGGGCGTTCCTGACTCTGGAACTCTCGATCTTGATGGAGATGAGATCCATTTTAGATCAACAAGCGCCGGGGGGTCCGCTCCATCTGGCGCTTTGATTACATATTCAGCGGGCGGAAGTGTTGGTGATTTTTTGCCCGCGCTTGCCGACGTAATAAACACCGGGATCACGTCCGTCTCAGGTTTTACGGTAACGGGCAGCCCTTCGGCTCATGCAAACATTTCCGCGACTACGTCACTGGATAGTTCCCTAAATATCACGCTAAAATTCACGGCGAAAGTTGCTGGTGTTGCTGGTAATTCTCGGACCTATGATTTTGATGCTTCCGACAATTCCTTAGACCGAAGCGGGACCCTTTCGGGTGGAGTAGATCCGCGCAATGTTTTGATTGGTGATTTAGTCACGACATTTGAGCCGGAAACATCGTTGACAAGCGGCGAAAAATCCCAGGCCCGCAATAACATCTCGGCGGCCCCGGATAATGTGATTGAGGCAAGTCTTGCCCCTCAAACTCTGACGGACGCGGCGACAATTGTTTACGATATCTCCCAGGGCAAAAATGCGGAGGTGACTTTGACGGCAAACAGAACTTTAAGTTTTCCCTCAAACCTTTTTGCTGGCGCGTCGGGCGCTCTGGTTGTTGCGCAAGATTCGACCGGCGGGCGCTCCTTGACGCTCGCATCTGGTTGGTTTGTTTCCGCGGGAGATGTTGCTGATTTTACGAGCTTAGCGGCAAATGAAAAAATTCAAATCACTTGGTATTGTGTCGATCTTTATAATGTGAACGCCACGGTCCTTCTACTGCAATAATGTCAACGATCCTTCCCGGCTTTTTTCGCCCGCTTGGGTTCGATCCCTTGTCTCTCGAACCTGTTTTGGCTTTTTCCGCTCAGTCATCCATGCTTGAGGCAGGGGGCGCGGCCGCGGAAAATCTTGATCTGGTCCCTACACTTCAAAACCTGGTATCCGGCGGCGCTAATGCTTCGCAGTCAACCGCCTCTAAACAACCCCGCGCACATGTGCCACTCGGTGATGGTCATTTGTATCTTCCCGGAGTCAGCGGAAATTACGCGAGTGTTCCCGATGCAAACAACCTTGATGGATTTGGTGATTTCGCCTTGGAATTCGTAGGGTCTTCCGAAGACTGGCACGCTGGACTCGCGATGACGTTGATTGGCAAATGGAATAGTTCCGGTGGGTATTTTGTCCGGTTACAGGCAAACGGAACTCTGTTTTTTCTTTATAACACCTCGGGCGGGCAGAATTACCACTACTCAACCGCCGCGCATAACCTCGTGGATGGGGCGAAAGGTGGGATCAGAGTCATTCGGGATGGTTCATCGATTAAGTTTTACGAAAACCTCTTCAGCGGGAATGGGTGGCAGCAAATAGGGTCGAATGTCTCGGGTAGTGCGACGACGTTGGTAAACGGATCACAAGCCTTGGAGGTTGGAACATACAACGGAGGGAATGCTTACCCATTCAACGGGCCAGTCTTATCGACTAAAATATGGAACTCTTCTTCGCCCGACACCGCCTCGCCTGTTTTGGACATTGATTTCTCTGACGGCGATCACAAAGCCTCGTCGTTCACTTGCTCGACAGGTCAAACCGTTACTGTTCACAGGACAGGTTCTGACCCGGCGACGCTTATAGGCAGAAACGTCCTCCGGTTTGACGGCTCAAATGATTACATTGGTAACAGTTTAAGCTCAGACCTCAACACAGCACATGCCTTTATCAAATTCGCAGTAAATGGCGACACTTTCTCAAGCACCGCGCCGACAACGATGGCTTTGTATCGCACAGAGCATTGGCTAACAAACGCAGCGGCGATGTTTATAGGAGTTGGAACAACATCTACAAACGCAAGGACATTTATTGGAGCTACTGTGATGCAGCAGTCTGGTAAATGGAACGACGACAACGAAACAATTATCGCGGAAATCAGCATCTCTGACGGGGCGCACTTTTCAAAAGTAAACAACGCGAATCTTTTGACTGACAGTCGAGCCTATTCACTAAATTCTAATAAGTTTAGAATTGGAGCGGGTTCAACCAGTGGAAATGCTTCAATTGACGTTGAGCAAATATACCTGTTCGACTTCGTTCTCTCCTCTGGCGAATCTGCTAAAATGTTTAAACATTTAGAATAATGAGTGACAAAAATATTTTAGAAAATGCCCTCACTGAGCTAGAGCGAGATCAGTTAGACTCAGGTTGGGTTCATTTTGTTTGCACAATCGAATCTTTCCCTAATGTTTCCGATTACGTAAATAATTCGCGCGGGTATCCAAACGGGGCAACTGTCAGAGGTCTACCTCTTGAAGATGATTTGATTGTGGCTAATGATGACTCGGGGAGGCTGATGCTTAAACTCGCCACCTGGCGCGTGAGCGGCGATGATATTTCGGCGCTTCAACCATTCATTGACGATGGGGATATTTCAATTTTGACAAGCGCCGAATTTGCGGCGCTAAAACCCGAGGAAACACAAAATATTTAAATTGCGATCTTTTGATAGTTTGACGCCATGGGTCGTTGCATGACGAGAAAACAATTCGAAGGTCAATTTCGCGAGGTTGTGACGGCTATAGGTGCGGCCTTTGGTGCCTGGGGGGTTTTGTCTGACGAAAAATTAGCGGGCATTGCGGGCCTCCTTGTGAGCGTGGCTGTTTTGTTGTGGTGCGTCGCAAATAAAGAGAGAGGCGAAATCCTTTCTTCTGTGTTTCGAAAAGTCCTGGCCGCAAGCGGATCTGTTTTGGTCGTATTTGGAATCATGGAGCCGGACAAGGTTGAGTTTTTAGCCGGGGCAATTTTGCCGCTAATGTCTTTTTGGGCTAGTTTCAAAAGCAATGGCGAAAAGAGCCGTTTCAATGTCGGGGGGTTGCCGGTCCTTTTCTTTTTGGGTTTAATTTCACTTGGTCTCCCGTCGTGCGTGGTGTCCTTGGGAGAGGATGGCGATATTAAAGGAGAAATTGATTGGCAAGCGGTTCGCGGCGGGATCAGTGCCGTGGTGAATGACCCGGTGATTTGGGAAAAGTAAGACGTTTTTTAGAATGCTAGGAAATTTTTTCGCGCAGGGTGAGCCAATGACTTTGGTCCAAGCTCTTTTGGCGGCAATGGTTTTTCTGGTGAGCATTTTGGCGGGCGCCTGGAAAATCATCCACGGTTATCAGAGCGAGGTGAAACGTCGCAGTGACAAAATGGAAATAAAACTTGAGGAGAATTATTCCGAAACTTCGACGCTCCGCGCGGAGGTGGCGGGCCTCCAGGGGAGAATTGGAATATCTGAAGAGTTATCTCCGACGCTCTCGCGAATAGATCGCAACGTCGGGAGGGTTTTGGAGACGCTTAATGGAAAAGGATCTTTTGAGCCAGGCGAGGGTGAGAAATGATCATTATTTTTTGAGAAATTAAAACGAGCGGGGGGGTGGACTACCAGGGTGGACTACCGAAGGCCGGTTTCAGTGACAATTTGGGGTTTTTTAGTCGGGGTTTTGGGCTTAAAAAACCTTGGTTTTGTGCGGTATGTGGCGCGTGAGGGGAGAATGGGCCTGATTTAGAAGTGCGTTGCTCTATCCAGTTGAGCTATGGACGCTTTAAGGTTTTATAAGGGATTGCGGCTGTCGGGGTTTGGGGTGGACTACCAGGGATGGACTACCAAAAGCGGATTTTCCTTCCAATTTCCGGCGCTTGAGGTTGTCTTGGGGCATGGAGTTCACGCGGACCGGAGTATCCTACCTAATCCGGCGCCGCAAGTCTGGAGTCTACTATTGGCACACAAAGATCGGCGGAGTGTCTCGGAGGGGCAGCTTGGGCACCAAGAGCCAGAGCGTCGCCAAAACGAGACTCAATCGCTACATTGAACGAGCAAAGGAGAAATTTGAGAGCATAGAGGTCATTGGCTCCCGGGGGGATCTGGTTAGGGATTGGGTGGAGATATGGGTGGAGCGCCAAAAGATGCGCCCGGAGCTTAAAGAGAGGACGCGCCTGAGCTATGAGGAGCGCGCGCGGCGATTAGGCGAGGGGTTCCCCTGGTCGAGTCCGGTGAGGACAGTGGGGCCGGATGTCTTTCGAAAGTGGTGGAGTGCCCGGTGTGGCGAGTTAGCGCCCGCCCGGGCCAATGATTTGCTGCGGGTGGTGAAGTCGATTTTTGCAATGCTCCAGGAAGATGGGGTCCGCGGGGATGATCCGGTGCGCAGCTTGTCCCGGGTGCCGGTGTCGGTGCCCGTCTTGGTTCTCCCAACGACGGAAGAATTTCAAAAGCTTGTCGAGTCGATTAGGGGCCAGGGGAAGCGGTGCAGCGAGGAGGTGGCCGATATGGTGGAATGGATTGCCTATAGCGGTCTGCGCGTTGCGGAGGCCCGGGGAATGCGCTGGGAGGATGTGCAGGATGATGTCCTGGTGGTCCGAGGAGATGCGGAGGGGACGAAGAATCGGCGGGAGCGTTTGGTTCCTATCATCGAGCCATTGCGGACGGTCATTGATCGAAGACGTTGGGAAGGCGCGTCGGGCTTGGTCTTTTCTATTAAGTCTCCCATTAGGGGATTGCAAGCAGCGTGCTCGCGCCTGGGGTTCCCGCGTTACCGGGTGCATGATCTTAGGCATTTGTTTGGGACCGTTGCCATCGAGTCGGGGGTGGATGTTCCAACGGTGGCGGAATGGATGGGGCACCGGGACCGAGGGGCGCTTTTGCTCGAAAGGTATACTCACATTCGGCGGCAGCATTCGATGGAGCAAGCGAAGCGGGTTCGGTTTTAATTTGCCTGGGATGATGGCGGCGCTTTGCTTGTTGTCGCAGTAGTAGAAGCAATTTGCGCGGGTGGATAATGGACGAAAAGTAAACTCTTAGAGCGGTAAAATTCGTCAAAAGGTGTTGTCT